>Ga0316231_1000612_pt1 | contig 48136 bp, 37 predicted proteins | sample TBH18027metaG_FD_206002 | JGI IMG/M metagenome (GOLD analysis project Ga0316231, IMG submission 206002) | Freshwater microbial communities from Trout Bog Lake, Wisconsin, USA - TBH18027 | ecosystem: Environmental > Aquatic > Freshwater > Lake > Hypolimnion/Profundal zone | place: USA: Wisconsin... | reverse complement strand
GCCGGCACCCTCACGCTCACGGCCACCAACACTTACACCGGCGCCACCACGGTCAGCGGCGGCTTGCTGACGGTCAGTTCCGCCCAGAATGGCAACGGCGACATCACGCTGGCCGATGGAACGGCGTTGGGCGTGACGGTTTCCGGCTCGGCGCAATTGGCCCCCAACAATTTCACCCTGGGCTCGGGCAGCGGGGTGGTGACCAACCAGTTCAGCGGGGTGGCCAGCACCACGGTGGCGCCCTTGAATGTGACCAACCTCAATGTCAATGATCCGGTCACGATCAATATCTCGAGCGGCAGTTTTCTGGCCGGACACATCTATCCGCTGATCAGCTTTGGCACTCTGAACGGCTCGGGCAGTTTTGTGCTGGGAACGCTGCCGCCCTTGGTCGCTGCCACGCTCGTCACCAATGGCAACGCCATTGCCTTAAGCGTTTCTTCCGCGGTCGCCCTCGAATATTGGACGGGCATTGTCAACGGCCACTGGGACATCAATGCCACGACGAACTGGAGTTTCAACGGTTCGACCGCCACCTTCGCAAATGGCAACGCGGTGCAGTTTGATGACACGGCCAGCAACTCCACCGTGACGGTCATAAGCACCGTCCTGCCCCGGGGCATCTTCCTGGCCAACAACACGCTGAATTACACCTTCGCTGGCAGTCCGATCGGCGGGACCAACAGCCTGACCGTGCAGGGCGCTGGGACGGTGACGCTTTACAATGCCAACAGCTACAGCGGCGGCACCTTGCTTTCCGCCGGCACGCTCTTCATCGATAACAACGGCGCCTTGGGCAGCGGTCCGCTCACCATCAACGGCGGCGCGATTGACAACACGGGTGCCGGCCTGGTCACTGTTACCAACACCCAAATATGGAACGCGGATTTCACCTATGGTGGCAGCCAGCCCCTCACGTTGAGCGCACCGGGAGTGACCCTGATTACCAACCGCCAGATTACCGCGGCCGGCGCCAGCACGCTGACAGTCAGTGGCGTTATCAGCGACGGCGGGGCCGGTTATAGCCTGACCCAAGCGGGTGCCGGCACCCTCGTGCTCTCCGGCACCAACACCTACACCGGCGGCACCACGGTCAGCAACGGCACGGTCATCTTGCAGGGCAACCAGACTCATGCCAACGGCGGCTTGCTGCTGAGTCCTTTGAGCTACGGTGGCACAGTGACGATCGCCGCTGGCGCCACGGTGTCTGTGGCGGCTACGAACAGTGCCGGCGTCACCAATCAAATCCAGGTTGGCAGTACCAGTCCTGGTCCCGGCACGAGTGACAGCTATTTGAACGTGTCCGGCTCCGTGACCAACAGCGGCTTGCTCATGGCGATGCGTGGATCCGTAGTTACGCTGAACACCAACAGCACCTGGCTGCAGAACGGCGACATGCAAATCACCGGCGAGGGTGGCTTCAGCGGGGAGTTGAATGTCACCGCCGGTGCAAGTTTTGCCTATACTGGAAGTGACATCATCCTAGTGAATGGGTCCTCCGGCAACAGCGGGAATGGACTGCTCTACATTTCCGGCTTGTTCACCACGTCAGCCGGCTTCGACCAGATCACGTCACCCACCACTGGGTTTGGCTTTATCGAGCTGCTTAGTGGCGGCATCCTCAGGCTCTCCGCCTCGCTGGCCGACATTACCACCAACGCGACCGTCCACTTTTATCTGGGTGCTGGGGGCGGTGTGATTGACACGCATGGCTTTGACGCCAACCTTAGCTATGCCGTCGAAGGGTCCGGCAGCCTCACCAAGACTGGGGCGGGAACGCTGACCCTGCTGGGCGCAGATGTCTATACCGGCGACACCCTGGTGAACGCCGGCACCCTGGCTTTGAGTTCATCGGGTTCCTTCGCCGATACCACCAACATTGTCGTGGCCGGTGGAGCCACGCTGGATGTTTCGGCCACTTCGCTGACCCTGACCAGCCAGGTTTTGAGCAATAGCACTTCCACCGCCCTCCTGGTCGGCAACATTGATGCCAGTGCTGGTTCGGTGTCGCTAAACTATGCTTCGGGCACGCCTTCGTTCAGTGTCGGCAACGGCACGCTGAATCTGGCCTCCACGACCGTCTTCCAAGTGAACAACACCGGCGCGACTCTGGGCAACGGCAATTACCTGCTCATCGCGACCAATCTTGGCGGCACGGTGACGGTATCCGACACCACCCCGGCGGTGGCCATCACCGGCAGCGGCATGGGCAGTGGCGGCACCGCCCTGCTTAACCTCAATGGCGGCGAACTTTACTTGACCGTGTCCGGGGCGGCGACCGTGAACACCAATTCGCCGGTATTGACCAACTCCATCAACGGCAGCACCTTGGTGCTTACCTGGCCGTCCGACCATCTGGGCTGGCGGCTGTTGGCGCAGACCAATTCGTTGAGCGCCGGCCTGGGCACCAACTGGTACACTGTGACCGGCTCGACCAACGTGACCACGGAAAGCATCACCATCAATCCGGCGAATCCGACCACCTTCTTCCGCCTGGTTTATCCGTAAGGCAAAGCATCACCGCCCGCTGCGCAGATGGCTACGCAGCGGAAAGGGTTCCTTGACGTACTTCGCGGGTATATGAGCTGGGGAACTCCAACGAGCGGGCTGAAAGCCAGCAACATGACAGCCCCGGGCAACGCGCTGGGTATGCGGGTTGCGGTTCTTGCTCAAGCCCTGCAAGGGCGAGACAGCATGAACCAGGTAACATAGGGTGCCGTTACAAAGGTCTGGAGAACGCAAAAAAACGACCGGACGGATAGTTGGCAATACTCGTGGCGTAAGTTAAATTGTGTGATGACCACCGCCGAAAACCAAGTTCCCCCACCGCGCCGCCACGGGACATTTTTCGGGCGGCGGGCGGTGGGGCTGGTTTGCCTGCTGTTCTTGGCCGGTCCGGTGCGCGCCGACCAGTTCGACACGTTGCGGGCCTACTGGTGGAATCAACTGGTGGGCACCAATCTCAGCGGTTCCACTCTCACGAGCCGCGCGAACACCGCGAATAGCGATTGGAGCACGCTGAACACCAATGCGTCGCGCACCAATCTGTGGAGCGATCTGCCGATGGGCAGCGCCTATCATTCGGCCAACTTCGATTCCACCTTTGGCCGGCTCGAAGCCATGGCGCTGGCTTGGGCCACGCCTGGCTGTTCCTTGCAGGGCAACACCAATCTGGCGGCGGTCATCACCAATGGGCTGGATTGGATGTGCGCCAATGTCTATACCACCACGGCCACCGAATATGACAATTGGTGGGATTGGGAGATCGGCGGTTTGCAGGCGTTCAACAACGCCGCCGTGCTGATTTATCCCGCGCTGACCGCCGCGCAAATCACCAATTACAACAATTCGGTGGACCATTTCTGTCCCGGCAACCAAGGCTGGATGACCGGCGCGAACCTCACGGACAAATGCAAGGACATGATCGTTCGCGGGATCATTGGCAAAACCAGCGCCAAAATGGCCACGGCACAAGCCAATTTGAGCCCCGTCTTCCCTTATGTCACCACCAGCGACGGGTTTTATCGCGATGGTTCCTTTGTTCAGCACACCCACATCGCCTACACCGGCACTTACGGCGACGTATTGCTCGGCGATATTGCTCAACTCGTGAACTTGTTGAATGGCTCGACGTGGCAGATCACGGATCCCAATCTGACCAACGTGTACAACTGGGTGCTCAATTCGTATGAACCGGTGATTTACCATGGCGCCATGATGGAAATGGTGCGTGGTCGCGCGGTGACCCGCTATTCGGAAACGGAATTCAGCGACGGCAGCGGTGCCATCAGTGACATCAACCAGATTGCGCTGTTCGCGCCAACCAACCTCGCCGCCGCCTTCGCCAATTGGTCGGCCGCTCCCGCGTTGCCGCCGGGACAATACCAGTTTGCCGACATGGATCGCGTGGTGGCGTGGCGCTCCAATTTCTGTTTCGGCTTGAGCCTGTCCTCCAGCCGCATTGCCAACTACGAATCCATCAACGGGGAAAATCTCCACGGCTGGTTCACCGGCGATGGGATGACCTATCTCTACCTCGGCAATACTGAAACCCAATACACAGGCGATTTTTGGCCCACGGTGGACGAATATCATTTGCCGGGGACCACCGTCGAGGAATTCATCCGCGCCAATTCCGCGGGCGAGGCGAAGACGACCACCCAACCCTGGGTCGGTGGGGCGCAGGTGTCCCAGAGTTATGGCGCCGCCGGCATGTCGCTGGCGCCTTATGGCAGCGCGCTCACCGGCAAAAAGTCCTGGCTCATGTTCGATAATGAGATTGTCTGCCTTGGTGCCGGTCTATCCTGCGGCAGCACCAACGAAGTTGACACTACGGTGGAAGCCCGCCGATTGGGCACTTCACCCACCAACAATTTCTGGGTGAACGGCGTCAAATTCGCGCCGAACACATCCTGGAGTTCCAACCTGACCAGTGCCTCATGGTGTGCGCTGGACGGCGTGGCAGGCTATTACTTTCCCGGCGGCGCCACGAATCTCCATGCGGCATTTGTGGCCAACACCGGCGCTTGGTCCAACATTAATAACGGCACTTATGTCGGCACCACTAGCACCTCCTACACGGACGATTATCTCTCGCTTTGGTTCAATCATGGCCTCCAGCTCACGAACTCGGCTTACGTTTATGTCATCCTGCCTAACTACACCGCGAGCAACATGGCCAATTATGCGGCCAGCCCGGACATTCTCATGCTGACCAACACGGCCACAGTGCAGGCCGCCAGCAAACCGGCGCTCGGGTTGGTGGCGGCAAATTTCTGGGTGGATGGCACCAACTCCGCGGATTTGATCACCGTGAATAAGAAATCCTCCGTGATCACGCGGGAAACTTCGGGTGGAATTTCCGTGGGCATTGCGGACCCCACCCAGACCAACTCCGGCAGTGTCCTGGTGACGTTGAACCGGTCCGCCCTCAGCACGGTATCGGCCGATGCGGGCGTGACGGTGGTTCAGCTTTCGCCGCAAATCATGCTTTCGGTCAGCGTGAATGGTTCGCTCGGCAAAACGTATCAGGCGTCATTCCTCTATCCGGCCCCCACCGCCACTTGGGATGCCAGCCCCAGCCTGACCGGCGCACAAGATGGCAGCGGCGCGTGGAACAGCAGCAACACCAATTGGTGGACGGGTGGCAGCAATGTGGCTTGGAATGACGCCGCTCCCTATCTCGCCGCTTTTGGTACCAACGGAATTGCGGGGACGGTGACATTGACCGGTCCGCATAACGCCTTCGCCTTGCTCTTCAATCCGGCCGGTAGCGGCGCGTATGTGCTGGCGGGCGCCGGCCCGTTAACCGTCAGCAATGGCATCACCGCCAACGCTTCGGCCACGGTGAACGTGCCGCTGAACCTTGGCGCGGCCCAGACTTGGACGGTGGCCGCCAACCAAACGCTGAATGTGAACGGCGCCATCATCGCGCCCGGCTCCTTGGTCTTGTCTCTGGCCGGGGCTGGCACGGTGAATTGGGGTGGCACGAATCAAATATCCACCAACCTCGCCTCTCTCAATTTCGTGGACGCCGCAAATAAAACGACGCTGGCCATTGCCACCGGCCCGGAAACGATCGGGGCGCTGAATCTTAACGACGGCGTGACGAATGCCGTCACGGGCGGCGGCGCCTTGCTCATCGCCGGGGCGGCGGATTTGCGAATCGGCGGTGAAACGTCCGGCGCGACGCAGATGCTGGATATGTCTGGCTTGAGTAATTTCAATTACAACGCGCCGGCCAACACGTTTTCGGTCGGTGGGCAGGTTAACAGCGTCACCGGCACGGGAACCGTTTATCTGGCGGCCACCAATAGTATAACCGCCGGCGTTTTCGGCGTGCAGAATGTCACTGGCAGCACCAGCGGCCAAAGCTCTGGCAGCCTTTATCTCGGCCAAAGCACAGCGATCAATGTCAATACCTTGAGCATCGGCTTGACCCGCGACAATGGCTATGTCCGGTTTGCCGCCGGCTCGGTCAATCCGGCGCTGCGCATTCGCGCCAGCGACGGCGCGAGCCGCGCCACCGTCACGATCGGCAATCGCGGCAGCAGCTACAACAGCACGGTGACCGGGTTGCTGGACTTGACCAATAACGTGAGCGGGACAAGTTCTTTGGATGCGCTGCTGGGCACGTTGCAAATTGGCAACGAAGCCTACTGTGAAACCGCCGCGGATGTCTTAAACGGCACCCTCGTGATGGGCGGCGGCCTTCTGGACGCGACCAACATCACCATTGGCCTCAAGAGTAATTCCACCAGCAACAGTTGGGGCATCGTGAACGGAACCTTCACGCAGAATGGGGGGACGGTGAAGGTGGGAACGCTCACGCTGGGCGACCGAACCGCCGGCAACACCAACACGCTGAATGCCACTTACAATTTGAATGGCGGCATGCTGGACGCGCAAAACATCACTCCGGGCGCGAACTCCGCGACGCGCAATCTCAATTGGAATAACGGGGTGATCAGCAACTATGACGCGAACACCGACCTCGCCATTGCCGCCGGCTTGAATCTGATCCTGAGCTCGTCCGGTACGGAGATACTCAGCCTGGGCGCCGGGCGCACCGGCGTCGTCAGCGCCATTCTCAGCGGATCCGGCGGATTGCTTGAAAGTGGCGGCATGGGAACACTCGTCCTCGCCGCCACCAACACCTACACCGGCCCCACCACGATCAGCACTGGCATGTTGCTGGTCAACGGGGCGTTGGGCACGAACACCGTGACCGTGGCGGCGAACGCCACCCTGGGCGGCGCCGGCGCCATCGCCGGCGCGACCACCTTGCAAACCGGCGGCATCATCCAGCCCGGCAATGCGGCGGGCGCCGGCACGCTGGTGCTTGGCACGTTGAATTTGGGGAACAGCGCGGGTGCGGCGACTTCCAGCCGGTTTACGCTTGCCGCCGGCGGAAAAATCGCCGCCACCACCTTGAACATCACCGGCACTAACACCATCAACATCATGGACGGCAGCTTGGCGGTCGGCACCAACACCTTGTTTACCTACACCGGTGCGCTGGGCGGCAACGGATTCGCCGGATTCAAATTGGGGACGCTGCCCGCCTTGCCGGCGGGGGCTGGCGCGTCTTTGAAAAACACCGGCTCGGCAGTGCAGCTCGTGGTCGCGCCGCTGACGACGCCGGTGCTGGCTGGCACGGCCCATTACTCCGCGGGCGCGCTCACCTTTGGTTTCAGCGGCGCGAACGGCCAGACCTTTCGCGTTTTGGGCAGCACCAATCTGGCGCTGCCGCTGGTGGACTGGCTCGTGTTGACCAATGGGACTTTTGGCACCGGAGCAGTGAACTACACCGACGCCGCAGTCACCAACAGCCAGCTTTTTTATCGTGTCGCCTCACCCTGAAACCGCCGATTGTGCCGCCGGCCAGGTTCTTGAAGCAAATGGGTTGTCTGGCACCGGGTCCCATATTTATCCGGGGCGTTTGGATGTTTGCAGAAAATGGGCCCGCCCCGCGGCCGCCCCCACCCCGTCATTTTCACTTGCCTGGACGGAAAAAGTGGATAATTTCTTCGACGAGAGAATAAATCGTATTTCTAATTACTATTAGAACAACCATTAAAACCGTTGGGATCATCGGCAGCGGACCATCGGGCGCCACGCTGGCGTCCCTGCTGGCGATGAAAGGTCTGGAGGTCACGCTGTTTGACGATGGCCGGCGGCCGGAGTTGATCGTGGGCGAGTCGCTGATTCCCGCCGTGGTTCCCGTATTGCGCAAGCTGGGCTTGGAGCAGCGCGCCGCCGCCATCTGCCAGCACAAGCCGGGGGTGACGTTCACCCTGGACGCTAGTGAGAAGATAGATTTTTGTTTCGAATCGCTGGCCGGCACGGCGATGCCCACTTACGCCTACAACGCTCCGCGCCCGGCCTTTGATCAACTGTTGGACCAGCGCGCCGATGAATTGGGGGTACGGCGGGCGCGGACGCAGGCCAAAATCGAACGCGACGGCGCCGATGGCCTGCGGCTCGCTGGAGAAACACTCGCGCAGGCGCCCTGGCTCCAAGGCCGGCAGCCCGATTTGCTCGTGGACGCCACGGGGCGCAGCCGCTGCTTTGCGCGCGCGCTTGAAATTCCCGCCGTAATCGGTCCGCGCAAAGATGCGGCTTATTTCGCCCATTACGAGGGTTTCGACGAAAATACGCCGCGGGGCCAGGTGATCATTGGCCGGCTGGCGGATGGCTGGTGCTGGCGCATCCCCCTGCCTGGACGGCTCTCCGTGGGCGTGGTGATGAACAAGGACGCCGCCGCCAAACTTGGCAATACCCCCACGGAACGTCTGGAGGCGGCCATTGCCCGCGATCCCCTGCTCGCCGCTGCCGGTGTCCATCGCCGCCGCCTCACCGAAGTATTCACTTACACCAATTACCAGCTCGTTTCCGCCCGCGGCCATGGGCCGGGCTGGGTGATGGTGGGCGACGCATTTGGGTTCGTGGATCCGATGCTGTCCCCGGGCATTCATCTGGCGCTGCATTCGGCGGAATTGCTGGCGGATAATTTGGACAACCTGGTGGACTACTCGCGCGAAATGCGCAAACTGATTCGCGCTTGGATGGGTTTGATCCGGTACTTCTACGATGGCCGGATTTTTGCGATGTATCAGAGCGGGATGATTTTCGAGCGGAAATTTCCCGGCCGGATCACCGATGCGCTCCATGTTTTTTTCAACGGCAAAGTCGCCTGCATGGCCGCCGGCGCGACCACCGCGTCCCGGTTTGGTCACGGTATGTTGGAAATCATGTCCCAGCCCGCCGGCTGGATCACTAATCCCGCCTCGCTGGCCATCCGTTAAGGTGCGCCGGCATCTGCAATCTGGCATCTGCAAGCTGGCGCAGCCGCTTGCAGCGCATTATCTTTCCCCAATGTTCATCATTGGCATCGGGACGGCCACACCGCCGCACCGTTATAGTCAAAAGGAGTGCTGGACCACGTTGCAATCTTCCACGCGCTTTCAGGTCTTTACGCCGCGGTCACAGGCCATTTTGCGAAAAGTGCTGACCGGCGACAACGGCATTGTCACGCGCCATCTGGCGCTGGACCATTTGCAGCAAGCCTTTGAAATCACGCCGGACGTGTTGCACGCCCGCTTCCGGGAACATGCGCCGCGCCTGGCCGCGCAGGCGGCGGAACGCGCGTTGGCGGCGGCAAAAACCTCGCCGGCCGAGATTGACGCCATCCTGATCAGCACCTGCACCGGCTATTTGTGTCCGGGCCTGACGAGCTATGCCAGCGAGCTGCTGGGGCTGCGCTCGGACGTGCTGGCGCTGGATTTGGTGGGACAGGGCTGCGGCGCGGCCATGCCCAATTTGCAGACCGCGCGGTCGCTGTTGGCTGCCGGCCACTGTGAGCGGGTGCTGTCCATCTGCGTGGAAGTGTGCAGCGCCGCGTTTTACCTGGACGATGACGCGGGGGTGTTGATCAGCGCCTGCCTGTTTGGCGATGGCGCGGGCGCGGCGGTGCTTTCGCCTGCGGCCAACAGCGGCCGGCGCGTGCAATGGAAAAGCGGCGGCTCGCTCTTGCGCCCGGCCGACCGCGACCGGCTGCGGTTCGAGCAGAAGAACGGCTTGCTCCGCAATATCCTCACGCCCGAGGTGCCGTCGCTGGCGGCGCAATCCGTGGGCGCGGTCTTGGATGACACGCTGGCCCGCAACCAATTATCGCGATCACAAATCAGCGGCTGGATATTGCACCCGGGCGGCCGCGACGTGCTGCTCGCGTTGCGCGAAAAATTGTCCTTGTCCGGCCACGAGGTGCGCTGGAGCGAAGCCGTACTGCGCGAATATGGCAATATGAGCAGCTCGTCCGTCTGGTTTGTGTTGCAAGCCGCGCTGGCGGAAGGCGCGCCGGGCGGCTGGTGGTGGATGACTTCTTTCGGCGCCGGCTTCAGTTGCCACGGCGCGCTGTTGGAGGTGGATTAGAAGTGAACCGGATTGTGCTGCCGGAATTATTGGATGTCCTGCCGCCGCAGGACGCGGCCGCCTTGCGCTCGCGCCGCGATTTGCGCCGGATCAATGCGTGGATGCGGCATCCGCAAATCATGGTCCGCGCCCTGCGGGAGAATTTGCCGGATCGGGGGGGCCAACACCTGGTCGAATTGGGCGCGGGGGATGGCCATTTTCTATTGAGCGTGGCCAAACGGCTAAAGGGACGCTGGCCGGACACGCAAGCCCTGCTTGTGGACCAGCTCCCCGTGCTGAACCCGCGCACGCGTGCCGAATTCCGCCGGTTTGGCTGGCAGGCCCGGGCGGAAATTGCCGAAGCCGCCGAATGGTTGCGTCAGACCCGGGCCCAACCTGCGCCGACCATCCTCAGTAACCTGTTTTTCCACCAATTCCAATCCCCGCTGCTCGCCGAGTTGCTCCGGCTGGCCGCCGGCTCCGCGCGGCTGGTCATCGCGCTCGAGCCGCGGCGCTCGTGGCCGGCGCGGTTTTGCGGACGATGGCTATGGGCCATCGGCTGCAGTCAGGTCACCCGTCACGATGCGCGGATCAGCATCCGCGCCGGATTTGTGGGTGGCGATCTTTCCGCGCTCTGGCCGGATTCAGCGAATTGGCGGTTGACGGAGCAGCCCGCCGGACTGTTCAGCCACCTGTTTATTGCGCGAAGAAAGGATTGACCATGTCAGCGTCAACACCCATCACCATCATTGGGGGCGGTCTGGCGGGACTGACCTTGGGTATCGGCCTGCGCCAGCGCGGCGTGCCGGTGGTAATTTGGGAGGCCGGGTGCTATCCGCGACACCGGGTTTGCGGCGAATTCATCAGCGGCCGTGGCCAGGCGGTGCTCGAACGTCTTGGCCTGCTGGCGTGCTGTCATTTGGCCGGCGCGGTGCCGGCCCGCACGGCGATGTTCGTTTGCGGTCCCAAGCGCTCGCCCGTGCGCCCATTGCCTGTCCCCGCATTGTGCCTGTCGCGCCACCGGCTCGACGCATTGTTGGCGGAGACGTTTCAACAAGCCGGCGGTGAATTGCGCGTGCAGGCGCGCCGGACGATGGCGGAGGAAGTGGAGGGCGTTGTCCATGCCTCCGGCCGGCGCACCCAGCCGGCGGAAGCCGCTCCCCACTGGTTTGGCGTCAAGGCGCATGTGCCGCGCGCCTGCCCGGTGCCGCTTGAGGCGGATTTGGAAATGCACATCGCGCGCGACGGTTATATCGGCGTCAATCGGATTGGCGATGGCGAAGTGAATGTGTGCGGTTTGTTCCGGGCGCGCCCGGATGGCCGGCGGTCCGAATCCAAAACCGAGTGGCTGCGCGGCGAGCCGGGTTCTTTGCTGCGCGAACGATTGCGCGCGGCGGAGTTCGATCCGGAATCATTTTGTTCGGTGGCGGGACTGCAATTGCGGCCGCAACGCGCGGCGGACCGGGCCGGGTGCCGCATCGGCGACGCCCTGACCCTGACCCCGCCGGTCACCGGCAACGGCATGTCCATGGCCTTCGAATCGGCCGAGCTGGCGGTGGAGCCGCTGGCCGATTACAGCCAGGGCCGGTTGGACTGGGCGGCGGCGCAGCGGCGCCTTGCGCAACGCTGCGATGCCGTCTTCGCGCGCCGGCTGATGTGGGCGCGGCGTTTGCAGTGGCTGATGCTCTCACCCGCGCTGCCCGGACGGCTGGAGGCCGTGCTGTTGCGCTCGGACTGGCTGTGGCGGTTTTTGTTTGCGCGCACCAGATAGGTGCAGCCGGAGCGCGGGCGGCACGCCCGCGAGTTGACGGTTTCTGGCACGCTGTTTTTCGGGAAACTCGCGGGCGAGCCGCCCGCGCTCCGACGTCTCAAAGACGCTTTACCTGCGAATTCCGCTTGCAACTCAATCGCATGATGGCTTATTAAAAGTATAAACAGATGCTGTACGAACGCTGGCTGAAGGTAGTCCAAGATAGACGAAATGAAATCGCGCTTCGCGATTTGGCTTCCGGACGGTCCTGGACGTTTGCGGAGTTGCGGGCGGAAGCGGAGTTGTTGCCGGCGGAGTTGCCGCCGATGGTTTATCCCTCGGGCAATTCCCCCGAATTCATTCTGGCGGTCTTGCGCGCGTGGCGCTGCGGCGCCGTCGTTTGTCCGCTGGACTCGCAGCCTTTGCCGCCGGTTTCGCCGCCGCCGCCGCCCTGTTGTCATCTCAAAACCACGCCGGCCAGTTTGGGCGTGCCGCGCGCCGTCGCCTTCACCCCGGCGCAACTGGCGGCCGACGCGGACAACCTCGTGGCCACGATGGGATTGCGCCCCGAGTGGCCCAACTTGGGCGTGATTTCGCCCGCCTACTCTTACGGTTTTTCCAGCCTGGTCCTGCCGCTGCTGCTGCATGGCATTCCCCTGTTTCTGGTGCCGTCGCCGCTGCCGGTGGCCTTGCGGTGCGCCGCGCATGCAGATTGGAATCTCACCGTGGCCAGCGTGCCGGCGCTGTGGCACGCCTGGCACAAGGCCGGCGCCCTCCTCAGCAACGTGCGACTGGCCATTTCCGCCGGCGCGCCCTTGCCGCTCTCGCTGGAGCGCGCCGTCTTTTCAGAGCATGGCGTCAAGATTCACAACTTTTACGGCACCACCCAATGTGGCGGCATCGCCTACGACGCCACCGAGACCCCGCGCACCGATGAGGCTTCCGTGGGGCGTCCGTTGAAAAACGTGCGGGTGGAGCTGGGTGAAAATGGCTCCTTGCGGGTCTACAGCCCGGCCGTCGGCCAGACTTATTGGCCGGTGCCCGAACCCGCGCTCGGCGGCGGTGTGTTTCAAACCTGTGACCTGGCCGAACTCAAGGATGGCGAGATTTTTCTGCGCGGACGCACCGACGACCACATCAATGTGGCCGGCCGCAAAGTATCGCCGACCACCATCGAGCAGGCGCTGCGGGAACATCAGGCCGTGGCCGAATGCGTCGTCTTTGGCGTGCCCAGCGGCACGGCGGACCGCTTGGATCTTATCGTCGCCTGCGTGGCGACCGACCGGTCCGGCACCCGGGAGGAATTGAAACAATTTCTGCTCCAGAAACTTCCCGCCTGGCAGGTGCCGCGCGAATGGTGGTTTGTGGATTCCATCGGCAGCAACGGAGCCGGCAAGCCCTCCCGCGCCCAGTGGCGGCGGAACTTTTTGGAGAATCGGGCAAAATTGAGCGTGCCGGTTTAGGGCGCGCCCTCAAACGAAGCTCGGCGGAGGGCCGTCGCGGCCCAAGCCGCATCAAGAAACTGAATGTACCCGGTAATCGCGTTAGCGTCTGGAGTGCGGTGGCTTGAGCACCGTTTTCGAGCGGGCACCGGTTTGAATAGTTTGCTGCCATTGCGCGCTCCGAAAGCGGCGGTGAACGCGCCGCACTCCAGCCGCTTCGCGTTTGCGGAGCTTTCACCACGAAAACCGAAGTTGGCCGCGACAGAACACAAAGAACACAAAGCCAGATGGACTGATGCTGAATGTCGAAAGGGGTGGATAATTTCCCACTGAAATTCCCTTCTGCCCCTTTCTTTGCGCTCTTTGTGTTCTTTTGTGGCAATTCAATCTCGGGCTTCGGGTTTACCCTGCGAGCCAGCGTCTTGGAACGCGTCAGCCCTCTGGCGCTTTCCCACCGCACTTCCAAGGCTTCCCAGCAGATGGTGCAGTTGATGGATAGCGACAGCCGTTTGGAAGCGGCGCGCGGCGTTCGCGCGATTGAGCTGATTCAATCGGGTGACACGCAGCAGGCCATCCAGATGTTTTGCATACCGGTGGCCGATTTCTATGCTGGTTATGCCCGCCTGCCGCACAACGACGACAAGACAAAAAAGCTGCTCAGTTGGGTGGAGCAGATCGCCAGCACCAATGCAATCGTGGCCGGCGCGATTCATGGCAACGGCCAGTGAGGTTGATACATGGAAGTATAGTTGGACTTTGCTTCGGCTCGCAGAGCCGCGCTCCACAAATCAGGAATTCGCCAGGAAACGCTCGAACTTGGTAGCCCTTGGATGTTGGATGTTGAATGTTTCCCCATAGTTCAGGGATTCCAATCACGATTTGCGCAACCCCCGCATCCCCAACAATCCGGCCAAGCCCAGCACCAGCAGCCCGGACACCGCCCAGGCCCCGATGTTGGCATTCCCAGGCGCCAGCCACAAGGCCGCCGCGCCGGTCGCCGGGCCAAGGCAGTTGCCCAGGCCGATGACCGCCTCATGAATGCCGCCGTGTTCGCCTTTGCTGTCGCCGGCGTCCATGGAGTAAAAGAGCGACGAGTAATAAATCAGCCCGATGGCGCCGCCGAAGAAGATTTGCGCGGCAACCATTGCGGCCAGATTCGGCGCGGTGAGAATGGCGGCGAACGAGGCGATGAGCGTGACATACGCGCCCAGCAGCCAGCGAAACCGGTAATGCCAGTCCGTCCACAGCCATAACACCACGAACGCGCCCAGCCGCGCGAAGCACCACAGTGAACAGATAAAGCCGGCGAACATCGGCGTGAGTTGAAACTTGGCCGCCAAACCGGGCACGACGGCGATGAGCGTGTTAATGGCGATATAGGCAAACGGATTCGCCAGCCACGCCATGCGCAAGAACCTCTTCGTGGTTGCCGGTGGCGGACGGTGCGGGTCCGGCGGCGGCGCGGGCAGCGGCTCACCGACCGGGGCGCGCAGGTGTTCGATCGCGGGGTGCTTTTGCAGCCACCACACCAGCGCCAGCTCAATGGCTTGAATGGCCAGCGGCACAAAGAAAAGATTCTTGAAACTGAATTGCACCAGCGTGCCGCCGATGAAAAAGGAGAGGGCGGCGGTGACCGCCCAAGTGACGTTGTACATGCCGATCGCGTGCGGCAAGCGGGCCGGCGTTTCGCTTTCGCTGACGAGGGCCTCCAGTGCCGGCCAGGTAAAACATTGGCCGACGATCACGGCGGTGGCGGCGGCGATCTGCCCCCAAGCAGACCCAAGTTGGGAGCCGATGGCCAATCCGGCCATCATCATCATCAGGCCGAGTTTGAGTGCCGAGTAATATCCGCAACGCTGGGCGAACCGCCCGCCCTGCCATGCGGCAAAGAGATAAATAAAGCCAAGCGATCCAGCCACCACGAGATTGTCCCGGTCGTGAAAGCCAAATTGCGTCCGCAGATAAAAGAAGAGATAGGAATTATACAGGACGAGCGCGAAGGAATTCAATCCCTCGATCACGAAACAGACGGTCTGGAAGCGGAGACCTTTATGGGCGCTCATGGCTGGCTGGAAATCTCCCGGATGGCGGTGCGGCAATACCATTTCACCGCGTCGGTCATTGGGGGTGCCAGGGTATCCAATTCTTCCGGCGCACACCAGCGGATGTCGTGATGCTCGGCGGCGGCCAGGGTGGGGCGGGTTTCCGGGTGCCGTGCGCCTTCGGTTGCGTTGGCGCGCTCGCTGGGCTGGCGGGACGACTGCCCAACTTTGGGCCGCGCCCAGTAAATCATGCCGATGTGTTCGTGCGTGTTGCTGATCCGATGGATGTCCAGAAACCTTGGTGCGATCAGCGCCCGGGTGCCGGGCGAAGTCGTGGGCGGACGCTCGCCGAGCAGTTCCACGTCCAGCCCGCTCTCCTCTTTCGCCTCGCGGAGCGCGGCCTGCTCCGGGTCCTCCTCCAGTTCAATATGTCCGCCCAGCGGCAGCCATTTGTCGAGCTTGCGATGATGGATGAGCAGAATCTTTCCGTTGTGAACGACAAAGATAGCGACGGTGAAGTCAATTTTTTCGTGGATATGGGCCATGCGGATGTACGATGTACGATTTACGCGCCATTAAAAAATGGGGCTGTGGATTCAGGCATAAAATTGGGTCAGAGGAATGGTGGGCAGGGGAATAAGAGCAAAGGAATGTTTTTCGCAAATTTCCCCTGGCGCTCATTCCCTTGACCAACGCGGCAAAGATTGATGAGCCTGGAAGTGTCAGCGGCGACGAGCTGCTCGGGCAATTCATTTGGCACAAGTTTCGTTTACCTTGACCAGGGAGAAAAGCTCCCGAGCATCGCCGACCTCGACTGGTTTCAACAAAATATCTCCCGCGATAATGTGACTAAACATGGAATGGTCACATATCGTAAAGGCCGCTGTCATGCGAATAGCCGCCACCGCCGCCCGGCCCGCCTTCCGGTCCGCCCATGAAATCGCCCAGCACGTCGCCCATGTCCGCCTCGATTTTTTCCGGATCCTCGCCGGCTTCGAGCCGCTTGATGGCGGTTTCCATCTCCTTGGGCATGGTGCCGGCGGGCATGAGATCCTTCATTTTCCGCATTAACCGCGCCATGTGCTTGGGATTGTTTTCGTCCAAATGCTCCATGTCGCGTTCCATCTCGGCCATGGCGCGGGCCACGCGTGGATCGTCGAGATCCGGCATGGGCGGCTCGTTGCCAGCCATTTCGCCTTTCGCCGCCGGCTCCGGCAAACCTTTGGTCATGGCGAATTGGCTGACCTGTTTGGACAGTTTCTGGTGGCCGCATTTGGGGCACACGGGTTGCCGGTCGGGGTTAATCCGCTTCGAGAGGAAGCTGAAAATCCGCCGGCACTTCGGACAGGCAAATTCGTAAATCGGCATGGCATTTACGATTCACGATTTTCGCTGGACGCGCCATCAAAAAATTCAAGTTGGAGAATCCATCCAGCAGGCGCAAATTCGGCTCGCGTTGTGAACCGCGCCAGTAGCGCAGGATATCCACGGAATTCTCCTGTTCCCGAAAGCGGTAGAAAATGATGTCGGGCCGTGAAACCAGCTTGCGCACACCAGGACGTTTGGGATAAAGCGAACCGAGCAGGGGGAAATCTTCGAGAATCGCCACGCGGTCAATCAAGGCATTGCCAAAGCGCGCAGCGGCCTCGGGATTATCCCCAGCCATAAACCGAACCGCGGGCTGCCAAATCGGCGATTGCTTGGGGCGAGAAAATTACCTTGCAGCCCATGAAGCCACCCGGTTGCGGACGTCCTCCATCGGCACACCCTTGCCAGCGTCAATGTCCCGGACGGCTTCATCCAACGAGCGCAACAAGTGTTGTGCTTCGAACGCGGTCAGTTCCGGCTCGGTTTGAGAATTGAGCCAGAGCTGCAACGCTTTCTGTTCACTGCCTGGAAGCCGGGCGACGGCAGCTTGAATTTCAACCAACGTGCTCATGGCCAGGAATAGCTACCGTACCCATCCCATTTTGGCAAATAGCAATTCACACCAATCCGCGCATAAACCCGAAAACCGCGGTTGAACATCAAACAAAGCCACAAAGGCCGTCACTTCATCCGGTCAAATGTCTTCTGGAGAATCTGCCAGTCCTTGAGGCCGGCGAATTTGCTTTGCGCGTTCCGGTTGATCTCGAGTTCCTTCGCGTTCTTCGTGGGCTTGTTGACTTGATATAAAATGCCAAAGTTGCCCGGGAAATCCGCGCTGGCCAGTTTGTAGGCCGCGAGCTCGTCTTTCACATCATGCGTCTTCGGAACTTCAGTGAACACGCCGCCCTTGCGGGGATTCGCCGCATCGAAGGCGCCTTCGTAAAATTCCACGCATTCGCTCAGGCAATGCACGAAGCTGAAGCCTTCGTGATCCATGGCCGCCTCCATCATGGCCAGGACATGGTTTGGGTTCGCGGCCGAGGTGCGCGCGACGAACGTGGCGCCGACCGCGATGGCCTGCTTCGCCGGGTTGATCGGATAATCCACCGCGCCCCAGGTGTCGGTCTTGCTCTTGAAACCCAGCGGCGACGTGGGCGAGGTCTGTTTCTTGGTCAGGCCATAGACCTGATTATCCATGACCACCAGGGTCATCTTGATGTTCTTCCGTGCCGTGTGCGTGAAATGGTTGCCACCAATGGAGAACGCGTCGCCGTCGCCGCTGAAGGCGAAGACGTGCAAATCCGGGCGGGACAGCGAAACGCCGCTGGCAAAGGGGAGCGCGCGGCCGTGAATAAAATGTGCGCCGTGGGCCTGCACGAAGTATGGAAACCGGCTGGAACAGCCGATGCCGGAAATGGTGGTGATCTTCTCATGCCACAGCTTGCGCTTTTCAATCAGCTTGAAATACAGCGCCAGCACCGAGAAGTCGCCGCAGCCGGGACACCAAGTCGGATGGTCGGCCACGATCTCTTTTCGCGTCAGCCCCTTGCGCTCGCCGGTGGCGGTCGGGGGAGCAGGGATGGTCACCACGGGATTGTCAGTCAAAATCTGGCTCATAAATTTGGTAAAACGGCGGATTAAGATTAATTTACTTGCCGAGCTTGGACTTGACGGCTTCGAGGATTTCCTTGACCTTCCAAGTGAGGCCGTCGGTCTTGTTGATGCCTTGAATCTTGGCGTCGCAGTAACGGGCGCGCAGCACGGCGCCGAGCTGGCCGTAGCCATACAGCCCCTCGTCGTTCATCTCCACCACGAAAATGTGATTAAAACCGGAGAAGATGTTCTCCAAGCCATTGGGCAGCGGATTGATATGCCGCAGGTGAATGGAGGACACACTGTCGCCGGCGGCGCGGGAACGGTCCACAGCCTCGCGGTTCGGACCTTCCGTGGAACCCCAGCCGACGAGCAGCACATTGCCTTCGGGCGGGCCGTAAATTTTCGGCAGCGGAATCGTGGCGCCGAGTGCCTGCAACTTTTTGCGGCGCTTGGCGGTCATCTGCATGTGCAGCTTGGGCGAACCCGTCGGGTGGCCGTATTCATCGTGCTCCAAACCGGTGGCGATGGGATATTTGCCGTCGAGAATCCGCGTGCCGGGCTTCACGTGCTGGGTCAGGCCGTCCGGCGCCGCTAAATCGTACGGCTTGCCCGTGGGCACGGGGGTGAAATCCGGAGTGATGTCCTGGCAGATTTTCTCCAAGTCGGGCTCGTGAAACGCCTCGATCCGCGTGGCAATGCCCTGATCCGAAAGGAACATGACCGGCACGCTGTATTTGCGAGCGATATTCACGGCCTCAATGGCCAGGTAAAAGCAATCTTCCACGTTGGCCGGCGCGAGCACCACGCGTGGCGCGTCGCCGTGGCCGCCGAACGTGGCGATGTTCAAATCGGATTGTTCGATGTTCGTGGGCATGCCCGTCGAAGGACCACCGCGCTGGACGTTGACGACGACCAGCGGCATTTCCGCCATGACCGCCCAGCCAATCGCCTCGGTTTTGAGCGCGATGCCCGGCCCGCTCGAACCCGTCACCGCCACCCGGCCGGCAAAGCTCGCGCCCAAGGCCATGGACACGGACGCGATTTCATCCTCGCACTGGATGAACGACCCGCCGTATTTGGGCAGCTCGCGGCGCAAAATTTCCATGACGTCCGTCCACGGCGTGATCGGATACGCCGCGCCAAACCGCACGCCGGCGGCGATCAGGCCGAACGCAATGGCTTCATTGCCGTTCATCACCACCTGCCGCGCGCCCTGTTTCTGGCTGTCGGCAAAGTGGAACGTTTCCAACAGATTGCCGGGCGAATTGGCATAGCCCGCGTGGAACGCCGCCAGCGCGTTGTTCAAGATGCTGGGATCCTTGCCCGTGAACCGTTCGCCGATGAGCTGTTCCAGCTTCGGCAGGTTCAGGTCAAACATTCGCGCGAGGAGGCCAAGGGCGTAGATGTTCTTGCCCTTGTCCTTGGCCGTGCCGCCGATGGCCTCGACCGTCAGCGAAGAAATCGGCACGCCCACGTGGTGATAATCGGCCTGCCATTCCGGCTTGGGCTCCACGTGGTCGCTGTCGTACAGCACGATGCCGTGCTTCTTGAGCGAATTGATGTGCCCTTCGTAGCTGTGCTGGTAAAACGCCAGCAACACGTCGGCCTCATCACCGGCGGTCAACACCTCGCCGCTGCCGATGCGCACCTGAAAAATGGACGGCCCCCCGGAAATGGTGGAGGGAATGGTCATGAACGTCATGACCTCCTGCTCGCTGCGGCCGGCCAGCCGCGCGAGAAATCCGCCGATGGCTTGGATGCCATCCTGTGAATTGCCGGCGATGCGGATGACCGCTTCGCTGACCCGGGAGCTCTTTTTCGCGCCGCCCGTGGCCGGCGCACCTGTCACTGTATCACTCATGAAACTTCGAATTAATCGTTGACCAACGCGCAAAGGAATTAGTCGTTGGGAATGAATTTCCCCGCCCGACACCGTTGCCATGACACGATACGCGAATTCTGCCGAACGTGTCAAATGCTTATGGAATGTTTATCTCGTTCAGCGGGAACGACTTAGGAAAGCGGTGGTAATGCAAGCAGTTTGCCGAACAATATGAATTAGGTGGGTTTATATGCGGTTCCGATCAAATCAGGCCGTTCCGCTTCCCGGCGTGAGCGCGAGGGGGCAGGCATCTTGGCCCGGCGGGGAGCCGGGCTTTCCGCCTTCGCGGCGCGACGGCGGCGAGCCCGGCGGGGAAAACCTCACGCATATCGAGGCGCATTGGGGGTTTCGCACGCCTCACCCCAACCCGCGCTTTGGCCGGGTGGCAAAGATGCCGCGCTCCGCGTCCGGCAAGGATGCTTGACGCCACCGGTCCTCGCCTTGCTCTCAACAGAATTGGCGATGGCGTTTAAGTTTTCAAAACGCTTTAATGCGGACATGCACAAGTTTATCCGATGGGCGGCGACCGTGTTGCCGGTGGTCTTATTGCAGGCCGGTTGCGTTGCGTCCCGGCCGACTGCCACGACCCGGTCTTTTCTGAACTTGCCGCCGGACTGCGATCCAAAAGCGGTCGGCGAAAAAGTCTGCGCGAATTTCCTGCCGCGCAAAATCTACCGCAACGCCGGCGGCTTCATCGTCTATCCCGAAGTCTGTGCCGCGTTTGGCGCGCTGCGGTGGGCGGCGGCGGCGGGCGACACGCCGCGGCAACAGCAGCTCATCGCCCGGTATGAATTCATTTTGACCCCCGAGGGTAGCCGCTCGGTTTCCACCAACCGGCACGTGGATTTTCATGTCTTCGGGGTGCTGCCATTGGAGATTTACCTGCGCAACGGCGATGCGCGTTATCTGCAATTCGGCCGCCGCTTTGCGGACGATCAGTGGCTGAACCCGCGGCCAGACGGCCTGGCGGAGGAAACGCGCTGGTGGGTGGACGATTGCTTCATGATCGGCAGCCTGCAGATTCAGGCGTATCGCGCCACCCACGACCCGAAATACGCCGACCGCGTGGCCACCGAGCTGGCGGCGTATCTGGACAAGCTGCAGCAGCCGAACGGACTGTTTTATCATGCGGATGTCAGCCCGCATTATTGGGGGCGCGGCAACGGCTGGTTTGCCGCGGCGCTGGCCGAGGTGCTGCGGTCGCTGCCACCGAACCATCCGCAATATGCCCGGCTCCTGGTCGGCTACCGGAAAATGATGGCGGCGCTGAAGCAATATCAGGCGCCGTCCGGCCTGTGGCGTCAGCTTTTGGACAATGACCAGGCTTATGAGGAAACGTCCGGTTCCGGCATGTTCACCTACGCCCTGATCGTGGGCGTGAAACACGGCTGGCTGGACGAATCGGAATACGGCGATGTCGCCCGGCGCGGCTGGATCGCGCTATGCGGGAAAATTGACCCAGCCGGCGCGGTGCGGGACGTTTGCGTGGGCACAAACCAGAAGGACGACACCCAGTATTATCTGGACCGTCCCCGCGCCACCGGCGATTTGCACGGGCAAGCGCCAATTTTATGGTGCGCATGGGCGCTGTTGGAAAAGTGAGGAACTGCTTACCGCTGCGGATAATTCGCAGTGGTGAGATTGGTGAGGGCGATGATTAATGGCGGGTAAGGAGCAACAATATTGTTTACCGTATGCATGCGTTGCGCGTGTCGCTTGTGCGTGGTGGCCACGGGCTGAAAGAGCAGCGTACCGAGCACAACCATTCCAGCCAGCAGGAGGGCCAGACGCAGACGGGATTTCAGCTTCATAGCAAATAGGACACCGTAACCGTCACTTTTGTGCAATTATTTTGTCCTGCCGTTACACCACAAAACGGCAAACGTTCCAAATCGCCGGTGAAATGAATTGAACCGGCGCGGCAAAATTCCTAGCGTCTGGGCATGTCCGCGTCGCTCCGTATCGCTTTTCTCACGCACGAGCCGTTTTATCCGCCCTCCGGCGGCGGTTCGGCGGAGGCGGTCTATCTGGTCCAGGAAATGACCCGGCGCGGCCATGCGGTCCATGTCTTTGGCCCCAAGATTCCTGATGCCGAAACCGTGGCCAAGAGATTCGGCGTCCAGCTGCACCCGTTTGAAAAGTGGGAAATGGGCCGCTACGCCAAATTCCGCAATTTCAAATACCTGGCCTACCCGTTTTTTCTCGAGCGCATGGTGTTGGCGGAGGGGCGGGGGCGGTTGGATTTGATTTTTTCGCAGCACGCCATTTCCGCCGTGGCCGCCGGCAAGCTGCGGCGGCAGCTTGGCCAGCCCGTGGTAATGAATTTTCCCGACCTGCTCACGGGCTTCATGGAGACCTGGCCTCCCTACGTGGCTCCCAAACCGCTCGTACACGCGCTGATGCGCTATGAAATCTCCCTGCCCGTGCGCTACCACGTGGAGGGCGTCTGCGCCATCTCGGATGAATTCGCGGACCGCCTGGCCGCGCGCGGCTATCCGCGCGCGAACATTTGCCCGATCTATTACGGCTACGACGCGCAGGCCTTTCCGTTGCGTGCCCAACCGCCGCCGCCGGGCCGGCCGCCGGTCGTGGTCATGCATGGTTCATTTGATGCCCATCATCTGGGCGCCATCGCGTGCGAGGCGGTGCGGACAGTGGTGGCGAAGCGGCCGGAGACCGTTTTCCGTTTTGTGGGGCGCCGCACCGCCGGGCTGGAAAAATTCTTGCGGCGTGCCCAGGCCATTCCGCAGTTCAAATTCGAGGCCGCCGGGTTTACTCCCTATGCCGAGGTTTCCCGGCAACTCGCGAGTGCCACCGTGGGCATTGTGCCCTACGAGGAATCAGCGGGTACGCACTGCGCTTTTGTGGCCAAGATCGTGGAATATGTCGCCACCGGTTTGCCGACCGTCTGCACGCCGCTGAAAAGTGTCCAGGGCTTTTTCAAAAACGATCCCTTGGTGAAGTTTGCCGGTTTCGACGGCGCGGATTTTGGGAACAAGATTTTGGAGTGGCTGGCCGCCCCGGTGTCGGACTGGCAGCCGCACGCGGAAACATCCTCGGCGCGCGTGCGGGCGGAACTGGACTGGGGGCCGCTCTGCCGCAAAGCAGTGGATTTTGCCGAACGGATTGCCGCCCGCCACCAGACCGCCAAGTAACCCCATGAACGACCCCTTCATTGATTTGGACTTATCAGCCTCAGCCTCAGCCTCGCACCCCGTTTATGGACGATTCCATCATTGATTTGCACAGTGACAATTATTTCATGGGCGAGGCCTTGCGCCAGGCGGTGAAAGCCTACGAACTCGGGGAGGTGCCGGTGGGCGCCGTGGTGGTGCGGGCTGGCCGCATCATCGCGCGGGCCGGCAACCAAGTGGAGATTTTGAAGGACGCCACCGCCCATGCGGAAATGCTGGCGCTCACCCAGGCGGAAAATGCCGTGGGCGACTGGCGGTTGACCGATTGCACACTGTATGTCACCAAAGAGCCATGTCCCATGTGCGCGGGCGCGGCTATTCACACCCGGGTGGCCCGGGTGGTGTTTGGCGCGGGCGATCCCAAAGGCGGCGCGGCAGGCGGGGCGCTGAATTTACTCCAGTTTCCCACGCTGAATCATCGCTGCGAAATCACGTCCGGCCTGCGGCTGGAGGAATGCCGCGCCTTGCTGCAAAGCTTTTTCGCCGAGCAGCGCGCGGCCAAGAAGAACGGCGAAAGCGCGTGTTGATTTCGGTTTATCCGGGAGAAAATCAGACGGCGCGCGATTGTGCCAAAAAATTCATCGCCGTCATTTTGGGCGGTGACCTGCCCGTCAATTGGGATGAGGTGAGGCGGCTTGCGAATCTGCGGGAATATCGTAATTTGGCGGAGTGTGAAAAACTGGTGAAAGAAGTTGCCGATGAACTCAAAGTCGAAAGCCCCTTGCATTCCCATTGAAGGCTCAATCAGTTACGAAGACTGGCTGAAAGGCCGCCGTCATCGCCGCGAATTGGGGGAACTGGTTGCGCCCGGTGTCATCCGGCGCGCCAGCAGTTCCAGTGACCGGCGGTTGAAGAAGCTGTTCCAAGGCGAACGCGGACTGCCCTTCACGCTCACCGAGCAACTTTGAGCGGCGCCGGTACCTTGGTGGAAGCCATGCGCGGGCAATGACCACGGCCATTGATTCCAACGTCCTCTTTGATGTTTTTCTGCCGGATCCGAGGTTCGAAATGCGCTCGCATTGCCCCCCAACGCATTGCCGCAAAAGAATTGCGTGCCATTGGCGGCGTTTCATGGCTTAATTGCGGCATGAACATTCAAGTGGCGGTCCTGTGCGACGCGGCGACGGATGATAACGGCAAGCTGAATCTCCTTGGCGCGTTCGATACCATCTATGCCCCCCAGATGCCGGCCATCCATCCGCAATGCGCGGTGGCCTTGCGCGCCACGTTCCAGCCCGGCGACGAAGGCACGCGCAAACTGTCGCTGAACTTCATCAATGCCGACGGCCGCTCCATCCTGCAGGCCATCGAATTGCCGGTGCCCGTCACGCTGCCGGACGACGCGCATTTTCTCACGCGCAATTTCATCGTGAACATCCAGCAATTGAAGTTCGACGAACCGGGGCTGTATTCCGTGGACGTGCGGCTGGACGACGAAACGGTGGCCAGCGTGCCGCTGCTGGTCCGCCAGATGGCGGCCAACTCGCCGGCGTGATTAGTTTGGGCTTTGCACTTTCAGTTTCGGCCTTTATTTTGCAGCCACTATGAACGAGCCCATTTTGCAGTTGAACCTGCCCGGCATCAACAAAGTCCGCTCCGGCAAAGTCCGGGAAGTATTCGACTTGGGCGACCGCTTCCTGCTGGTCGCCAGCGACCGGATCTCGGCCTTCGACGTGATCATGCCCAACGGCATTCCGCGCAAAGGCGAGGTGCTCACGCAAATCTCGCATTTCTGGTTCGAGCGATTTTCCTCGCTCGTCCCCAATCATTTGCTCGCCCAGGCGGATGATCCGTTGCCCAGAAATCTCCAGCCGTTCGCCGCGCAGCTCGCGCGCCGTTCCATGATTGTGAAAAAGGCCAAACCGCTGGCCATCGAATGCATCGTGCGCGGCTATCTTTCCGGCAGCGGCTGGAAGGAATACAAGAAGTCGCAGACCGTTTGCGGGCTCAAGCTGCCCGCCGGCCTCACCGAATCCGCCGAGCTGCCGGAGCCGATCTTCACGCCCTCCACGAAGGCCGAGGCCGGGCATGACGAAAACATTTCCTTCGCGGAAGCCTGCCAGATCACCGGCGTGGAACTGGCCACGCAAGCGCGCGATTTGAGCCTGAAAATCTATCGCGCCGGACGCGATTATGCCCGGCAGCGCGGCATTATCATTGCCGACACGAAGTTCGAATTTGGCCTGTCCGAGGGCCAATTGATTTTGATCGATGAGGTACTCACGCCCGATTCCTCGCGCTTCTGGCCCGCCGATCAATACGCCCCCGGCCAAGGCCAGCCGAGCTTCGACAAACAGTTCGTCCGCGATTATCTCGAAACGCTCGATTGGAACAAAACCCCGCCCGGCCCTCGATTGCCCGATGACGTGGTGGCCAAGACCAGCGCGAAGTACCTCGAGGCGTATGAGCGGCTGACGGGCAGAAAGCTCTAGTCATCACCAACTGGTCAAGTTGTCTTGGTTGACACCGCCAGTTGCCGGTTGCGATAAGCTGGCTTTGCCGTTGCGACCGCGAGACCAAACCATCACTTTGCCGTTGAACTCATAGAAACCACTTCGATTCGTTAGCGGCTCAGCTTGGCCTTTGGTGTACAACGCGGCCTGCGCGTAAAAGGCATCCCGAACGAACCCGTCCTGATTTGCGTCGAGTGAAATGATGTAAGGATGGCCCCACGGATCGCGGTACTTATAGTCAATGCATGAAACACCGGGTGAATTTGTGCCCTCGACCATTTTGGGAGCGAGAAATTTAATGCGCTGTGGATTTGGTTTATGGCCGGTATTTGCGCCGAGGTCAAAGTCCATCAGGACAGTAATTATGTCGGAATTGCTTGCAATCAATTTGGTTCCCGGAAGGGGGTTAAAGGCTTGAATTTCTGCGGGCTTCAGCCCAAAGGTCAAGTCTCCGTTGGTCGCCACGTCTGCCAGCGGCAAGTGACCGTACTGATGTTCATAGCCTTCAATAGCGTTTACCAAACCAGCCATCTCGGTCCTCGCTTGCATAATCTTGGCAGGACGACCTTGATGAGGTGTCAGCGGCATCAGCATTGCAACGAGAATGAAGATGACAAAAACAACCACCAATAATTCAAGCCGTGGCATTCCGACCGATGCTCGATTGCAATGTGTTTCCGTCTTCATGAATGAAATGATTTATCATCCATTCCAGTGAACTGTTCAAGAATAATGGTGTTGCCAGAATAATGATTTTGCTCGCGCCGCGCAGCGACGACTGACTACAGCCCGCTGCTTTATCCATCCAATAATCCCCTGCCGCACGCGGTTTGGGCTTGAAGCGGAGCGGATTGCAGGCAAGCATTTGCCGGGCGCGATCCCGGCCCGACCATGAAAATCAGCTTTGTTTATCCGCGGTTTGAAAAGTTCCTGCGCAGCGTGCCGGAACTGGACGCAGGCTTGATTGACTATTTCCTGGGCGATTACACCACGCCGCCGTCGCTGGGCATTCCGCTGCTGGCCGCGCTGACGCCGCCGGAATTCGAGATCGAGTTGATTGACGACAACAGCGGCCAGCCGGTGGACTATGCCGCGCCCACCGATCTGGTGGCCATCAACTGCTTCACCCCGCAGGCCACCCGCGCGTTTGAGCTGGCGGATCATTTTCGCGCGCACGGGAAGAAAGTCATCATGGGCGGGCTGTTCCCGTCGTTCATGCCGGAGGAATGCCTCAAGCACGCCGACTCGGTCAACACCGGCGAGGGCGAGCCGACCTGGCCGATAATTCTCGCCGATCTCCAGGCCGGACGGCTCCAGCGGCGCTACGACGGCGGCTGCTCGCTGGACGCGGCGAAAATCCCGGCCGCGCGCCGCGAAATCTTCTATCGCAATGATCATTACGACTGGGACGAGGATTTGATCCAAGTGATGCGCGGCTGTTTGTATAAGTGCCCGATGTGCCCGCTGCCGCAGCAAATGGGCGACCGCATCCGCTTCCGCCCGATTGAAAATGTCGTGGCCGAACTGCGCTCGCTCAAGCACGAAAATGTCTACCTCGCCGACGACATGCTGTTCTTTCCGCACCGGCACGTCCGCGAGTATGCGCGAAAGCTGTTTGAGGCGGTGGCGCCGTTGGGCAAGAAGTATTTCGTCAATTCCACCATGGGCTTGAACATGGAGCCGGCGTTTCTGGACGCCGCCGCCTGCGCCGGCGTGAAGAACTTTTACTGCACGCTGAACGTCGAACCGGTGTCCATCCGCGCGCTGCAAGGCGGGAAACGCGAGCGGCAGATACTGATTGATCTCGTAAAGGCCACCCAGGACCGGGACATCCGCTTCTTCGCGTCGGTCGGGATGGGGCGCGACTGGGACGATTTGGGCTTCGTGGACCGCACGCTGGAGCTCTTTGCGGCGGCGGACATCCACACCGCCGAATTTTTCATCTTCACGCCGTTTCCCGGCTCGCCGCATTGGGACCGGATGATGAGCCAGGGGCGGATTTTCGATTTTCAGTGGTCGCATTACAATGGCTCGCACGTGGTGGCCCGGCCGCAGAACCTGACGGCGGAACAGCTCCGCGAACAGTTCATCCGCATCTGGCGCGAGTTTTTTCAGATGCAAAAAAGCCGTCACGCCGCCTCGCTGGAACCAGCGACCTGGCAGAACGGCATCCAAGTGCTTGGCAAACCCTTGCAGCGGCAGGGCACGCGCGACGAGGCCGCGATCACCGGCATCGGCCTGTTCAGCCCCATCGGCAACGATGCGGTCACCGTCACGGATGCCTTGCGGCACGGGCGGCACGGCCTCGCGGCGGTTTCACGATTCGACGCCAGCCATTTCCGCACGAACCTGTTTGGCGAGATCAAGGATTTCAACGCCGCCGAATGGCTCACACCGGCGGAGCTGGCGGAGTACGAGGATTTGTATCTGCGCTACGCCATTGCCGCCGCGCGCCATGCGCTGGCGGACGCGGGTCTGGTGCCGGCCAATGGTGAAATCCGCCGCGATATCGCCCTCGTGCTGGGTACCTGCAACGGCGGCCTGGCCTCAGCCGAGGCGGAATACGCTTGGAAACACGGGCGCAGCTCACGCCCGTTTGACGAGGTGATGAATTTGCAGGCGCAGCTTTACGGCTTCGGCAAGGCGCTGGCTAGCGCGCTGAAGATCGGCGGCGAAACGTGGGTGGTCACCACCGCCTGTTCTTCCACCACGGTGGCGCTTGGCCTCGCGCAGACGCTCATCAACCGCGGTTATTATGACACCGTGCTCGTTGGCGGCTCGGATGCGCTGTGCGTGGCGAACGTCTCCGGCTTTGACGCGATCAAGGCCACTTCCACTGCGCGGATGTCGCCGTTTTCCCTGCCGCCGGGCTTGAACATCGGCGAGGCGGCGTGTTTTTGGGTGGTCGAGGATTTGGAAAAGGCGATTCTGCGCCAGGCGCATTGCCGGGGCCGGCTGGCCGGACATGCGACGACCTCCGACGCCCATCATCCCACCACCCCCGATCCGCGCGGGCTGGGCGTGGCCCGTACGCTGGCCGGCGCGCTGGCGCATTCCGGCCTGACCCTTGCCGAGCTGGGCTGCGTCAACGCCCACGGCACCGGCACCGAGGCCAACGACCGGGCGGAGAGCAAGGGCATCGCCCGGTTTCTGGGCGGACACAGCCTGCCGGTCGTCTCGACCAAATCCTTCTTCGGCCACTGCATGGGCGTGACGGGCATCTTGGAAGCCACCAGCCAGTTGCTGGCCATGAATGAGAACTTCATTCCGCCCACGCTCAATTTCCACGAGCCCAGGCCCGGCTGCGTCTTGGATTACGTCCCGAACACGGCGCGCGAAGCGAAATACGACGCGTTCATCTCCGCGAATTATGCCTTCGGCGGCAACAACGCCGCAGTGACGATTGCCCGGTGGGACGCCGCCTTTCCGCCGCGACGGAAGCATGCCGAACGGGTCGTCATCACCGGGGCCGGCATGGTCACGGCGCTCGGCTTGGGGGTGCCCGCCACGCTGGAGAAGCTGCGGCGCGGCGCGGTGGGCTTGGCGCCGGTTACGAATTTTCCGCTCACGGGCCAGGCGGCGCGATTGGCGGGGCAGGTCGCGGATTTTTCCGAGGCGCAGGTGGACCGGCGGCTGGATTTTTCCGTGCTGAATCCCATCAGCAAATTCGCCGTGGCCGCCGGACGGCTGGCGCTGGAAAGCGCCGGCCTGAAAATCACACCCGCCAACGGCGAGGATGTCGGCGTGATCCTGGGGGCGTGCAACGGCCCGTCCGAAATGGGCCACATGGACAGCGTGTTCACCAGCCAGAATTACGCGGCCAACGTCACCAGCTTTTCCAACATCACCGCCAATTCCACCGCCGGCTGGGTTTCCTCGCAGCTTTATCTCAAGGGCGTGAACACCACGCTCTCGGCCGGCCCGCACGCGGGTTTGCAAAGCCTGGCCTGCGCCTTTGACGCGCTGGCCGAAAGCCGCGCCCGGGTGATCCTGGCCGGCGCGGCGGATGAGGTGTATGGCCAGACGTTTTACAATTACGACGGCATCGGGTTTCTCTACGCGGGCGCGGAGGAGCAGGATTACCGGCTGCGGTTTGAATCCGACAAACGCAAGGTGCTCGGCGAAGGGGCGGCGGTGCTCGTTCTGGAAACCGCCACCGCCGCCGCCGCGCGCGGGGCCAAAATCCTGGCGGAGGTGCTCGGCTATGGCATGAGCATGGACGCGGAGGGTTTCCTCGCGCCGAATCTCGGAACCGCCGGCCTGCGGCATGCGGTGAACCTGGCATTGTCGCGGGCCGGCCTCGCGCCGGACCAGATCGGCCTGCTCGTGTGGGCGCCCCAAGGCAACCGCCAGGATGAAAAAGTTCTGCGCGCCGGCGCGGAAATTTTCGGCGGCCGATTTGCGCAAATCCCGCTGGCCACCACCACCTTCAACACGGGTTATATCGAATCGGCTTCCATTCTCGTCAGCCTGGCTTGCGCGCTGACGGCGCTGGAGACGGGCGCGGAATTGTGGCCGCAGCGCACCGGCTTGCCGGAGCTGGATCAGCGCCCGCTGGCCGTGCCGCAGGAATTCGTGCTGGCGGTTGCCAGCACGGACCTGGGTTACAACTTTGCCGCCGTGTTCCGGCGCGGCTGGAAGGCATGAGCCGCGGCGTAGTCATCACCGGGCTGGGAATTCTGTCCTGCGCCGGGCCCGACCTTGCGGTGGCGCGGGGTAAATTCATGGCGGGCGCGTGCTGCCTCACCCCCATTGCCGATCCGCGCGCCGCCCGGTTGCGCGCGAAGTTTGCCGGGCAGATTCCCGACTTTCAGCCCGGCGGAGAGTTGCCGGCGCACGACCGTCACATTCATCTGGCGCTGGCCGCCGCGCGCGAAGCGCTGGCCGCCGCCGGCCAGCCGGCCCATTTCGGGCGGCGGCTGGGCCTGATTTTTTCCACCTGTTCCGGTCCGATGCTGCTCATCGAAAATCATTACGAGCGCATCATCCGCGGCCAGCCCCAGCTCACGGCGGCGGAACTTTTTGCCAAGCGCTATTTTTCCGGCGCGCCGGCGCTGGCGCAGGTGCTGGGTATCGGCGGCCTCTGCACCACCGTGGTGACGGCTTGCTCCGCCAGTACGGCGGCCATCGCCCTGGCGGCGGATCTCATCCGCTGCGGGATGCTGGACGCAGCGCTCGCGGGGGGCGCGGATTCCTTTTCCGCCAGCACGCTCGCGGGTTTCGACGGCCTGAAGGCCACCAGCGACGGCAAATGTGCGCCGTTCTCCAAGCCGCCCGGACTGAACCTCGGCGAGGCGGCGGCCTTCGTGTTTTTGGAATCCGCCGAATCCGCGCGGCAGCGCGGCGTGATGCCGCGCGCGGCAGTGCTGGGTTCGGGCTTGAGCAACGACGCGCATCATTGTTCGGCGCCGGAACCGGGCGGGCGCGGTCTGGCCGAGGCCATGCGCCGCGCGCTGGCCGACGCCGGGCTGATCCCGGAACAAATTGGCTACCTCAATGCGCATGGCACGGGCACCGAGGCCAACGACAAGGCTGAATGCAAGGCCATGCGCAAAATCTTTGGCGACCGTGCGGCCACGCTGCCGGTCAGCTCCACCAAATCCATGGTCGGCCATTGTCTCGGCGCGGCGGGTGCCGTGGAGGTCATTGCGTCCATCGTCTGTGCCGAGGCGGGCGTGCTGCCGCCCACCGCGAATTTCGCCGGGCCGCGCGACGGCTGCGTGCTGGATTGCGTGCCGGAGGCGGGCCGCGCCTGGCTTGGGCCAAAAATATTCCTGAGCAACAACTCGGCGTTTGGCGGCCAGAACACCAGCCTGGCGCTGGAAGTAGAAAGTGGGGGGGGGGGAGTGCGGAGTGCGGAATGCGGAATGGGGAGTGGAGAGACGGAACATTCAACATTCAACATTCAATATTCAACGTCCAACATCCAAAGGAGCGGAGTGTGGAGTGCGGAATGCGGAGTCGGAACCCTCAACCCTCAACCCTCAACCCTCAACCCCCGCGAGCAGGTCTTCATCACGGCTTGTGGAATTGTTTCGGCGGCGGGTATCGGCGTGGAAGCGCTGGAGCAGGCGCGGTTCGAGGGACGCTCCGGCTTGCGGCCAGTCGCGTTGCCGGAATTGCCGCCGTTGCTCGCGGGGCGGGTGGATGCAACGGCGGCGGCGGCATTTGACCGGCGGCTGGATTTGCGGCCGATGGACCCCGCGAGCAAATGGGCCACCCTCGCCGCGCGGCTGGCCATCCGCGCGGCCGGCTTCCCCGAAACATCGGTGGCGCTCGCGGAACTCGGTTTGATGCTGAATCTGTCCGCCGGGCCCTCGTGGGCCGAGTCGGAATTTCTCACCTCATTTCTGGGCAACGATCATCAGGTGGCGCAGCTTTCGGCGTTTCCGTACATTGTGCCCGGTTCGGTCGCGGGTAACGTCTGCCGCGCGCTGCGGCTCGCCGGCCACAATCTCACCCTGAATCCCGGTCCCGCAGCCGGCTTGTTCGGCTTGGCGCCGGCCCTGGCCGCGCTGCGTTGCGGCCACGCCGGCGCCCTCCTGTGCGGCGCGGTGGACGAGCTTTCCGACCGCATCCTGACCGACAGCTTTTGGGCGGGTCAGATTGCCGGTAACGATCCACCGGGCGAAGGGGCGGCGGTTTTCCTGCTGGAAACCTCCTCCCACGCGCACGCCCGCAGCGCCAGCCCGCTGGCGGAAATTTGCGGCCTGGCCAGCGTGACGCAGCCGGCCCTGTCGCTGGACGACGTCAACGAAATCATCGCCGCCGCGTTGGGCGAAGCGGAAATCCGCCCCGACCAGACTCACGCCGTTTGCCATTACGGCGCACCGGAGACACTGCCGCCAGCGTGGCGCGAAAAGCAGGTGCATACGCTGGCCGCCACGGGCCGACTGGAAGGCGCCCAGCCGCTGCTGGACCTCGCGGTGGCGTTGCGTTCGCCGGCCTTGCCGCCGGGCGGGCATGTGTTGTCGCTGGCCGTCACGCCGCACGGCATGGCGGGTGCGGTGGTGTGCCGCAAGTGTTGAGGTGGATGCCTGAAACCCGCACTCAATTTCGGAGCGTGAGTTGTCTCAACTCGCAGCGCTCCGCCAGTCACGGGCAAGGTGCAAATTTACAACCGCCTCTGCCGACTCACGCGCTGCGGATTGAGGCAATCCGCGCTCCGGTCGAAGCATGCTGCGCCCGGGACGGGCGCGCTCCGATCGCAATTGCTGCTCTCGTTATCCGCATTGCTGACCAAATTACAAACGCGCGGCTCTGTGAGGCGCAGCAGCGTTGAGAGTTCAAGGCGCGGTGATATATTTTGCATGTCGTCTGACTGGCGGAGTTGCTGCGGGTCGCAGACTTTTTCATTACCCATAATTCTTTCCGCCCCGGCTTTTTAGAAGAAATGTTCGGTCCGTTCGATATAACGGATACGTCGAATAATTCAGGACGTTGGTGGCGTATCGATTCATTTCATATTGTTGTTGATAGCCGCTTAGAGGAGCTTCATTGAGATAAGCATCATTGGTGACTTCAATGATCCCGCCGTCAATTGCGGTCATCACAAATGACCAATCAAGTGGTTCTCTGGGTTTGACGTTTTGGCGGTCGCTGGATCTGAACCAACATATCGCCGGCAGCATTCGTCCCTTCAATGATTTCGCTTTTCACGAAATCAATCGTGTATACTCGTCCATCGGGCTGAATCTTCCTCGAATTTAATTCACTATGCATCATTGGCTCCGGGCCTTTGAGCTTCCACATTGTGTAAACCGTGGGATTTTCAGGGCTGGTCTCCGGTCCGTTAAGCCCTTTCAAACCCAAGCCGTGCCCTTCAATCTGATATCCCGCCTTTTCCGGCGTTATGCTTAATGAGTCGCCTTTAATTCCGATGAATTGAAACAGCCCGGCCCCATCGGTTTGGGTTGTGCCTTTGTCAATGTCGCCCTGGCGATAGGCATGGTTCATGGCGACCATGCGATTGCTGAAGTCAATTCGTGAAAGAGCGGGTCCGTTCGCCCAATCATTGGTAGAGGCCTCAAACAGTTTTAGATTAGCCTTTCCCTCCAAAGTTTCGATGGTTTGTTCCGGGCTCGGCATGTTTGCGCAGCGTGGGTCCTCGGCTGCCTGTGCTCTTTCTTTCGGAACGCGCCAGGAAACCCGCACGTCAAAGTCTTTATGCACCTCCGCCTGGCGAAAATTCACGGCATTGTAAAAAACAGTTGGAAGGTTTTCCATCGGCTCAAAATCCGTTGCCCCATTCGTACGTGCTTCCAATTGAAGCTCAAAGGGCAAATCGGTTTTTTGAGCTATGGCCTTCATTATCTCGCGTCCAGTCGGTTTGATCAACTCGACGGTTGCCGGCGGAGTTGCGGCTTTTGACGGATTGCTCCGGCACCTGAACTTTTCCAAGACGCTCCAGCCGTCCAAAGCCAAATCCTTGTAGCCATCGAGCGTGCTGGTGTTGCCCTTATCAGCATCGGTCGGGTCAGTTTGTGTGACGAGCACCTCGTAAATATCCGGCAGGCCGTCGCCATCGCTGTCTTCGCCCCACCCAGCCGTAAATTTAGGCTCGACGACATCCGGTAGGAATTTGACCGCCGGCAGTGCAATTAGGCTTTGCCCATCCGACATCATTCCTTTCTTATCCACCTGCAAATGAATGGGTTCTCGGGTCGCACCAGAAGTGAAATACCCGCTGGCACGCAGTTGCAGATCATATTTGTCACGCACCATGAGCAAGTACCAGGCATGGGGAATTGGATTGTCGAGGGTCAGCGCATAGCCGTTGGTGGTCGGTATCGAGGTCACGTGAAGCATCGTCTTGCGAATTTCAGCCGTATCAACGCGATGGAGGTGCGCGTGGAGGGGTGGAGAATAATGCGGCTGCAAGCGATAGAGAGGTTGAACAAATGCATCAACATTCGTTTCAACATAGCGGTAGTCATGGACGCCATCTCGACCCGGAACTTGCGCAACAAATTCAAAAGGACCTGTAATCATCGGGTCCTCGCTTCGCCAACCAGGAGTTCCATATACCACGTAAACGGATCCATGTTGTTCTGGAATTTCTGAATATTGCTCCATCCGTCTCCCATGGGGCTGGCATTGGGATCAACGTACGCCGAAGGATCTACGCGGAAAACGAGTTCTTTGGCGAACGGAGGTATATCGTAGCCCGGAACGCCATTCCACGGACCGGCAACAAATTTCCAGCGGTTGAGCGTATCCATCGTCATACCTCCGCTCAAATTGCACGTGGCCGAAAGGGTTTGGCTGGTAGTTGCACTTCCGTAAAATGTTCCAAAAACTGACCAATGGCCGCCAACCCCGTTGCTGCGAACCAGCACTCCGTACACACCACCTTGGACGACCGGCTCCATTGTCAGTTCAACTTGATTTGTTCCTTTTGGTTGAACAGTCAGTTGGATGGGCAAAGCCATTAGGCCGATGGAGGCGCAGCACACCGTCGTGACAACAAGGGCGCAAAGTACCCGGCGGCACCAGCCACAGGGAGAATCCGCCTCCTTGGTTTCTGGCTGTCGGAGAACCAGAATGATCCTCAAAGTCTGCGGCAATTCACTTGGTCTCAAGCAACATCAGTCTGACTCCATAACCAATACATTGTCAAATCAAACATAACCTTCGTGTCTGCTTATCGTTGGATGACGCGGTTATGATGAATTCAACAAGAACGCTCCATCTGCCCATGTGCATTTCGCCCTGCCATTCTTTCAATTGCCGGTGTTTCCGCTCTCGCTGGCAATCCACTCTTTCGCATTTTTGGCCCGTCTCTTGACTTTCGCTGAAAAACGGACAAAACGAGAACTCGCAAACAAACTTTGCCCACTCCACTCCGCGTTGGCTGGACCTCGCGGTGGCGTTGCGTTCGCCATATTTGCCGCCGGGCGGGCACGTGCTGTCGCTGGCCGTCACACCGCATGGCTTGGCGGGCGCGGCGGTGTGCCGGAAGTGTTGAGGCGGACGCTGAAGCCTGTGGCCATGTCCGGAGCGCGAGTTATCTCAACTCGCAGCGCTCCGCCAGTCAAGGGTTAGGTGCAGATTTGTAACTGTCTTGCCGACTCACGCGCTGCGGATTGAGACAATCCGCGCTCCGGACGAAGCACGCTGCGCCCGGGACGGGCGTGCTCCGGCCGCAAGTTTGAAAATACACCGCAGTTTCAATTTGATAATTCAGACAAAAATGGTGAGAATCACCGCTCACTGGAATAAATAAAACGGCTCAATGTCAGAGAATACCAATCAGACTATCGCACGGCGGCGGCAGGTGATAGACACCTTCAAACAGGAATTGATCCGCCGTCTCAACCTGCCTTATGTGCCCGAGGATTTGCACGAGGATGTCTCGCTGCTGGGCTCCGGCCTGGGGCTGGACTCGCTGGATTCGCTGGAAATCGTCCTGTGCGTGGAGACCTGTTTCAAGATCAAGATCCCGGACGAAAATATTTCCGTGCTGCGCTCCATCAACACCGTGGTAGATTTCGTGATTGAACAGCAGGATCGGAACGGAGGCCGCGCATGAGAATTTCCCCGCTTAAAGATCAGCTTGCCGCCGCCGGCGCGGTATTCCGCGAGCGCCACGGCGTTGAGGTCGTTTCCCATTTTGGCCCACTCGCGGCCGAATGCGTCGCCGTGCGCGAGGCGGCGGCGCTGACGGATTTTTCCTTTGTCCGCGCCTTCACCCTGCCGGAGACGCCCGGCATTGATTTTCTCGACGCGCTGCTGGCCGGCAACGTGCCCAAAATTCGTTTTGGCCGCGTGTTGCACACGTTTCTCGCCGACGCCGGCGGCTTCCTTGCGGCGGATTGTTTTGTGGCGAACAACGACCAGGAATTTGTCTTCCTTTGCGAAAGCATCCTGCCGGACGCGGAATTCGACGCGTTGCTGGCCTCTGCCGGCATGGCGTCGCCGGCCAGGGATTTGTCCGCCGACCACGTCATCTTGAGCCTCGACGGCTTCAAGTCGTGGGAGATCGTGAAGCAGATTTTTGGCGCGGATGTCGTGGGCCTGCCCTATCTTTCGATTGAAAACTACCAGTTCGCAGGCGAGCCGGTGCGTTTCATCCGCGCGGGCAAGACGTCCGAGTTCGGCTATCTCCTCGTGGCGCCGGTGAAGATCGCCGCGGCGTTATTTGAAGCGCTCCAGGCCGGAGTCGCGGAACGCGGCGGGCGGTTGGCCGGCGTGGACGCGCACGACGCGCTGCGGCTCGAAGGCCGGTTTTTCAATATTTTCCAGGAAGGCGCACGGGTGCGCGATCCGCTGCCGCTGGGCCTGCAATGGATGATTGATTTCGAAAAAGAGAAATTTTCCGGCGGCGCGGCGATCAAACAAAGGCGGGCCGCTGGGTTGAAGCAAAAAGTCATCGGGTTGGCGGCGGACGCCGACTGCGCGGCGCTTCGGGCCGGCGCACGGATTTTCCATGCCGGCCAGCCGGCTGGCGAGGTGGTGGCGGACTGCGTGTCGCAGGTTTTGCACCGGCCGCTGGCGCTGGGATTGTTCCCGCTGGATCTGGCTTTTTCCGGTTTGGAATTCCGCGTGGGCTCGCCGGCGGGTGCGGTCATCCGCTCCATCTCCATGCCGCCCATCATGCCCAAGAGCCTGCTGGTGAAACTGGACGAAATGTGAGCGTGGCCGGCGCATGTTAAAGGCACAGCACTCCTCCCCTGGCCGGCTCATCAAGCGGAAGCTGTCCTTCCAGCCCGCCTTTCACGAGACGGACATGATGGGGGTGATCCACAATTCGAACTATTTTCTTTGGTTCGAGCGGGGCCGGCTGGAAATCATGCTGGAAGTTCTGCCCATGGCGGAGGCGCTGCGGCTGGGGGTGTTCATGCCTGTGGTGGAAAACCTCTGCCACTACCGCAAGCCGGTGAAATTCGGGATGCCGTTGCTGCTCTATACCACGCATAATATCCAGCCGGCCTATGAAGGCCGATTGGTGTTCAGCCATTACCTTATCCACGAAAAACTGCGCACCGCGATGGCCTTTGGCCAGACGGCCATGACGCTGGTGGATGCGCAGACGAACCGGCTCATCAAGGAATGGCCCGCCGACCTTTGGCGGCGCTATGAGGAACTAAAATAGCTCCACAAACGGGTGGGTGGAGATTAGAGTGTTTTCATGAACCGACATTGTCATCATTGCGGGGAACCGTGGATATTGAACGGCAATCCCGGCCGCGGGGAGGTGTGCATGAAATGCCGCGCCGATCTGCGCGTGTGCCTGAACTGCGCGTTCCACGATCCGCGCGTGGCGCAGCAATGCCGCGAGCGCCGGGCGGAGCCGGTGCTGGAAAAGCACGTGGGCAATTTCTGCGAGTATTTTGAATTTGCCAAACGCGAGTGGGCGCCGAAGGAAGTGAAAAACACCCGCGAGGAAGAAGCCCGGGCGCGGATGAAGAAGCTTTTTGGAGATTGAGGTTTCTCTATGAAAGTCAGCGGATTCACCTTTTTGCGCAACGGCCAGAAACTGGGCTACCCGTTCGTGGCATCCATCCGCTCCCTGTTGCCGCTGGTGGATGAATTCGTCCTCGCGCTGGGGCCGTGTGACGACGATACGGAGAAAATGCTCCGCGCCATCGGCGACGCCAAAATCCGCATTATCCCCACCCAATGGAATGAGCGCATTCGCAGCGATTACTCGGTGAAGGGTTTTGTCTTCGGCCAGCAGAAATCCATCGCGCTGTTCAATTGCACCGGCGACTGGGCGTTTTATCTGGAGGCCGACGAAGTGCTGCATGAGGCCGATTTGCCCAAAATCCGCGCGGCCATGGAAAAACATGAAGGGGACGAACGGGTGGAGGCGCTGGCGTTTGATTACCTGCATTTTTATGGCAACCGCAACACGCTGGCCTGGTCGCCCGGCTGGTATCGCAGCGAGGTGCGCATCATCCGCAACACGATTCCCGCGTGGTCGAGCGAATCGCTGTTCTTCAACGTGGTGGCCAGCCACAAAGCCGCCCGCTATCCGCGCGCGGCGCACACGGGCGCGACGATTTATCATTACGGCTGGGTGCGCAGCGAGGCGCAGATGAACCTCAAGGCCGGCGCGACGCATCAGTACTGGGAAAATGCGCCGGCGGCCAAGGTGGACTACGCGCAGATTGATCCGGCAGCATTGAAATTGTTCTCCGGCACGCATCCCCAAGCGGTACGGGATTGGCTGCCCCCGGCCGAGGGAATTTTCCAGGCCGACCCCAATCATCAACTGACGCGGCGGGAAAAAAAGCATCGCCGGATGCTGTGGCTGGAAAAAACTTTCGGGCTGAAGTTCAACAAGAAGCATTATGTGCCGGTGGATTGATGTAGCAGCCGACGTGAGGAGGCTCCGACCAAGTTTACGATATGCGATATACGATTTACAAGCATCCGTGTCAGACCTGTCGCGTAAATCGTGAATCGTAAATCATAAATAATGAGCCTCCCCACGTCGGCTGCTACATGTTTAGAGGGCTTTCAAGCACTTTACCGGTTTCCGCCAGCACCCGTTCCACGGTGATTTCCGCCATGTTGCAGCCCGGCCGCTCGGGGACGATGGCCCAATCGGGATGCTGGAACGGCACGCACGCGCCGGGCCGGTTGTGCCGGAGCAGGAGCACCACGCGGCGGCCCTGCGCCACGGCCAGATGTCCCAAACCGGTGTCACCACCAAGCGTGAGCGCAGCCAGTTGCGCGAGACCCGCCGACACCAACAACGGGAGGCCGGCCGCCACGCAAAATTTTTCGGTTCGCGCCGGTTCGAGCGGGGCGTGATCCGCCGGACCGCCGGCAAACACCACCTGCACGCCGCGGGCACGCCAGTGCCGCGCGACGGCCAGATAATTCTCCAGCGGCCAGTTCTTTTGCGCCGTACTGGTGAAGGGTTGGATCAGCAGGGTGGGCCGGCCGGGGACCAGGGAGTTCGCCGCCAGAAATTCGCGCGCCTCCGCCAAGGCATCGGCGGGCAGGGAGAATTCATTGCTGATCTGACGGCAGACCACGCCGCAGCAATCGAGCAATCGCAGGTTCCACTCCGCCGGGTGGAGCTGTTCATCGCGCACCAGGCCGCGGGTGTAGGCCCAGCGGCGCCCTTGGCCATAAACGCTGCCCCAGCGTTGCGGCGCGCCGGTGATCCGCGCCAGCCATGCCGTTTCCCCAAAGCCCTGGAAATCCACGACCAGCGAAAATTTCCCGGCGCGCAGCCGGCGCAACAGCCCCAAAAACTCCCCGCCCATTTTCAGCGGATGGCCGCTCCGCAACGCCGCGCGGTCGAGGGGAATAACGCCATGGACGTGCGGGAAACCGCGCAGCAACGAGGCGTTTTCTTTTGAGGTGAGAAAGGTGATTTTGGCCGCGGGAAAATGGTCCCGCAGCGCGCCCGCGGCCGGCAGGGTGAAAATCACATCGCCGATGGCCTTGAGCCGGATGAGCAGGATGTTTTCCATCTGGCCTACAAATGCCGGTCCAGCCCGTGTTCGCAGCGGACTTTGCGGGTGGCCATGGTTTCGGCCAGCCGCGCGAGGCTGGCGGCGTGATGTTCGCGCGGCGCCGCAGGGTGATTCAGATGAAAGGTGATGGCGCGGCCATAGACGAACTTCCGCCGCCGGCCAAGATGATAAAGCCGGGTGCCGAGATCGGAATCCTCGCCCGTGCCCCAGCCGGTGTAATCCTCATCAAAACCATTTACGGCCACGACGTCCTGACGCCAGAAGGCCATGTTGCAACCGATGATGCCGCGTTGCCGGGTGTCGCGGCGGATGATGGCCAGCGGCCAGCGCACGCCCTTGGCCGCGCCGGTGATTTTTCCGGCGAGCATCCAGCCAAAGGCGGGAATTTCTGCCGCTTCAAATTCCCGGACGAATTTCTCACGCACGAAACAGCGACGGCCCTGCACCCAGCAATTCGGCTCGGCTAGCGCCGCATGGTCGGCAATGAATTTCGGATGGGGCACGCAGTCGGCGTCGGTAAAAACCAGATAGTCGCCCCGGGCGGCGGCGACGGTTTGGTTGAGAATAATGGTCTTGCGGAAACCGTCGTGCGGATGCCAGATGTGCCTGACCTGCGCCGGCGCGCCGGCGGCAAGCTGGGTTACCAGGGCGCGCGTGGTTTCGCCGGAACCGTCGTCGGAGATCAACACTTCATCGGGCCAGCGGGTCTGGCGCAGCAGGCCGCGCCAAGCTTTGGCCAGAGCTTCCGGCTGGTCAAATGTGCTGATGACGAGCGAAATTTTCAATCCGTTGGCTTTGATTCTCTTTTTTTCAGATCGGCTTCGATGACCTTGGCATAACGGGTGACGGTGGAAAAGGCGTCCATCCAAGCGATGAAGTAGCCCGGCCAGCCATCGAGAAAGCCCAACCGGATCACATACGCGCGGAAAAATTTCCAGACCGGCCGGATGGCCAGGTCCGTCCAACCGGTGCGGCGCTGGCGCAACTGGCATTGGCGGACAAAAATTGTGCTGACGACGCCGATTTTGCCGAGCAAATGGTCTATGTTCTCGTTGCTGAAATGCAGGAGTTCGGCGTGCAAGGGAATGACCGCGCCCCGCACCGCCAGTTTCTCGTGGGGATCGCCTTCCCACTGGCCCGCTTCCTTGCGCCAAAGGCGGGTTTTGCGGTCGGGATACCAATTGCCATGCCGGATCCAGCGTCCGCCGAACCACGACAGGCGCGGAAAGCTATAAGCCGCCGGCAAGGACACGACGCCCTGGCGGTGGAAGGCGGCGATGATTTCGTCGCGCAGTTTTTCCGAAACGACCTCGTCGGCGTCAATCGCCAGCAGCCACGGCTGGGTGGCGTGGTGCGAGGCGAAATTCCGGTGCGCCGCGTGGCCGCGCCACGGCTGGCTCACCACTTTGGCGCCGCAGGCCGCCGCAATTTGGTCCGTGCCATCCGTCACCCGGTCGTCAATTGCCAGGATGATTTCACTCGTCCAGTCCTTGATGCTATCCAGCGCGGGCTGGATGCGGTGCGCCTCGTTGCTGGCGACGAGACAGACGGAAATGGGCAGCTTGGTCATGACCTTGGGCCTGGGCAAACTAACCAGTGAATTTGCCGCCGTGCGAGAAATCTTTTTCAAACATTGGCTCTGTGGGTTGCGACGCGAAACTCCAAGAGGTTGGACGAGGCTCCAACCGAAGACAAGTTGTTTGTGCAGCGCACCGCCCGCCGGCAGGGGCGCCTGCCGCCACTTCATGGCGGCGGGCATTCCTGCCTGACGTGGAACCGGGCTTCCCAGCCCGGCGGAAAAAACCTCCTGTCAACCGGCGCGTGTTGGAATTTTGCCGCGACACCACTGAACCCGCGCCGGTTCCGGGCGGCAGAGCAGCCGCCTTCCACGTCAGGCACGGATGCCTGCCGCCACAATGCGCGGGCTCCGGGGGAAATTGACGTTGGGAAGGCGGCGTGGTAATACTCTGGGGTATGACGAACCGCACCACTGTTGTCAGCGTCAAAATCCCGGCGCGGATTTTGGAGCGCATTCCGGCCGCCGGGCAGGGTCGGAGCCGCTTCATCGTGCGCGCGCTGGAAAAGGAAATCGAACGCCAGCGCCCGGCGGAATGGAAGCCGACCACCCGGCGCGGACGGATGTTCGCCAAGTTGCTGGAGGCCGGCAAAGCTGAACGCGGGCCGCTCCTGTCGGAAGTGGAGTTGGAACGCGAAATCCGCGAACGCCGGGGGCGGAGTTTTTGAAAACCTTCCTGGATAGCGGGGTCCTGATCACCGCCTGGCGGCGCAACGAGTTGACCAGCTTGGCGTTGAATATTCTCACGGATGACACCCGCCAGTATTACGCGTCGCAATTGGTCCTGCTGGAAGTTCTGCCGGCAGCGCGGTTTGGAAAGCAATTGAAAGAAGAATCTTTCTATGCCGGCTATTTTTCCGAAGCCGAAGCCATCGAGCCGTTGAGCGTGGAACTGGGCCGCGAAGCGGAGTTGCTGGCCAACCGCTATGGCTTGTCCGGTCCAGATGCGCTGCAAATGGCCGCCGCGCTCCGCCACGGCGTGGAGGAATTTTACACCACGGAAAAATCTACCAAACCCATTTTCCGCGTGAAGGAGCTCAAAGTTATTTCCCTGCATTCGCTGAGAGCCTGAAGTGGTGACACATGGTTGACACTTCCAACATCGCCGCCGTTTCCCCGCCGCGTCTCCGGCGCGGGTGGCGGCTGTTTTTGTTTTTTTCCTCGGCGGTGCTGCTGACCGGGCTGGTGTCCATGCTGTTCGCCGATCTCCTCTCGCGCACGGGCTGGAGCGCGTCCCGCACGCTCTTGCTGGTGCTGTTCATCATTTTGTTCCTGCTCACCGCCATCGGCTGCATGCACGGGGTGTATGGCTTTTTCATCCGTATTTTTGGCACGCGCCGGCGCATCACCGGGCTGAAACCCGGCCACGACCAGAGCATTGACGGCATCAGCACCGCCATCATCTTCCCGGTTTACAATGAGGATTCCGTGCGCGTCATGGAGGGTTTGCGCGCGACGTATGAATCGCTCGCGCGCAGCGGCCAGCTTGAGCGCTTCGATTTTTTCATCTTGAGCGACTCCACGAATCCGGACCGGTGGATTGAGGAGGAGCGGCGGTGGTCCGAGCTCGTGTGCGACCTGGACGCGCTGGGCAAAATTTATTACCGTCGCCGGCTGTTCAACGAGGAGCGCAAGAGCGGCAACGTGCGGGATTTCCTGAACACCTGGGGCAAGCGCTACCGCTACTTCGTCTGCTGCGACGCCGACAGCGTGATGCGCGGCGAAACGCTGGTGGACCTGGTGAAATTGATGGAGGCGCACCCGACGGTGGGCCTCATTCAAACAGTGCCGGCGCTGGTCAACGCCGAGTCGCTCTTCGGCCGCATCCAGCAGTTTGCCAACCGCCTGTATGCGCCGGTGTTCATTGCGGGCCTCAATTATTGGGCGCTGGATTTTGGGAATTACTGGGGCCACAACGCCATCATCCGCACCGAGCCCTTCATGCAGTACTGCGATCTGCCGCAACTGCCTGGGAACAAGCCGTTTGGGGGCCAAATCTTGAGCCATGATTTCGTGGAGGCGGCGCTGATGCTCCGTGAAAACTGGCAGGTGTGGCTGGCCTACGATTTGGAGGGCAGCTACGAGGAGGCGCCGCAGTCGCTCATTGACAATGCCCAGCGCGAACGCCGCTGGTGCCAGGGAAATTTGCAGCATACGCTCGTGCTGTTTGCCAAGGGCCTGCGCGGCGTAAGTCGCGCGCACCTCCTTTTGGGCATTTTCGGCTACGTGGCCAGCCCGCTCTGGCTGGCGTTCATGCTCACGTTCAACTGGATCTATTGCTACCAAAAATACACCGGCCTGACGGACATCTCGGTGCAATCCTGGGTGACCCACTGGAGCGGCACGGCCGAGGCCTTCTTGATTTTCATCATCTGCATGGTGGTGATCATGCTGCCCAAATTCCTGTCGCTGCTCGACCTCGCGCACGACTGGCCGCGGCGCAAACAATTCGGCGGACTCCTCAACGCCTTTGGCGGGGTGGTGGGGGAAACCCTCTTTTCCACGCTGCACGCGCCGCTGCTCATGCTCTGGCACACGCGGTTTGTGATCACCAACATCGCCGGCATCAGCGTCGGCTGGACCACGCAGAAGCGGGCCGCCGAGGGCACCGACTGGCTCTATGCGGCGCAGCGCCACTGGGGCCACACGCTCATTGGCGTGGTGTGGGGCTGGTTCACCTGGAAGCTGGATCCGGGCGTGTTCTGGTGGTTTACGCCCGTGCTGGCGGGCATGGTGCTGTCCGTGCCCCTGAGCGTGCTAACCAGCCGGCGCAAACTCGGCGCGCGGGCCAAAAGCATGGGGCTGTTCCTGACCCCGGAAGAAACCGCGCCGCCCCGGGAACTGGTCTCGCTGCGGTCGCGCCTGAAGATCCATGATCTGACCACCCAGGAGGCGCCGGGCCTTCACACGCACGCCGGCCTGGCCCTGGCCGTGCTGGACCCGTACGTCAACGCCGTCCATGTTTCGCTGCTGCGGGAGAAGGAGTTGAACCCAGTGTATGCCGAGCATTTCAAACGCCTGGGCGCCGGCACCGAGGTGGCGCGCGAGTTGGGGGAAAAGTTGCTTGCCGCCGGCCCGGATAAACTTCTGGCTTCCGAACGCATGGTCGTGCTGGCCGACCAAGCCGTCATGGCGTGGCTGCACCGGCAAGCCTGGCTGCGCCCGGAGGAAAAGCTTGCCCCGTGGTGGAAGGCCATGATTCGCGATTTCAGTCAAAGGGAATAGGGAAACGAGGGTGCGATTCCCTTCCCCCGCTCCACCGATAATCAACGACTTATAATTGAGTGCAGTCAAAGTGCAGCAAATCAGCCTCGCAAAAACCGATCAGAAATATTGGTTTTTGTTGGGTTCTCTGAACCGGCGTCGAGACTACGGTTATTTGGCGCCGGAAATTTGCGCCTGAAGTTCCCGGTGATTTAATTTGCCAGTGCCCAGCTTCGGAATCTCCGGCACCACGATGATCTCGCGCGGAACGTTTAAATTGGTGAGCCCCCGGGCTTTGATGGCGGCGCGGATTTCGTCCAGCGTCAGTTTGGGTTCGTTGGTGACGGCCACCAGCGCCTCCCCTTTGTCCTCGTCCGGGCGGGTGATGACGGCCACCTGGCAGCGGAGCCCGTAATGCGGGAACGCCCCGGCCAGTGCGTCTTCGACCGCCGTGAGGCTGACCATCTCGCCGCTCACCTTCGCAAAGCGCTTCAACCGGCCGAGCACGTGCAGATAGCCATCGGCGTCCACGGACACGACGTCGCCCGTATCATACCAACCGTCGAGCGCCTGGAATGTGGCGTTGGCGTCGGCGTTCAGGTAACCTTTCATCACGTTGGGTCCGCGCACGAAAAGCCGGCCGCCTTCCGCCACGCCCTCCACCGGCTCCAGTTTGTATTCCAACCCCGGCAACAACCTGCCCACCGAGCCATACCTTGGTTCCAAGGGCGTGTTGAGGCTTACGCAAGGGGCGCACTCGGTCGCCCCGTAGCCTTCCAGAATCCGCACCCCGTATTTCTGCGACCACGCCAGCGACGTGGCTTCCTGCAACTTCTCCGCGGCGGCGAACAAGTATCGCAGGCTGCTGAAATCATATGGGTGCGCCTTGCGAGCATAGCCGTTGAGAAAAGTGTTGGTGCTCGCAAAAATCGTGCAGTCCCGGTCGTAGATCAGTGCCGGCACCAGGCGGTAATGCAGCGGCGAGGGATAAAGAAAGACGTACAGTCCGCGCACCATAGGCAGCAGTGTTCCGACGCTGAGCCCAAAACTATGGAAGAGCGGCAGACAGTTAAAAAGCCGATCCCGGTCGGTGAAGTCCGTAACGGCGAGAATCTGCCGGATGTTGGCGAGAATGTTGCCGTGCGTCAGCTCCACGCCCTTGGGCACGCCTTCCGAGCCGCTCGTAAAAATAATCACCGCGGTGGTGTGGCCGGCGGCCAAACCGCAGCCAGACTTCGGCAGGTGCAGCCGGTAACGCAGCAGCGCGAAGATTTTTTGGGTGGTGGAAATGCTGGCACGCACATCTTCAAGATAAATCAACTGGAGTCCGGCCTGAGTAAAATCGTCTGCGTTCAGCCGGGCCCGCCCCAGGAACAGGCGAGAAGTGACCACGTGTTTTAAGCCCGCGAGTTTCGCGCAGGCCAACATGCCGGCGAGGCCGGTGGAAAAATTCATCACGGCCGGCACTTTGCCAAGGCTCCATAATGCGAGCATCGTGACCGGCATGGCGCTGACATTGGGCAGCAGCAGTCCAACGCGCTCCTCATCCGCCACCCGGTCCCGCAAGACTCCCGCTATCACGTCAGCGCCCACCATGAGTTTCCGATAGGTCAGCGGTTGCAAGGTCACGTCTTCCAAAATGCGGAATCCGGGTCTTTGTCGGGCCGTTTCCTCGATTGCGGCGTGGAGGTTTTTTGCTCCGAAATCCATTTCGACCGCGAACTGCTGCCGCACCTGCTGGTCGCGGAGCCAAGCGGTCAACTTGGCCCGGGCTTGAGCGGTGCTTTGATCAACCAAAATGGGTGCCGCCAGCGCGGCGCTGAAATGCAGGCTTATTTTTGGAAAAAATCGTTTCGCGTCAGGATTCGGGGAAAATGGCAGAGCCCCGGCGCCGCGCAAATAGGCTGTGATAACCTTGGCCTTCGTTTTGTGGATCAGAAAGCCGGTGCCATCGAACACCTTCATCAAGCGGCCGGTGCGCGAGAGTCGGCCCTCGGCGAAGAGCACGAGCTTGCCGCCCCCAGCCAGATATTCCGCCATGCGCTTCACCGCGTAAGGCGATGCGGTATCGACCGGGAAGGTGTGGCGGTTGATCATGATGCGCTGATGGAGCCAGCTTTTGTTGGCGGTGGTGCTGGATGTGACAAACTTCCAATTCTCCTTCAGGCACACAACTAGAAACAGCCAATCCAGCCAGGAGGTGTGATTCGGGATGAGCAGCACCGGGCCGGGAGAGTTCAGCACTTCTGTGTTATATGAACGGAAGCGGAATAACACGCGGAGCAGGAGGTGGAGAAAAGGGATCATAGTTGTTTAACAAATTTCATTTTTTCGCGCATTATCTGAAGCCTCCGTCGAGTTTGTCCGAGCGCATGCCGGCGTCATTGGCGGCATGCTGGCCCAGCTTGCGCGCATAGGTGTCGTGGCCGAAGAAAAGTTTCGGTGCTCATACCAATTGATTGTCCCCAAAGCGGGTGGGCGCAAGTTCGGTGTCGCGGGCCAGATGCCGGGCTCCGAGCATCCAGAAAATCCCGCTCACCAGAAACATCAGGCCCACCAGCAGGAAAGCCGCATTCATATTCCATTTGTCGCTTACGATACCCATGATGAGTGGCGAGATCACGTCGCCGAGAGCATGGATGAGCAGGATGTTGAGCGCGAACGCCTGCGCCCGCATGGCCGGATGCGTGACGTTGGCAAGAATGGTGTTCGTCGGGCCGGTGTTGAAAAACAGGCAGAAGCAGGCGAGGAAAATGAAGACCCACGCGAACGGAAACGGCGCGTACAGCACGCCGAGGAACAGCGGGAAGCCCGCGAACATCGCCGCCGCCGAGACGAGAAAATACGAGCCTGGAAAACGCGCGCGCAATTTGTCGCCCGCCAGTCCGCCGAGCAGCGTGGCGGCGATGCCCGCGACGGTGAGAAGCAAACCGAACATTGTCCCGGTTGACCCCGTCACGCCGCGGTACTCCTTCAGGTAATCCGGCATCCAGAAGGCCATGCCGCCGATGGCGAAGGTCATCGCACACATGCCGAAGGTGTTGAGCACATAAGAAGGCGTGCGCGCCAGCACGAGATAATCTTTCCACATGACCCGATGGGGGGAGAGTGCTTGTGCGAGGTCGCTCTGGCCCCGCGGCGGTTCTTTTTTGAACAGGGCGAACAGGCCCAGCGCGATGCCCGGCAATACCACGGAATAAAAGGCCCAGCGCCAGCCGAAGGCATGCGCCATCTGTTCGCCGAAGATAAAGCCGAGCGCGCTGCCCACAGGAATCGCCATGT
>Ga0316231_1000603_pt1 | contig 48849 bp, 49 predicted proteins | sample TBH18027metaG_FD_206002 | JGI IMG/M metagenome (GOLD analysis project Ga0316231, IMG submission 206002) | Freshwater microbial communities from Trout Bog Lake, Wisconsin, USA - TBH18027 | ecosystem: Environmental > Aquatic > Freshwater > Lake > Hypolimnion/Profundal zone | place: USA: Wisconsin... | reverse complement strand
GACGGTCCTCTGCCTTTATTTGATAAACTTTGTTTTTTCGTGCCATAATTGCATTTGTAATAATAGGTTATATGCAATATAGCTTTTTTCTTATTTATAATGAAGGACTAACCAAACAGAACACTAGCTAATACTCCGATTAATGTTTTCTTTTGTGTCATAGCAACCCCTAATAATTATTTTACTTAATTAAAAATTTTGCTATTACAAACATTTGATTTCTTTAAAGTTACTAATTATTTTTGCAAAAAGTGGTTCTTTTTTAAGACTAATTGTTACCCTATTTAATTGGCAAAATGCGTTATACTGTCCAGTATTGATTTGCTGAAAGCCCGCACCCGCATTTTCTTTGATGTCGGAAAAAGCAAAAACTATAAAAAATAATTAGCAATCAAGAAATTCATGTTTCTCAAAGTTAATCGATACCACCAAGACAACTCTCTCACATCCTCACCTCAATAATATCGCTCCACCGCGTGGTGTAACGAGGGGAAAGTCGCTCCTGATGCGGCTTCCAGCTCTCGGCGTTTTCCGCTGCCAGATGCACCGCTCCCCTGCCATACCGCTGGTTAACAGCATCCATGGCCTGCATGAGCTTTGCATCGCGCGCATTTGCCGCTGGTGCTGCTTCCGCAAAGAGCGAAAGCGTTGTGCTGCATGATGCTCTTGGCACAATGCCGCTGACAATAACGCCCGCCTTTTTATAGACTTTTCCATCACGAAATATACCGGCAAGAATTGTTTCCGCTGCCTTCAGGATTGCTATGGAATCCTGCGTCGGATACTGCAGTGCTGCCGTGCGCGTTCCCCAGTAGCGGCAACCTGATTCATCGAACGGGCTGGTGGCAATGAAGACCGTCAGCAATGAGGCAAGCGAATCCTCTTTGCGCAGCTTTACGGCGCATTTGCCGGCGAATGTTGCCACTGCCTTCTGCATCTCGGCAAGCGTGCTGACGTTGCGGCCAAATGAGCGCGAGGTACAGATGCTTTGCTTTGCAGGCCGCACCAGCTCCATCGGCAGGCATGATGTGCCCTGCAGCTCTGCCTGAATTCTTGCGCCGACGATGTGCAGATGCTTGCGCACCCAAGCAGCTGATGCAGCGGCCAAGTCAGCGGCGCTTTCTATGCGCTTTGCCTGCAGCAGCTTGCTCCACTGCCGCCCGATGCCCCATATATCCTCAACCTTGGTGCGCAGAAGTGCGGCCTGGATCTCTGCAGCGGTTGCAAGCACGCAGACGCCTTGATAGTGCGGGTTCTTTTTGGCTAAGCGGTTGGCAATCTTGGCAAGCGTTTTCGTCGGCGCAATGCCGACGCAAACGGGAATGCCGGTATGCAGGCGGACCGTCTTGCGCATTTGCCTGGCATAGTCTGGCAGGTCGAAGCGGCTGAAGCTCGACATATCGAGAAACGCTTCATCGATGGAATAGACTTCGATCTCTGGGGCAAGAGCGGCCAGCGTTGCCATTACCCGTGAGGACATATCGCCGTAAAGCGCATAGTTCGAGGAGAAGACTGCAACATTATGCTGCCTGAGCAGTGGGCGGCACTTGAATTCCGGCGTACCCATCTGGATACCGAGCGCTTTGGCCTCTTCAGAGCGGGCGATGATGCAGCCGTCATTGTTCGAGAGAACAACAACGGGGCGCAAGCGCAGCTCAGGCCTGAAGGTGCGCTCGCATGAAGCGTAAAAATTATTGCAGTCGACAAGGGCGAACATCAATAATCCTTTATTCAGATACTGTGTCCTGTAAAACTGAGATTATGGTAATAATTTGAAGGAGGTAAAATCCTTAAATTCTAATTCAAAAACTGGTGGACTGTTTTTTGTCCATTTCGAATGGCCTTGGGAAATAAGCCAAAGACCAATTTCTTTACAAATTAATTCCCTACAATTCTTCCAAAACGAATCTTTATCAATATTAACTTTGATTGGATTTTGCTGTCCTGGCAGAACAATACAAATCGGTGAGAACTCTCTTTTGAAATACTTATCACGATCTTCTTTACAGGATATCTTAAAGCCATAGCCTGCTCCCGTTGTACTGTAAGAGCCATTATTCCAAGCAGTTACTTTCATAAATCTTTTAGATTATATTGAACAATATGGGCGTTGAAGAAGTTATTGCAGTCGACAAGGGCGAACATTTGAAAAGCCTCCGGATGCGGAGTTATCTCGGCTTGTGGACAATATAGGCAAGCATTCACCAGACAAGAAAATGATTTTCTTCGGTGATTTTGATGGGCTTGTATTCGGCATTGGCAAGCAAAGGAAAGCAGGTGGAAACTGGGGAGGCGGAATGTGTCTTAAAAAAGGAAGGTTTTTTGACACGGAGAAATCGTGCTACTAGGAATACTTTGGAGGTTGAAAAGGTTTTATACCCTCAGACGGACTTATTATTAATTTTGGGCATGAATTGTTATTCAAAAGCGAGTCTGCATTTTAAATCATCATTTGGAATAAAAAACAAAAGAGAAAAAATAGAGATTTTTCGGAATAGGCTTATCATTTATTATCTTCATATTAGACAATGTTTTGCGGCTGTCGATAAAAAAGAAATACTGAGAATCGCTGGGTGAAATATCCGGATAATCTTGCAGTCAAAGGAAAGGGTCTTCCTAAAAAGGAGTTCAACAAATAATGAAATGATTGCATCGTATTTACCAACGTTGCTGCGAATGAGGCTCTTGATCGGCTTTCTTGGAGAGCGCTCTCATTTTGCCTGGTGGCCAACAGCTTTTTATGAAACATCAAGCAGACTTTTTCTTGAGCCGGTTTTTACGAAAACTTCTCAGTTAGCTCAATATCACGGTGTCCTTGAAGCCGCCCGACGTTTGCATGATGAACATTTAAGCGTTGGCAGCTATCACTTGTTTCGGTTGCCAGAAGAGATCGAGCAGGATCTTCACAATCTTATGCAAAGCACCGTCGGTGAAGAGTTTACTGGTCAAGTGACCAAAAGCAAAGATGCAGCGTTGGACGCATTGAACAGCATGCCCTCAACTGAAATACTTGCTGGTGAGGGCCCAATAGCGTTGGGCAACATTAAGAATATCAAGTCTCATGATACCTTGGCGGTAATAGCAGGCACTTACTTGTCAGCGTTCTTGCAGGACATTAGAACGTATCCATATTTAGTAAATTAATCGTGTCAGAAAACAAACCCTACACAACTAAATTGGGAGCAGGCCTTGGACTCGTCAATGAAACCAAGACACTACTTGACTTGTGGTCACTCGGTATGACGTCAATTCAGTTGTATCAGGTGGCATTAGAATCTGGTCGATTTCCAGCAGTCACAGCACGGCGGCTGCGAAACATTGTCTTTGAATGCTTCGCACCTCGCTACCTTGTTGCAGAGGGAGTCCCCGCCACACATCTTAAGTTGTTGGCTTCAAATATTTGTTCTGCTGACCTGACCCAACTCATGCTCGTTTTTACATGCCGAGCGAACCCAATCCTTGGCGATTTCGTACGTCACGTTTATTGGACTCGGTATGCAGGTGGCTATACGCAGATCACCAATGAGGATGCTCGGGCATTTGTTGAGCGAGGTATCGACGACGGGAAGAGTGTGAAGCGGTGGTCTGAATCCACGGTGCAGCATGTCTCTGCTTATCTGACTGGTTGTTGCGCTGACTACGGGCTACTGGAGCGTGGGCAACGTATAAGTCGAAGCATTCTGCCGTTTCGAATCTCATCGGTTGTAGTAGCATACCTCGCGTATGAACTCCACTTTAGCGGGGTTGGTGATAATGCCCTGCTTACGAACGAAAATTGGGAGTTATTCGGTTTAGCGCGAGAAGATGTCCTTGCCGAGATGAAAAAACTCTCTTTGAAGGGCAGCCTCATTATTCAGGCAGCCGGTGATGTGATCAGGATTAGTTGGAAACTACAAGACATGGAGACCCTCTGCGATGTCCTCTCTCAAAGCTGATTTTGACGAACTGCGCGAGCGCATTCGATCTGGGCGAGAACTCGGTCATGCGAGTTTTGAGCCTATTTACTACCTCGTATTCTCTCCTGATCAGATACTTGAAGTAAAACGGCAGACGCCAGCATGGTTATCAAAGCTTCATCAGGAAGGTTGGGACGTCCACACGTTTTCCATTGCAGAACAGATATGGACTCTGCTTAAGGAAGATCCCTTTTGGTCGCTCTGTGTGACGGAAGACAAGCTAGCCCCCTTAGATTGGCCGCGAACCAACAACGCATTGGCGGATATTTTATCTTCGGATAATGGGTTACTAAAGCGTCTGGAACATTCGCTGCAACAGCTTGAAGGACAGAAAAATGCTTTACTTTTAGTCACTGACCTTGAGGCACTTCACCCATTTATGCGCATAGGTGCGATTGAAAGCCAACTTCATGGCCAGTTCCATGTGTCGACAATTTTTCTCTACCCTGGCATTCGGACAGGAAAGACCCGTTTAAAATTTCTTGGCTTTTACCCTGAAGATGGCAATTACCGTTCCGTCCACGTTGGCGGCTAAACTGATAACTGAATCAAACCATGACCATCCGATCACTCTTCGACCCAAGTAAGGACATCTACCGAAATATAGAGAAGGTTATCACCTATAGCGTATCTCAAGAAGAGAGACTAAGGGCTGAGATCTCAGAATACGTGGTTACCGAAAGTATTGAAGAGCAGTTTCGCAAGTTACTTGATCGTATGCAACTTGCGATGGAGACGGGTGGAGAGAATGAGGTAGGTGTCTGGGTATCAGGATTTTACGGTTCAGGTAAAAGCTCATTTACCAAGTATCTCGGCTTGGCTTTTGATGATAAATGTACCATTAACGGCACTCCGTTCATCAATTATCTCTATGATCGGCTCAATAAGCCGCAGACAAAGGCGCTTCTCAATACGGTCGCAAAACAATTCCCGGCGGCTGTCGTCATGCTTGATCTTGCAAGTGAAATGCTTGCTGGGGCAACGATGGAAGATGTCTCTACGGTACTCTACTTTAAGGTGCTCCAGTGGGCTGGATACTCCAGAAACCTTAAGGTTGCCGCCTTCGAACGCATGATCGAAAAAGAGGGTCGAACAGCTGAACTACACGAGCGTGTTTCAACTATCATGCCGGGAGCAACATGGGATCGAGTTCAGAATAACCCTCTTGTTATTGACGGGCTGATTCCCAACATCGCTCATGAAATGTACCCGGCACTCTTCCCGGACACAAAGTCATTTTCTTCCCGCACGGACGGTTTTTTCCAGTTCGAAAACCAGCGTGTTCAGGAGATGATTGATATTGTACGCGAAAAAAGTGGCAAGCAACATATCATTTTTATCATTGATGAAGTTGGCCAATATGTTGCTGACCGTGATAATTTGATTCTTAATCTTGACGGTCTGGCTAAAAACCTCAAACGGATTGGTGATGGCAAGGCCTGGATTATTTCCACAGCACAGCAGACCCTCACCGAAGATGACCCGCGGGCGGCATTGAACTCGGACAAGCTCTACAAACTGAAAGATCGGTTTCCGATTCAAATAGACCTGGAATCGAGCGATATTAAAGAGATCTGTTATCGCCGTTTGCTTGGCAAATCACTCCAGGGAGAAGCAGAGCTTGGCAAGCTATTCGATGCTCATGGTCAGGCACTCAGGCACAACACCAAATTGCAAGACGCCAAGTACTATGACGCCGATTTTAGCAAAACGAGCTTCATCAACCTCTACCCATTCCTCCCGGCCCATTTTGATATCTTGTTGCATTTGCTGGGAGCCTTGGCAAAATCTACTGGCGGTATTGGGTTGCGTTCCGCAATCAAGGTAGTTCAGGATGTACTGAAGGGTGAAGGTGGTTCTATAGCGATGGCGGATCAACCTGTAGGCTGGCTTGCTACGACGGTTACCCTGTACGATGAGTTAGAAAAGGATATTCGACGCGCATTTACCTCTATCCATCAAGCTGTTGGCAAAGTTCAAAATCGCTTCTTCGACTCGCCGCTCCATCAGGACATAGCAAAGTCTATCGCCGTGTTGCAGATACTTTCAAACTTACCGGTCTCACTCCAGAATGTTGCAAGTCTGATGCACCCCTCCATCACCGCACCCTCAATGCTCGAAACGGTACGCAAAGCTGTTGATGAGTTGTTGGGTGATGTGTATGTGCCCCTTGGCGAGAAAGGGGGGAATCTTGTTTTCCTCAGTGAGAAACTGCGCGACATCGAACAAGAGCGTGGGGATTTAGCATTGCGTACCGTAGATTTGAAGCGTATATCTAATGATGCCCTACGCGAATCTTTTGATCCGTTGCCACGCGTCAATTTCCACACCACGATGGTTGTTACCACTGGATTAAAAGTGCAATCGGGTAGCACCATCACTCCTTTGGCAGGGGATCAAAATCCAGTACAGAGTATTGTTGAATTTGTCGATACAGGTGATTACGAAGCAGCAAAAAATCGTATGCTTGATGACTCACGCAGTCGCTCAAATCGTAATATCATTGGTTTACTGGCTAGGCGCAATAATGAACTTGATGATATGGCAAATGAAATTTATCGTTGCCAGCGTATTGCGGAACTTCATCGCAATGAACCAGACCAAGAGGTCAAGGATTACTGTACAGGTCAGGTTGATCGTGCGACCAAACTTGCCAGTCAGCTAAAAAGCAAGATCAAGCAGACGTTACAGGCAGGCTCTTTTGTTTTCAGAGGGCAGGCTACAGCAATAGCCGCTTTGGATGGTGATTTGCTTGAAGCGCATAAAAAGCTACTCATGGATGTTGCCGGTCAGGTTTTTGATCGCTACGCTGAAGCCCCGGTTCGAGCTGGCACTGATACGGCCGAAAAATTATTGAAAGTAGCGAACCCTGCTGCTATCGGTAGCAGCCTCGATCCACTCGGACTGGTGCAGACGATTGCCGGAAGGGCTTCCTTTACTACTGATCATAAAGCGATGATCAGTATTCGTGATTACATCGACAAACACGGAACTGTTGATGGAAAAAGGCTTATAGATGACTTCAGTAATGATCCGTTTGGTTGGTCGCCGGACACTACACGCTACATTATCGCAGCCATGTTGATGGCAGGTGAAATCAAACTCAAAGTTTCAGGAAGAGAGGTCACCGTTGCTGGCCAGCAAGCAATTGATGCCCTGAAAACCAATAATTCATTCAAGCCGATTGGTGTTGCCTTACGCGATGAGCGCCCCTCAATAGAAACGCTCAGCCGGGCAGCAGAGCGGCTTACAGAGTTAATCGGGGATACCGTATTTCCGCTTGAACAGGATATCGGTAAAGCAGCATTAAAGAATTTTCCGCGTTTTCAGCATGACTATGGCTCTCTTGCGGAGAAGCTCAGCGGCCTTGGGTTGGCAGGCAGTGATCGAGTTTGCACCCTGAACCAAGATATTGCCGATCTCTTGTTTACCGATGCTTCGGATGCGCCGCAGCGATTGGGGGCCGAAACCTCCGCTATCTTCGACAATCTCAAGTGGGCCCACGACGTGAAGCGGGTGCTTGACAACGGGCTTGACGATACGTTACGTAATCTCCAGGCTCATCGTAGCGATATTGATGTACTGCCCGATACTGGCGTGCCTAGTGAATTGCGCCATGAGTCAAGCGAAGAGTTGACACTTTTGGTGGATCGTTTAGGACGAGAAGATTTTTATACATACAGTGCCGACTTTCAGTCACAGCTTACACGTATAAAAAGTCTTGTAACCGATGCGGTCACTAAATTAGCCAACCAGCAAACACAACGGTTGACGGCTTGCATTGAAGACTTGCAGCGCCTTCCTGAATGGAAGGAACTCACTCAAGAAGAACAAGGGATCGCTGTAACTCGGATAGATGACTTGATGCTCGAAGTCAAACCAGACTTGGCTGGACTCAAGAAGCTACTGGCCCGGGATTTCGATATCAATAGCACTATGGAAGAGCTTAAGCGATCTATTCAGCGTCAGGGTCGTGAGCGTCTTCGTCAAAAAGTGGATGAAGAGCGTGCCAAGAAAAGCACTAAAGAAGCGGCAAAGCTATCGAGGTCCATCGCGGTACCAGTAAAAATTCAGACGGTCTCTGATATCGACTTAATCATCCAGCAACTTAACGAGATTAAGGCAGAGTTCGCTCTCTATGCAGAGCTTGAGATTACCTTTGCATTTATTACTGAAGCGCCTCAATGAGTTTTGAAGAGTAACTGTTCGATAAGTGTCCGATACTTCAGCTCCATCCATGTCGAGATGACAATAAAATGAGTCAAAATGGCCTTTGATCAATCAACAAGAAATCGACTTCAACGTTTTGTCAACGATGCACGTAAAGTGCTGCAAGAGGAGTTTATCCGGCAACTCCAGAACGACTATGGATTAGACCCGATCTCAGGATCTATAACTGGGCTTGAGAACTTGCGGCATCTTAATGATGCACAGCGTGAAACCGCCCGCATCTTGCGCGACACCTTATCGCACTACTGCGCAAGTGGGGATATGGATGGAAAACAAGCTCTTGATCGAATTGTCCGTGAACAGGCCTTCACCGTCCTCAATCGTTTAGCCGCTCTACGGATGGCCGAAGCTCGCGGACTCCTTGTCGAGTCGGTTGGCAGTGGCTTTCAGGCCAAGGGGTTTCAGTTGTATGGCCGGTTATCGGGCACTGGCCTTGGTGAAACAGCCGAAGCTTACCGCATCTACCTATTCAGCGTTTTCGACGAACTGGCTCAAGAGCTTCCGGGACTCTTTTACCGATTTTCACCCCAAGGTCGCTTGTTTCCGCGTGAGTCGGCGCTTTTGCCATTGCTCAACCTGATTAACAGTGCTGATATCGAGCCACTATGGAGTGAAGATGAAACCATTGGCTGGATCTATCAATATTTCAACTCAAAAGAAGAGCGTAAATCTATGCGGGATGCCTCGCCGGCACCTCGCAATAGCCGCGAATTGGCCGTGCGGAACCAGTTTTTTACCCCACGCTATGTCGTAGAGTTTTTGGTGGATAATACCTTGGGCAGGTTGTGGTTCAACGCGACGGGAGGAAAAACGACGTTGCGTGATCGTTGCCAATATCTGCTTGTGAAACCTGACGAAACACCCGTGGTAGGGACCAAACTTCGCGATCCACGCACGCTGAAATTACTTGATCCTGCATGTGGTTCCATGCACTTTGGTCTTTATGCGTTTGACCTCTTTATCGAGATATACCGAGAAGCTTGGATCTGGGAACAGCAATATGGCCCAGGCGCATTGGATTTATCTACTTCGCCACAGGCAGGCTTTCAACCTCTGAGCCTAACCTACACTGACGAGGGTGAATACCTCCGTGACGTACCCCGTTTGATTATCGAACACAATATTTATGGGGTGGATATCGATCCCCGTGCCGTGCAGATTGCCTCTTTGGCACTTTGGTTGCGGGCACAGCGAGCCTGGCACGACACAGGGGTGAAAGCCAAAGATCGGCCATTGATTGGTGTGGGGCATGTGGTTGCTGCTGTAGCCCCTCCCGCTGAATTGGAACTCCGTCAGCAACTCACAGCATCTATGGATAAACGTGATGCCGTGCTGTTTGAAAAGACGCTGCAACTGTTGAAAGGATTGCCGGAATTGGGTGTGCTGCTCCAGGTGGAGCGAGAGTTGCCAAAGTTAATTCGTGAGGTTTATGGAGGAGGTAAAGAGGAAGACCTCTTCACTGCGCAAGACAAGGGTATATGGGAAAAAGCAGAAATTCGGTTGCGTGAAGCTTTAACAGATTTTGCTACCGCAGCAAAATCAACATATCAAGGACGCCTGTTTGCGCAAGACGCTTTGCAAGGATTGCGACTTATTGACCTATGCAGCGAGGTATTTGATGTCGTGGTGATGAATCCGCCTTTTGGGGACACATCTTCCAGCACGGTAGATTATCTGGATTACGCAACACCTGATTGGTGCAAGAACCTTGCTGCAGCATTCATTGTCAGAATGAAGATGCTTTTGCGCAGCGGGGCATGCATTGGTTGTGTGACCGACAAAACAATCCTGATTAAATCCAGCTATGAATCATTCCGTCAAAGCTGTGCCTTGGGGGAGGCGACGATTGGACCGCTCGCAGATTTAGGATGGGGCGTTCTTGATGCCGCCAATGTCGAGGTCACTGCCGCAGTCTTTTCTTGTGATGGAGATATTGACTCAACACAGGGATTTATTGACTGCCGCAATGACAACAACAAGGATGTCCGACTTATTGGAGCAATCCGGCACCAGGTAGACATTCGCTGGCTGGCCCCTGCAATATTCAACAGAATCCCTCATGCTTCAATAGCATATGACATACCAAACTTTGTGCTTAATTTCTTTTCGTCCCTTCCACCATTGCAAGCTTCAGGTGCGCGCGCCCTTCAGGGGCATGCAATCAAAATGGACTGGTATGGTAGGCTTTGGTGGGAAGTTGACCCGCATTCAATTGATGTAAATGGTCGTTGGACGCGCATGTATAATGGTGGGCCCTTTTCAAGATTCGGAATGCCTTCAGTGGAAATTGCTCGGTGGAATGAAGATGGCCTATTCCTTAAACACCACCCATCTACACGTTGGAGCAATTCTGAATATCAGCATCTTCCGGGAATCGGATACGGCAAACGAGGGGAGGTTTTGGATGCTCACGTAGTTCCAGTTGGCCATGTTTTCACCGTTGAGGGTCTTTTTGTACTTCCAGAATCATTTGACGACATCTGGTACTACCTTGGTGTCCTCAATGCGCCATTGACTTCCGTAATACTAAATCTGTATTGCGGTCAGCATAAGCATGCAGGGTACGTGAACCTGTTACCCATTCCAGCTCCATTACCAAATTTGCCTACTCATGTTACAGTTGCAAATATCTCAAGGGCAGGATTTCAACTGCGATTGAAAATTGAGCATTTGAATGAGTTGTCTGGATACTTTTCTGGCTTGTTAGCTTCTGCTGTTGAGGCGGGAGCAAAATATTTTGATGTTCGCTTAGCTTTTACTCAACAGATAGGTTTTCAGATTAAAGCATTAGAGCGCGATCTCGCTGTCGCTGTAGAAGCTCTATACGGGATCAGCAAAATAGATCGAGATTGTATATCGCATCAGCTTGACAAATATCTCGGTGGCGGAGAGCTTAATGAACAGTATGGCTTTCTGCAACAGGTGGGAGGGGGTAGAGAAGCCGCTGCGGAACTTTTTAGCTACCTGGTTGGAGCTACTTTTCTACGATGGAGTATTAATGCAACGTTTAGTGGCCAGCCAGTCGAAGCATCATTTGATCCGAGATTGCCAATTCCAAGCCAGTCCCCAGCAATGTCGAGGGTGACTCACGAGAATACAGTTTCCTTTCTCTCCGAGGTTGATCTTGAAAGTCGTATACAGAGCTGTATGTCGAGTATTTTTGGACACAATTCAGAAGGCGTAGAGGTTCAAATGTTATCGCTTTTGGGCGTAGGAAGTGAAATCGAATACTTGCGCAATCACGTTGGGTTCTTTTCGGATCACTTAGCCAAATATTCAAAAGGTCGCAAGCAAGCACCTATTTACTGGCCATTTGGTACGACCTCAGGTCTTTACACGCTGTGGGTCTATTACCCCAGCCTCACTAGCCAGACGCTATATACTGCCACCAACGACTTTGTTGAGCCCAAGCTGAAGCAAGTCGGTGATGATGTGACGGCGTTACGCAACAAAGGCTCTGCTCGCACGAGCAAAGACGAAAAGCAATTCGAATCATTGCAAGCCTTCGAACTCGAGTTGATTGAACTGCGTGACACACTCCTCAAACTCGCCCCCACCTACAAACCCAACCTTGATGACGGTGTGCAAATTAGTGCAGCACCTCTATGGCCTTTGTTTAGGCACAAGCCCTGGCAGAAGGTACTGAAAGAGACCTGGGAAAAGTTGGAAAAGGGTGATTACGACTGGGCTCATTTGGCAATAAACTACTGGCCGGAACGCGTGCGCCTGAAATGCAAGACCGACAAATCCCTTGCCATAGCTCATGGTTTGGAAGAACTTTATATCGAACCTGTGGGTAAAGTGAAAAAAGTGCGCAATAAAAAAAATGCTGGAGTAGATAAATGAGCATTGCTGAATTTATCCGAGAGAGTGTCCTGCGACCGCGCTTGAAACAGGCAGGCTGTTTGGTTGTGTACGACGCTGAAAAACGTTATCGCCAGCAATGCTTCGACCTGGCCAGCGAAAAGGTTTGCGTCATTGATGCAGGTGAAAGCAGTATCGAAAGCCGGGAGGCCGCGTTGTTTGCACTCAGGGATGTTGGCCAGTCGAATTCACAAGTCGAAGCATTATTGATCTATGTGCCAGCTAAACGTTCAGAAACGGATGAGCAGAAACAGGTAGACCCTTTTGCACTCTATGCAGGGTGTGGCGCTCTCTTTCCTCAAGATGATGGTGACGAATACCTCAGCTTATGCTTACGTGCCAGGCCTGATCACGCCACGGAGATTCGGCAGTTGTTTGCTCGAACGGCTATGGAGCCTTCGTTTGCCGTGATTGATGCTATTGGTGGTGGTGTGAGTTGGCCGCAACTGCGTGCAACATTGAAAGTTGAGTCGGGCCGAGAAATACTTGTGGCATTGATGGCGCCTACCTCACTCCAGATAGAGGCACTGAAAGCTCAAGAAGGTTGGGTGCAAGAAGCCCGAGATTTTTTGCAGAAGACTCTATCCTTGCACTTGAAAACACGCGGTAAAACGTGGTCAACGGTTGCTGATGAGCTTTGGCGCTATGTGTTGTTCAGTGAATTTGTTTTTGATCTACCGGGAGCATTGCCTAACCCGCTGAAGGGAGTGCCTCATGCCCCGATAGAAGCACGACCAATTATAGATGACGTTTGTGACAGATTACGCAGTGACCAGAAGTTGCGTATTACGTTTATTGAGCGGGCTGAGACGATTGAAGCCGAACTGAATATGGCGGAGCTGTGCGCTGATATCGACGACTTGGGCGTCAGGGATACCTTTCCATTTGAAGAGCGTACCTTTTTGCGAAACGCCATTAAAGGCATAACATCCAATGATACTGATACGACGCGAACTCTTTTGACTCGCTATAAGAGTTCTGTCTGGCTCGGCAAAGGAGAGAGTGTAGCGCAGTGGGAGTTGGTTCGTTCCGGGCTCAGTTTAGTGGAAGCTTGTGATGATTACGATCGTCAACTTCCAGATCATGCCCGTTCACAGGCTGATCTGCTTGACTTTTATCTTGGAAGTTTACGGGAGGTAGACCGTCTTCAAAGGGAGTTCGAACAAGCTGTTGGTGATTTTCCTGAACAACATGACTTCATGCAAGAAGTTATTAATCAGGCCCGAGGCCGTTATCGTCGACTTGCAGAAAAAGTACAGGGTGTTTTTATAAAACATATAGAGAGTTCAGGTTGGCCACCGACCGGACGCATGGCTAATGCCGATGTGTTTGATAGTTTGGTTGCAAGTCGGCTCAAGGAACGTGGAGGTAAGGTCGCTTACCTGATGGTTGATGCGTTACGGTACGAGCTGGGTGTTGCACTCGAAAAACTACTTGCCGAAGATGGTCCTGTGGAATTGCACGCTGCCTATGCTCAATTGCCTACCATCACCCCGGTAGGGATGGCAAGCCTCTTGCCTGGAGCGAGTCATAATTTAACCTTTTCATTGGTAGACAATTCCCTGGTTCCGAAGTTGGCCGGTATGCCAGTGAACAATGTTAATCAACGGATGGAGGTTTTGAAAAAGCACCTCGGTGACCGTTTTGAGTCGATGGCGCTGAATGATTTTGTGCGTGGTAAGCAAAAAATTGCTGAAACTATCGATCTTTTGGTTTTGCGTTCAACAGAAATCGACAGCCAACTGGAGAGTAATCCAGAAACAACCATAGGCCTTATCCCCGGTACGCTCAAACTGATTCGTAGGGCTCTTCACAAGTTGAGTAGTATGAAATTCAAGGAAGCTGTGATTGTGACTGACCATGGTTTTTTTCTTAACGCTCATGCAGAAGCGGGTGATGTGTGTGTTAAGCCGCAAGGTAACTGGCCAGTCAATGCGCATGATCGCATGATGCTCGGAAGTGGTACTGGAGACAGCCATAGTATCGTCATTAGTGCAGAAAAAGTTGGTATACGAGGGGATTTTGCACAGGTAGCACTCCCTCGCAGCATGGCACCTTACCGATCAGGTCATTTGTACTTTCATGGAGGAGCGTCACTCGCTGAAGCAGTGGTGCCCGTATTGGTGGCGAGGCTTGATACAGTGGTTCATGCAGAGGTTCGAAAGCTAAATGTTGAACTTTTTTATAAGAATGGGGCAAAGCGTATCACAACAAGAATTCCTGTTATTGATGTGGAATTAACTTCTGGCGGCCTCAATACCTTGAACTTATTTGAAGTTCCTGGTATTGAGGTGTTGATTGAGGCTCAGGATAGCAAGGGGAATGTCGTCGGGGAACCCCGACCTTGTGGTGAAGTGAATCCTGCAACACGCACAGTGATGTTGGTCCATGGTCAGCGGAAGCAAATCGCACTAAGAATGGATCCGGATTTTGAGGGCAAGTTTACGGTTAAGGTACTTAATCCTACAACACTGGCAAGTTATGGTTGTATTAACCTGGAAACGGATTATACAGTATGAATGAGATCAATGAGCTGGACAATAAACTGATTGCGGCCTTTGATGGTAAGGTGTTAAGAAAAGATCTGCTTCACCGTATCAAAAAGGGCACAAACATTCCAACGTTTGTACTTGAGTTTCTCCTTGCACGATTTTGTGCAAGTGATGATCCTGCAGAGATGGACGCGGGCATGGAGGCTGTACTGGCAACGCTTCAGGAAAATTATGTTCGTCCAGATGAAGCAAATGCTGCACAGTCGAAGGTTGCCACCAAAGGGAAGCATCGTTTTATCGACAAAGTTCATGTCCGATACGTTGAGAAAGAAAAGCGTCACTGGGCTTCACTGGAAAATTTCAATTCGCAGCGCATTGCAATTGGCGAGAAGTTTTACCGCGATAACGATCGCCTTCTTGAGGGGGGCATCTGGGCTGAAGTGACGCTTTCGCACAATGACATTGAGGAAGATGATTATGCGTTTTATATAGAAGATATGCGCCCAATCCAGTTGTCGCGCTTTGATTTCGAGCGCTACGCAAATGGCCGCGCTGATTTTACTCGGGATGAATGGATTGATGTTATTATCCGCTCCGTTGGGTTAGAACCCTCAAAGCTTTCACAAAGGGTGAAGATGCACTTCATTGCACGGCTTGCAGCCCTGGTAGAGCCTAATTACAATTACATAGAGCTTGGGCCACGTGGGACAGGTAAGTCCTATTTTTTCAGCGAGTTTTCTCCCTATGCAACATTGGTTTCAGGTGGTCAAGCAACTAAGGCAACTCTGTTTTACAACAATCAGCGTAGGAAGGTGGGGCTTGTTGGTTTTTGGGATACCGTCGCTTTCGATGAAGTTGGAGGCATCAAGGTACGCGATCCTGATACTATGCAGATCATGAAAGATTTTATGGCTAACGGCCGTTTTTCACGTGGTGTCGAAGTCATTGCCGATGCAAGCCTCAGTTTTGTCGGAAATTTTAATGAATCGGTGCAGCAGGTGGTCAATTCAACCGAGCATGATCTTTTTTTACCGCTGCCCAGTGAATTTGATCTTGCCATATTGGATCGAATAGCAGCCTATATCCCAGGTTGGGAAATGCCCAAAAATAGTAGTGATTTTTTGACGAACAGCTATGGGTTCATCACAGATTATTTGGCTGAAGCATTTCACTACCAGTTCAAACACACGAACAGGTACGAGGAAGTTAACAAACGTGTCCGTCTTGGTAAATCAATCGAAGGACGCGACGAAAAGGGCATCAAGAAAACAATTTGTGCTTTTTTGAAAATCCTGCACCCGTCAGGGACACCGACGGATGATGAATTTGAAGAGTACGTCGCTTATGCCACAGAATGCCGGCGCCGTGTTAAGGAACAGATGAATAAACGAAAGCCGGATGATGAGTTCGCTCTTATTAACCTCTCTTTTTTCAAGAATAATGGTGAGGAAATAATTGTTTACTGTCCGGAATCGAAGAATGCCAACGCTACACAACAACCAGTCCGACGCCGATTAAGTAAATCGGATGATCAGTCTGGTTCAGTTATCGACCCAAAACCAGCCAAACAACCAGCTCTTATTGTAGTAGAGGTAGAGCCTTTACCGAAAACGACATCGATTGCACCTCCTGTTCCTGCCGTGATTGTCCCAAATCCGGTGGAGCTTAGTGAGCAGCACTTTACAATCCTTTATGGAGATACTGGTTACAGTTATGAGACAATTATTGGCACCTATTTACTTGGCGCAAAGGCTATCGTTATCGAAGATCCCTACATGCGCTTGCCGCATCAGATACAGAACTTCGTAAGGTTTTGCGAAACTGTCGTGAAATCAAATACGGTAAAAAAGATCACCCTCATCACGGGATATGACGACAATACACCGTTAGCTGAAATTTCAGAAAAGCTGGATGAACTCAAGCAGAGTCTGCTTGAATTGGATGTTGAGCTTGATGTTCAACTTAACGTCAAGATGCATGATCGTGAAATCAGAATCGATAACGGCTGGGTCATAAAGATTGGGCGAGGTCTCGATTTTTATCAAAAGCCAGGTGGCTGGTATGAGGTGGGCGCCAACGACCTCAGTTTGAGGAAGTGCCTTGAAACAAAGGTTGATATTTTTCGTGCATAGTATATAAGGGAATGATGAACGATAATTACAATTTTAAACTGCGAAAAATAATTGCCGATGAACATTTTTATAGTTGTTTGTTTAAAACGATGCTCATTTTCTGAGTAAAAAATAAGTGATGTCTGAATCACATTGAATTCAAGAAGAGGGGGGCACGTCCCATACAGTTGATAATATACAATTTACACTTCGGCGCCTTATTGCAGCTTTATAATAAATACTAACACCATGCAATCAAACGCACTTTATTACCCTCATATTGGCCTACATAATTCATCTTGGATTAAGGCGATGGCTTTGTTTTATGATAATATTTATCGCATAGTGCCGGACAACGTAATACCAGATGATTCTGAAGACTTAGCTCCTCTGCTGGAAGAAGGGTCTATCGGAAGAATGATTGATCCAGCGAATTATTCAAAGAAAGCGTCAGAAGACTTTCTTTCGAAAGATTGGAATGCAGCTGCTCTTATGTACAGAGAAGATGGTGAAGAAATGATTATGAAGCTACACAGCAATAAAATAGATGAACGTGTTAGGGAGTTGTTCCTCGAAGCAGGATATCCAACGGATAACAATTGGATATATGTTCCGACTGCTATAGCATCTCAATTTATGCTCTACATGGCAACTGAGATAGCAAAAAAAAATAAGTTATCCCTCATCACCAGCGATTGGAGTGCTTGGACCGGAACAAATTACTTTTCCATAGACGGTGATGTAGATGAGTTTATTATGTGTATTGGAGACGATAAGTTTGCAGATGAAAATGCAGAGAGCTTCGGGCTATTCGGTTTGATTGTTAGCGAATTAGTACCCTTAAATATTTCTGAAATCCCGGCCGAAAAAATCCTTAAATTTCGTGAAAAAAGAAGGGAAGAAATTTCACAATTCCGTTCATGTATGCATGATCTTAGAACTGAGCTTATTCAGTTAGAATCATATGATATAAAAATCGAGACCTTGATGGATAAAGTTAAAGAGCTTATTAAAGCTCAAGAACAGTATAAGAAAAGTGCCGATATAATAAATGTAAAGGGATGGTTTGGAGTCTCTTTGACGGCTTTTCCAGCGCCAATGTTCTTTAGTAAACTGCTTTCTATTCCTATAGATCAAGCTTTACCTTTTGGTGCGGCTTGGCTCGCTATTGGAGGCATGTTCAATATTTTAAGCACTAAAGAAGATGTCAGGAAACTGAGAGAGAAGAATCCAGCGTCGTTTCTTGTCGAGATGCGTAAGTCGTTCAAAGCATATACAAGTGCAAGAGGTGGTGGAGATATCAACTATCATGCTTACAATTGCATGGAAGAATATGTTAATGACTAACTTAAGTTCACTTCATTAACTGGCTACCAATAATCATTAAAATACCCACTAATCATCCCCGACGGGCTATAGCCAGAATAATTGTATCACTTAGGGGTGGGACAAATGATTTAGTTTGCGATGCCGAACACGGTTTTACTATCTCAAAAAACGGTCGTTTGATGAGACGCGGAAAAGGGGGCCGAAACACCCCTCTTTTCGGGCGCTATTTGTCTTATAAAACCATGTCGTATTTCTATATTTCAGTAATCCGTTAAAATTGGTGCTTTTTAAGATTAGCAAGAGAATGAATGGAAGGACGACTGATCGGTTATGCTCGGGTATCAACTTCAGGTCAAGAACTGAACCTGCAGCTTGATGCACTCAAACAGGCCGGCTGCAAAAAGCAGCTTATTTACACGGACCAGGCAAGCGGCTCGAAGACTGAGCGACCTGGCTTGAACGCTTGCCTGAAAGAGCTTAAAGATGGGGATACCCTGATTGTCTGGCGGCTTGACCGGCTTGGCAGATCGCTGCGGAACTCGATATTGTTGAGCAGCTGAAAAGCAGTGGAGTCGGGTTTCGCTCACTTAATTATGGCGGCATTGATACGACAACGGCTTCGGGTGAAATGATCTTTAACATCTTTGCCACTCCTGGCGCAATTCGAGCGGCGGCTGATTCAGGAGCGCACGCAAGCCTTGCTGCCTGCTGCAAGAGCAAAAGAGTGCAAACTGCTGCGGATGATGCGCGGGTGCTGATTATCAGTGGTACCAATTGCAAATTAAAATTTTCATCCTGCTTATATGAGCTTTTAATTAAAACTACCTTACTAATACTCTGAATATTATTTTTTTACTTCCTTAGACTCTGACTATTATTTTGTTCATTTATGACAATATAAAGTTATAGCGGTGGTACCCAATCACCCCTAGTTTTTTTATTGTGCTTATATAAGCGTTTATATTTTGACCTCCTTCGACTCTGACTATTATTTTGCTCATTTATTACAATACAAGGTGATGGTGGTGGTGGTAAAGGTGATGGTGGTGGTACCCAACCACCCATAGTTTTATTAATGTGCTTATATGAGCGTTTAGTTAAAATTGCTTTATTTACTCTACTACTATTATTTTTTGACCTCCTTCGGCTCTGACTTTTATTTTGCTTATTTATTACAACACAAGGTATTAGTGGCGGTAAAAGTGATGGTGGTGGTACCCAATCACCCGTAGTTTTTTTATTTTGCTTATATGAGCGTTTAATTAAAATTGCTTTATTATCGCTACGACTATTATTTTTTGATTTCCTTCGCTTTTTATATAATAATGAGTCAATATTTTTAATATCGCTCAGAAATTTAGGTTCAGAAAAAATAATTTCTATTTTTTTATTTACCATAATTCAAAACTTTATGTTATTGTAAGTAAATAATACAATTAAAATTACTCCAACAAAAAACAATAGCCCTGAAAATGCATTCAAAATATCGGTTAATATTTGAAAAATACCACCTCGGCGTTTTGTATACATTTTACCTTTATTTGTATAAATTATACCTCGGTCGGTTTGTTTAACTGCCTTACGAAAAGCAAGGGCACTTGAATAATATGAAAAAAGAGCACAACTTATGCTTAATCCCCAACACACCCATGCAAACAATAGAAATTTACCCTGATTTATCCCTTTTTGTAACCCAATTTCTTTTAGAAACGTCAAAGATATACCAAGTGCACCACCAGAAAGTGTAATTACTGACTTATCATAATTACCCTGCTGCTCTTTCAGAGATGTCAATAAATTATTTCTATATTCAGTAACTCTTGCATCTCTATTATCCATATATTTTCTTTTTAAGAAAATAAATATCTATCTCAATGTTATCAACAATTTGATTTAATTCTTTAAGACTTGGAAGACAAGCTATATGATTAATTAATTACCCCACAACAAATCGGCGATGAGGTTCATTTGGAAACTGGCTGAACCATAGAGCTAAACACCATTTCGATCACATACAATATTTCACACTTTAATTTACAGTTTTTCAATAATATATCTTTAAAAAAAACTACTTATTACACTCTCACCCCCGCCACAACCCCTCAAATCTTTACCATCCTTATTTATTTTTAATCTTTTTTATTTATAAATCTTTACTTTTCTTATTATATTTTATTGTTTTTTATGCCAATAAAATACTAAGAACCATGAAACTCTTCCCGCTCTCATTCCTGCAACTACTTTTGCCGCGCCCTCTTGGCATTGATGGCGATGCTGCCGGCGGCGCTTCACCTGCCGCCGCACCGCCTGCCGCTTCTGAAAAGATTTTTACCCAGGCTGAGCTTGATGCTGCTGTTGCCCAGCAGGTTGCCGCTGCTGTTGCTGCTGCCAAGGCGCCATTTACCGGCATTGATATCGATGAGTACGAAAAGCTGAAGGCTGATGAGGTGAAGCGTGCCGAGGATGTCCTGAAATCTAAGGGACAGTATGAGCAGCTGCTTGCCAATACGGTGAAAGAGAAGGATGTGGCTTTCGAGAAAGCCCAGCGCGAGGCAGCTGAGCAAATAAAGATGCTTGCAGGGATGCTTGAGCGCTCGGAGGTTGACGGGAAGCTGCTCTCTGCAGCAACCGCGCTCAAGGCGCTGAAGCCTGAGCAGGTATCGGCTCTCCTGAAGGGCTCAATCAAGTTTGACCCGCTGACCGGCGTGAGTGTGGTTGATGGGGCTGGCAATCTGGTAAGCAAAAATGGTAAGCCGGTCTCAGTGGCTGAGCATGTGAAAATGTTCCTTGAGGCAAATCCGCACTTCCTTGCCGCTGGCCCTGGTGGCGCTGGCAGTCAGGGTTCGGGAGACGGCAGAAGCAGGGCGGCATACAAGCTGAGTGCGGAGGATGCCCGCGACCCTGCGAAGTACAGGGCTGCGCGCGATGCTGCCATGAAGGCCGGGACAACCGTTGAAATAGAGCGATAACGATAACAGAAACCTATAAGGAGATTGAGTTATGCCGACCAATGTATTGGGAATTTATGATCCTCTCTTTTATGCAAACGAGGGGCTGATTGCACTTGAATCCTCTCTCGGTATGTCCGGAAGGGTGCATCGTGGCTATGACAAGGATTCGAAGGCGAAAGGAAGTACGATTGAAATCAAGAAGCCTGGCATTTTCACCGCTCAGGATGCCCCTTCGACTGACCAGAACATCGAAACCAGCTATGTTGAGATGAAGCTTGACCAGTGGAAAGAGGTGAAGTTCTCGCTGACTGACAAGGAGCTCTCCTTTACCGGCGACCAGATCATCACCGATCATATCCGTCCTGCAGTCTACGCGCTTGCCAAGGATATCGACACGAAACTGAACTCGCTTGCTGCATACGTGCCATGGTATGTGGATGCCCAGGCGACAACCTCGATTGACGATCTGACCAACCTCAGCCAGGTGATGTTCGACAACAAGGTGGCAATGGATGACGGCTCGCTGCATCTTGAAGTCGGTTCTACGCTGAGGGGAGGATTCCAGAAGGTATTTGCCAGCAACAACCTTGCCGGACAGGCCTCGCAGGATGTGCTGAAAACCGGCCATATCGGCAACTGGCTTGGCTTCGAAATTTTCGGCAACCAGAATGTGAGCACGCACACGAAAGGCACCTGCTCGCTTGCAACGCTTGCAGTCAATGGCGCTCAGGCGAAAGGCAGCTCGCTCATCAACCTTGATGCCGCAACAGTGACCGGCACGCTGCTGATGGGTGACACCTTCAGCATTGCAGGCGACAGTCAGCGCTATGCGGTGGTCAATGAAACCGCGGTGACTGCTGCCGGAAACGCCTTCTCCGGCGTGCAGATATACCCGCCGCTTGCCCAGGCAGTGGCTGACAACGCTGTGGTGAGCATGAGTTTCATGAACTTCACCAACAACATTGCCTTCCACCACAACGCCTTTGCGCTGGCCATGGCTCCGCTCTCCGATATCGGCGAACAGCTGGGCAATGCAAGGGTTGCAACGGTATCTGACCCGGTAAGCAAGCTTGCCATGCGCTCCCGTATCTGGTATGCGCCCGATACCTCTGCAGTCAAGGTGGCGCTCGATGTGCTTTATGGCGTGAAGTGCCTGGATCCGAATATGGCCTGTCTGCTTCGCAAATAAAGAGCTGAGGAGCGAGTGCTGAGTGCTCGGCAAAAGAACCCGGCACTCAGCACTGCGCACTCGAAACTTTTGAGATATGAGTTATTCGTCTGACAGTGATCTGATGGAATACCAGCCTTATGTCTTTGAGCATGGGATCAGTGAGTTCACCGGTTACCATGTGAAAGCTGCATCGGACATTGTGCGGGACATCAAAGCCCTCTGGCTGCCGCTGCAGAACACGCTTGTCGATCCAGCCCGCAGGAGCATGAGCCTGCTTGCCACCGATTCAACGCTCTTCGATGCTGCCAGCCTCAATTCTACGCAATGGGTAAGGGCCTCGGTCTACCGGGTGCTCGGCTGGTATGTGCTGCCGCGGCTTGCCGCTTCGGTGGGCGGACAGGGCTTCCTCTCAATGCTTGCTTTCTATGAGAGAGAGTACATGGGTGAAATGCAATCGGTCTTTGGTGAAGGGGTTGAATACCTCATCAATGGTGTCTATGAGAAGATATTTGTCATGCCGCTTGCCGAGCGTTCAAGAGTGCGGCGATAATAACCGGTACCGAATGCCATGCTGCCATTCAACGAAACAAGGAAAGTAACCAGTCAGCAGGGATGGTGCATGACCGGTCCTTCCGATCAGGATGGTGAATGGAAGATCCGGCAACTGCCCGGAACGCTCTCCGGACTCTGGTATGATGTGCAGGAGCCGGGCAGCCGCTCGCTGCTGCTGAACGGAGCGGGATTTGTAACCCTGAACTGGGGACGGGGCACGGCCTATCAGGTAAAGTTTGATGCAATCGACAAGCACTATACTGCGGTCTATCCGGCTTCCGGGCGCTATGACATTGTGATAAAGGGAGAGGTGCAGCTGATAACGGAATTTGACTCACTCGCCGCTCCTTCGCTGCAAGGCGGCATAACCTCCTTCAAATACCTGCTTGCGCTTGAAGTGCTGCAGCTTGCCGGCAGTGCGGTATGCGGCGATATCGCGGCGCTTGGCGGCCTGCTGCATCTTGCAACCCTGAACCTGAGCGGCTCTGACGTGACCGGCGACATCGCCACGCTGCCGGTTGCGCTGCAGCAGCTCGCATTGCAGCATACGCTGGTGCACGGCGACCTTGCGGCATTGCAGCGCCTGCCGCACCTGAAGAAGATCGACCTCAGCGGCACGCTTGCCGCCAGCTACAGCGGCGCGCTGCTGCCTGCATGGGCGAACGGCATTGTGCTGAAACTTGCTGACCTGCACCTCCTTGCCGGGGATATCGACCAGCTGCTGCATGACCTGGCAGCAACGGCAATACACAATGGCGTGCTTGATATCAGCGGGGTGAATGGCCGGCGCACCTCAAGCAGCAATGCAGCCCATGCGGCACTGCTTGCAAGAGGCTGGACTATCAGTTGCGTCATCGGCTATGCGACCTTCGGCTCGGCGGATATTACGTTCGGAGATTACAATGCGCGGTTTGAGGAGATTGCGGCTTGAAAATGCGGCGTGCTGACTGCTGAGAAAGAGAAACCGGAAGAGTGGTGATGACCGTAAAACATGAAGGGGAACAATGGCTTATCTGATACCTGCTGCAGACGACTACCTCGGGCCCGGGGGGCATGTGAAGATGCATACGGCAGTGCTGGTTGATGCTGCAGCTCCCCTTGGCGCGCTGAAGATCAGGGATGACGGCTTTGTGCTTGTGGCGGGTCTGCTGGTGGACAATGCTGCTATTGACGGGAAGGTGGTGGATGGAGGGACTTTTTGAAAAGTGCTGAGGACAAGGGAAGATAAGATGGATTCCTCGAAGGAACCCGGAAGGACATGAGTGGAGGATTAATAATTAAACGAATGAGGGTATGGCACAGATACTGAAACTGAAACGGGGCAACTATGCTTCGCTGCCGACGAACGGGATGAATGCCGGTGAACCGATGGTGACACTTGATCGCGGCACGCTGCATCTTGCAACAGGCGCAGCAACAAAAATACCGGTGGTTCCTTCCATTGATGCCCTGGTGACGCTTCCGGCGATTGACGGCCCCAATGACCTTGTGATGCTGCACGACTACAGTGAGACGACCGGCCAGAAGGAGAAGAAGATCACCTTCGATGCCTTCAAGAGCGCGCTGAACATCCCGGCTGGCTCAACTGACGAGAAGGTAGCGATTATCACCGGCGGCACTGCGGGCTATCTCTGGGGTACTGACGGCACTGACGGTGTTGTACGGATGGGCACAAGCATGAGCTGGGCGAAGGGCTCCGGGAATGGCTATGTGACGCTGGATGTGGGAGTGGTGGACGGAGGGACTTTTTAAAAGAGTGCTGAGTTGCGGGTGCTGCGTGCTGAGGGAAGAGTAGAGAAGATTGAAAATGATAATAATTGATTATGGCCAAGCTACTTTTAAAACGGACTTCGGTGGCGGCGCGGGTGCCGACCACTGCCCAATGCGATACCGGAGAACTGCTCGTTAACCTGGCTGACAAGCTGCTCTATACCAAGGACGGAAGCGGCAACATCATGACGCTGCCGGGTTCGATGGCCTGGAGTGCTGTAACGGGAAAACCGACAACGCTCTCGGGCTATGGCATAACCGATGCTGCTGCCCAGAAGGCAACGGCGACGGTCTATGGCGGAATGAAGGCCTCGCTTTCGGGGACGACCCTGACACTGACAACAACCTGACCGATGCCGCTCACTTTCAATGGAACTACCGTGACTGCTGTGACCTGTAACGGTACTGTGCTCAGCTCGATCATCTGCAACGGCACGACAGTATGGAGCGCTTCTGCTGCTCCGGTTGTCGGTGCGGCCTATGGCGGCGGAATATGCGCCTATCTGCTGCTCTCCGGTGATCCGGGCTACAGCTCCTCGACGCCGCACGGGCTGATTGTTGCCACTGCCGACCAGGCTGCCGTGACTGCATGGAGCAACATCACGTCGGTTGCCGTGACCGGCACAAGCGCAAACCTTGGCAGCGGTGCAGCGAACACAACGAAGATCATGGCGCAAGCAGGGCATACGGCAAGCGCGGCAAAGAACTGCCGCAACTACAGCGGCGGAGGCTTCAGCGACTGGTACCTGCCGAGCGAGAAGGAGCTGGAAAAGCTCTGCATCAACTGCACGGCAATTGGCGTGATGGACCCGGAGGGCAACTACTGGAGTTCCACGGAGGTCAATGCAACAAATGTGAGCATCTACTCATTCTACGATTCTTCACCTTTTGATGATATCAAGAACAGCGACTATCCGACGGTTCGGGCGGTGAGAAGCTTTTAAAAAGAGATGCGGATGAAAAACGAAGATATACTTGGACTGGTGATCAGCGGCTTTCTCGGGGCCCTGACCAATATCTTCCATGGGCTTTACCAGAATATGATACTGGGCAAACGGGATCTGCTGATCCGCTTTACGGTTGCAGTGCTGGCGATATGCCCGGCCTACCTCTTCTGCGAATACATGGAGCTGCCGAGAGACCTCTCCTTTATTGTGGGCTATATCTCCGGTGCTCTCGGTGACCGGGTTATCAGTGAGATTTACCGCAGGGAGAGAAGGATTTTCAACTTTTTCGCTGGCACCATTGATGATGAGACACCGCAGGAAAGAAGAAGAAACATGACAAACCAGGACAACAAACCGAAAAAACCATGACTGAAACAATAGATGGCGGGTACTGCTGACAGGGATGGGCCGGATACCGCCCGGACAGACGAAAGATAATGAGAGGATGTACTGAGAGGCTTGCAGCTGATGAAGCTGATTTTATACAACTAAACGGAGACAGATAATGGAATGGATTCAGGCGAATTGGGTAAACATCACGGCGGCTGTCGGTGGTGTGGTAACGCTCGCCTCGCTGATTGTCAAGATGACACCATCGCAGGCGGATGATGCCATGCTTGCCAAAATCATCGCGGTGCTGAACGCTCTTGCACTCAACCCGAAACAGTAATGGAAACTTTTTTCGATCGGTTGATGGCCGTCATTGTGCGTTCCACCATCAAGGCCCTTGCAGAAAAAGGCGTGCTGCAGGGGCTGGTGGATGCCGTACTTGGGGCAATGTCGCCACGGCAGATTATTGCAGGCAAACCAGACAAAAACGATGATGCATTTATCAACTCGGCGAAAGCTGACGGGTGGGGCGGTGATACTCCCCATGCTGGCGCTCTGCCTTGAGGGCTGCGGCAGCCGCGTGGTCTATCTTGGCAACAGCACAACAAGAACGGTCCAGCTTCGGGAAACTGTCAGAAATGTGAAAGTGTGGGTGAAGGACTCAACCGGTACTGCTGTGCCCGGCGTTGCCGACCTGCTGGAAGGTGGATACTACCGCAATGACCTGACACTCGAGAGGCCCGGTGCAACTGAAGCAAAAGCGCGTGCCAGGCTGCCTTCATCGCTGCAATGAACCAGCCGATCTACAAGATTGACCTGAGCCTGATGCTGCCGCACCAGCGTGCCTTCTGGCAGCTGCCGAACTTTATCAAGCTGCTCGTCGGAGGGTACGGGTGCGGCAAAACCCGCATCGGTGCCCTGCGCTCCATCTGGAGCTCCTATATGAACTCCCCCATCCCCCACCTCTATGTCTCGCCGACCTACAAGCAGGCGCGGAAAACAGTCATTGTCTCCATCAGGGAGATGCTCGACCGGGGCACTGTCAACTATATCTACAACAAGACCAACCACGAATTCTTCATCCCCGACTGGAATGGATACATCTGGATTGCAAGCGGAGACGAACCGGAATCGCTCAAAGGGCCCAACCTCGCCACGGCAGGAATTGATGAACCCTTCATCATGCATGAGGAGATTCTCAGTGTAGTGCTCTCCCGGCTGCGCCACCCGGAGGCCTTCTACAGGGAACTCTTTTTGACAGGTACCCCCGAACAACTCAACTGGGGATACGAACTGGCGCAAAACCTCGACGGGCGATACGATCTTGGCACTGTTGTGGCGCGCACGGCAGACAATACCTTTCTCCCGGAGCAATTTATCACAATGCTTGAAAAAGCTTTCGACGAAAATCAGCGTGCGGCCTATCTGAACGGGCAGTTTGTCAACCTGACGGCTGGCAGGGTCTACAAATATTTTGAGCGGAACATGATACAGGAGGGTGCGATGAACCAGCCGCTGCGTGCCGGGATTGATTTCAACATTGACAACATGACGGCGGAAATATTCTCGGTGATGTCGGACGGGGTGGTCTGCTTCCATGACGAAATCCACATCGACAACTCTACAACCTACGAGCTGGCCGACCGCCTGCATGAGCGCTACCCCGGCATAACCGTCTTCCCTGATCCTGCAGGACGGGCGCGCAAAAGCTCTTCGGATGCAACTGATTTTACCATCCTGCGAGACAAGGGCTTTACGGTGGAAGCAAGGCCGGCACACCCGCCGCAACGCGCCCGCGTGAATGCAGTCAACAAGCTGATGCGCGAAGGCAAGCTGCGGATAAGCGCCAGGTGTCCCCGCCTCGTGAAAGACTTTGAGCAGGTAAGCTGGAAATGCGGGGAAATCGACAAGAGCAACGAGGCGCTCACCCATGCATCCGACGCTGCAGGCTATGCAATCGAAAAACTCTTTCCTGTGCGGATGCCGGACATGAACATCAGGCAGCCGATGCACTGGAGAGTTTAAGAATAATGATGAGAAGTTTTTCAAACCAACCGGAACAGGAAAATGGCGAACAGTGTCTATACAGCGAATACAGATGACTGGAAGATGTTTGAAGCGGCTTACAAGGGCGGGCGGGCCTGGAAGGAGATGAACTATCTCTACCAGTATATCAATGAGAGTGCAGCGCAACTGCAGGAGCGGGTGAAGCAGACGCCGCTTGAGAACCATTGCGAAGGGGTGGTCTCGACATACAGCGGCTTTATCTGGCGCGAACCTCCGAAACGCAATCTGGGAACGCTGAACAATAATGTGCCGCTGAACTCCTTGCTGCATGATGCCGACCGCGAAGGCACTCCATACAATGAGTTCATGAAGCAGGTGCTGATATGGGGCTCTGTCTACGGGGTGGTATGGGTTATTGTGGACAAGCCGGGCTCTGCGGCATACACCAAGGCTGATGAAATCAATGGCGGCATAAGGCCCTACCTGCGCTTTTACACCCCGCTTGATGTGACCGATTTTGAGTTTACGCCGAAACCCTCCGGCGAATATGAGCTGACCTGGTTCGAGGTCCAGGAACAGTACACAACACGAGAAGGCGACGTGAAAATTATCCGCCAATGGTCAAAAGATACAGTGGTGACCAGCACAACCGTTGGAAAAACCACGCAAACAATCACGATAAAAAACCCGATTGGCCGCATACCGGCAACACCACACTACAACAAGAAGTCACTGACAAGAGGCCTCTCCACCTCCGACCTGCAGGATATAGCCGGAGTGCAGATCAGCATCTATAACGACCTCTCCGAACTGACCCAGATGATCAGGGGCGCAAACCACAAAACACTTGTCAAAAACCTCAATGACCAGGCCTCGACCGGTGCGGGCGGCGTTATTATCATGGATCCCGACACACCTTCAGGCAAGCTTCCTTATCTGCTGCAGGCCGATGCAAGCGCACTGACCGGACTGCTTAACACCATTGACAAGAAAACCGAAATGGTCAACCGCATGGCGCACCTCACACCGGTGCGAACCTACCGCGCCCAGGTTGTTTCGGCTGTGGCGATGGAGACCGAGTTCCAGATACTCAACACGCTGCTTGCCGAAAAGGCGGCCCAGCTGCAGCTGACCGAGTACAGAATCTTTGAGATTTTCTGCGCATGGGAAGGAATCGACCATGCAAATGCAGGCTTTGAGGTGAACTATCCCACCCACTTTGAGCTGCGCGACAAGCAGGCTGACTTGAATTTCATCAAGGCGGCACGGGAAGCGGCAGCGATGATCAATTCAGCAACGCTGCAGACAGAGCTGAACAAGCAGCTTGCGCGCATTGCATTGCCGGATGATGATTTGATAGAGAAGATTGATAAGGAGCTTAGCAAGGGGAAGGCGGCGGGGCAGCAAGCTGGCTCAGCTGCTGCTTAATGACTGGATAGCTCCCTTTTTACTTGGGGAGTGAATTGAGATTGTTCCGTATCGTTACTGTGGTCGGATGATCTTTGCCAAGCGCCTTTTCATCAATTGCCAGTGCACGGCGGTAGAGCGGCTCGGCTTCGGCATACTTGCCCTGCGAATACAGTAATCCCGCAAGATTGTTCAGGCTTGTTGCTACATCAGGGTGATCTTTGCCAAGTACTTTTTCCCTGATCACCAGTGCACGGCGGTAGAGCGGCTCGGCTTCGGCATACTTGCCCTGCGTGTACAGCAATCCCGCAAGATTGTTCAGACTTGTTGCCACACCAGGGTGATCGGGGCCAAGAGCTTTTTCCTTGATCGCCAGCGCACGGCGATAGAGTGGTTCGGCTTCGACATACTTGCCCTGCGAAGCCAGCAATAACGCAAGATTGTTCAGACTTGTTGCAACATCAGGGTGATCGGGGCCAAGAGCTTTTTCCTTGATCGCCAGCGCACGGCGATAGAGCGGTTCGGCTTCGACATACTTGCCCTGCGAAGCCAGCAATAACGCAAGATTGTTCAGACTTGTTGCAACATCCGGATGATCTTTGCCAAGCGCCTTCTCAGAAATCCCCAGCGCACGGCGATAGAGCGGCTCGGCTTCGGCATACTTGCCCTGCACTTTCAGCAATCCCGCAAGATTGTTCAGACTTGTTGCTACATCAGGGTGATCGGGGCCAAGCGCCTTCTCAGAAATCGCCAGCGCACGGCGATAGAGCGGTTCGGCTTCGACATACTTGCCCTGCGAAGCCAGCAATAACGCAAGATTGTTCAGACTTGTTGCAACATTCGGATGATCTTTGCCAAGCGCCTTCTCATAAATCCCCAGCGCACGGCGATAGAGCGGCTCGGCGACGGCATATTGCCCCATTGTTTTCAATATTGTAGCATGAGCATCAAGATAGAATGGATCCTGATCTTCTATTGCTGCAGCTTTTCGGTAATAGCGCTCAGCTTCTGGATAATTGACCTGGAGTTCGAAGTTCTGAGCTTTCAGGTAGAAGAATTTCGCAGTATCATGCGCTAAACTGGAGTGTTTTTCCTCAAACACCTGCAGTAATCGATTTACTTCTGAAAAGTTGCAGTCCTCTCTTGCCTTGTCTATTTGAGCTATGAGGGCTTTCAGATCTTTGCTGACAATTCCCTGCGTGACTTGCTGATAGTTGGCATCTATTCTTTTGGCTTCTGATAAATAACCTGAAATATCTTGCCAAAAGGTAGCCATCGCGCTCGTATTGAGCTGATCAAGCTCTTTACCATATTTGTTTAATGCAAAATTCTTGAAAAATGGATCGTTTTTGATAGCCTGCCATTTTTGATCGGCAATTTCTCTTTTTATCTCAGCAAAACGCTTTTCCATTTTAGCATTTTGCCGCATATCCCGCACTGAAAGCTGTGTACTTGTTACACCATTATTCTCATTGATGATAGTTACATCCCCTGTCGCACTAATAGTATTATTACTATTAATGGTCGTTGTATCATTTTTTTTATTAGGCTTGGAAGTACTCAAACCAGTAACAGGATTAAAAACAGAAGTAGCGATGATGACACTCAAGTAAACACAGATGTTGTGGATACCAGATTTCATGAATAATAAGATTCGATAGATCACTTGGAAGACTGCTGATTGGTGATAACAACTTGCCCATCAGTTTGGATGTGATTATTGCTATTAATATTTGTTTCATTGACTGGCTGACGTTGAAACGACACTGTATCTGGTTTATCAGATTTTTTTTCCTGCTTGGGGGTACCAAAAACAGTTATCAGTGCGACAATAATCCCACCAAGAACTGTGATAATGGTGCCAATTAAAGCGAAACGCGCGGCTTTGTTTTCTGTTACCATAGCTTATAAGGAGAGAAGAGTGGAAAAATGAAAAACTTCCTGACGAAAGATAGCGCTGTTTTATTGCAATGACAACGTAATGAGCGTAAAATCATTGGGAATTATTGGTTTTTTACGGTCTTCTGCCATCTATAGAGCCATGCATCATTGGAAGCCACTTCGCATTTTGATCTTGCAAGCAACAGCACCACTGCCTTTCGCGGAAACAACCGCGATGCTGCTTGCCTTACTTTTATTTGCTGCTGGCGCAATTAGTAACTCAACTACTTTGCAGACAGAGCTGAACAAGCAGCTGGCGCGAATTGCGCTGCCGGATGATGATTTGATTGAGAAGATTGATAGGGAGCTGAGCAAGAAGGCGGGAGGTCAAGCGCTACAGACTGTGACGAAAAGCGCTACATAGCAGAAAAATCAAAAACACACTTATAAGAACAGGTGGCAATTCACTTTTTTTAGGCCATTTCTTCTACAGATAAAGAATTTTGTGCAAGAACATGCTCAGAGAATCGTCAGAATAGATGTGTGGTTTTGTGTTTGTGTGCGGACTTATTCGAAACAGTTATCGTTAATCATTAAAATTAGAACAGTTATGAACATCAAAAAAGCAATTATGGGTCTTATGATGCTGGTTATGACCGTAGCATTTTGCAACGAATCTTTTGCAGCATCTACTCATAAGCATCATTATAAGATTCACGCCAAAAAGTAATTTCACTTTATCCAAGTGAATGCTCATGATGAGAGCATAGCATGACATCATGAGCATTTTTAATGTCTCTTCGTATGAAGGAAACACTTGAAAGCTTTAAAACACCACTATGGCTTGCCGGTGCCGTTATTGCGGCATGGGGAGCTTGGATTATGAAGCGAAGGATGGAAAACAAAAAGAACAAGAAAACTGATTCGATATCTGAACTATACTGATGGCTCGTAAAACTAATGATGATGACACGATGAAATAATAAAACAAGCTGCCAGTATTGATGACGATAAAAGCCCCTTGTACATGAAGGGGCTTTTTATATTATTGACGTGAGGTGTAATATTGTGTAATCTGCGTCTGCGTACCCTGCTCTTATTTGCCGCCTGCTGCGAACAATAGAGCGCCGCTTCATTACACCCCCCCATTTTGACCTGGCAAGCCAAAGCACCGCTGCCTTTCACGCAATCACCCACTGCATGCACGCTGCCAAGCCGCTATGCTTTTATTTGCTGCAGCAGCAAAGAGCAAATGCTGCCACCCAGCAGACCGAGCTGCACAAGCAGTTGGCACGCATTGCACTGCCGGATGATGATCTGAGGAGTTGAGCAAGGCGAAAGCGGAGGAGCAGCGAAATGCAGCGACGATTATTTGAGGCAGAAAAAGCAAAACGAGTGAAGCGCGGAGGCTGAAAAGCAGTTTGCTTCAATTGTGCTTTTTTGTAAATTTTAGAAATAAGTGCTTACCGATTTATTTTTATCTGCATTTTTTTCTCTCTGTTCCGCCAAATCACCCTGCATAAAAATCCAAGAGACTTTCGTCAAATTTGTTCCACCATTGTTCCTTTATGCTTTTAAAAAATCCATAAATAATTATAATATAATTATATACCAGAAACACCTGTAACATGGGGCAATGGAGTTGGAGGCACCATCGGGACTGTCAACACCACCAACAGTCTCGTTGGATCAAGTAAAAATGATTATGCTGGGTCAGATGATTCGAGATCGAATAACGTCGCTGCCTTGACGAACGGCAACTATGTCGTGAGCTCAAAATATTGGGACAATGAGAAGGCGCTGAATGCTGGAGCTGTTACTTGGGGATGCGGGGTGGGAGGCACTGTCGGTGCAATCAGCTCCACCAACAGTCTGGTCGGAACGAAAACCGGCAATCAGGTTGGCAGCGTAACAGTAATGCAAAACGGCAATTACGTCGTTACCTCACCATTATGGGACAACGGTTCCGCCACCAATGCAGGTGCGGTAACGCTTGGGAACGGTCTTGGAGGAACTGTCGGAGCGGTGACATCGCTCAACAGTATGGTCGGTTCGTTAAAAGAGGATCAGGTTGGCTCAGGTGGTATCACTCCTCTCAATGTGGGCAACATGAAGGGGTGCTTTATTGTCAGCTCTCCTGCCTGGTTGATCAACACTGGACGGGTTGACATTGTTACATCTGTCCCCGTGTCACAGCAATACTCCTCCAATCCTGGCACGGACAACACCTTTACTCCCGATCAGATCACCTCTCTGCTCAATGCTGGTGACAATGTGGTACTGAGTGCCAACAATGACATTACGGTTAATTCAGCCATTCTTGCTGGAAGCCCGAGTAGCAGGAGCGGCGATCTTGCCTTGAATGCGGGTCGAAGCATTCTGATGAATGCCAGCATCTCAACCAGCAACAGCAACCTCACACTGGCAGCCAATGATAGCGTGGACAACGGTGTTGTGGATGCATACCGGGCTGATGGAAGTGCGGTGATTACCATGGCTCCTGGCTCAACAATCAACACGGGTAATGGAAATCTCACCATTGAACTGCGAGACGGATCAGGCAAGACCAACCGGGAGAGCGGTGACATTACCTTGCGCGATATCACCGCAGGCTCCATCAGTGCTGTTAACTATGGTATCACAGCGGGTTCAGGTATTACCCTCGCAGCTGGTACACTAAAGGCCAATGCGAACAGTGGCAGCAGCATTGTGCTTGCTGGAAGGGATTTTGACAACAGCGCGGGAGCGACTCTCTCTACTTCCGGAACGGCTCGATGGATAGTCTATTCGGACAGTCCAGGTGCTACCATCAAGGGTGGATTAACGTCTGACTTCCGCCACTACAACGCCACCTACAGCAACTACTCACCCGACAAGATCAGTGAATCCGGAAACGGGTTTATCTACAATTCCGCACCGGGGACTATATCGGTATCAACAACACTCGCCAGTGGAAGTGCCAGCAGCATCTACGGCAGTGCGCCTTCAGCAACTTACGGCTACACGCTGAGCAGTGGTGATAACGAAGATAACATCGGAAATATTGGCCTGACCGGAACCATGCTGTTGACAGGAGTTCCTACGGCCAGCTCAAATGCTGGCATCTACACCATAAGCTACGCTGGCGGTTTTTCAAGCAGCATGGGATTAACTTTCACTGCCGGTACCGGGCTGAAATATACCGTTGAGAAGCGGCCAATCAACATTTCAGCCAACAGCGCAAGCAAAATCTATGGTGATGCCGATCAAACACTGAGCTGGCTGGCTGAAACCCTGTCCGGCAGTCGTGGGCTCATGCCTGGTGACAGCTTCAGCGGCGCACTCGGGCGAGCAGCAGGCGAGAATACTGGTGCCTATGCAATCAATCAGGGCAGCCTCGGAAACAATAATTATATCATCAACTACAGCGGCAGCAATCTGACCATCAATCCTCGCCCGATTACCTTGAGTGCCTCACCATCAAGCAAAATCTATGGCGAAACTGATCCAAAACTGGCAGTGAATATCACCAGCGGCAGCCTTGGCAGTGTAACAGTAAGTGATGTGTTAAGCGATGTCACCGGAACCCTGAGCAGGCAGGCTGGCAGCGGTGTTGGCAGTTACGATATCGTTCTCGGTTCCGGTAAAAAGGCCAGCAGCTACGCCATCACCTTTGCTGCCGACAACAATGCCTTCTCAATCACCAGGCGACCTGTCACCATAACAGCCGACGACAAAAGCAAAACTTACAGCATCACCGATCCTAAACTGACATGGGAAGCTGAATCTAAAAGCAGCGGTCGAGGAGTGCTTTCTGGCGATAGTTTCAGCGGCACACTGGGACGAACTGCCGGCGAAAATGTTGGTTCCTATGAGATTACGCAAGGATCACTCGGCAATAGTAACTACGCCATTACTCTTGTAGGAGGAGAGCTGACCATCAATCCTCGCCCGATTACCCTGCATGCTACAGCCAAAAGCAAGATCTATGGTGAGGATGATCCAACTCTTGCTGTAAGCATTAGCAGCGGCAGCCTGGGCAGTGTTACCGTGAATGATCTGTTAAGCGAGGTTACCGGCACCCTGAGCAGGCAGGCAGGCAGCAGTGTTGGCAGCTACGATATCGCTCTCGGTTCCGGAAGCAAGGCTAATAACTATGCTATAACGTTTAGCACCGACAACAGTGCCTTCTCAATCACTCCACGCCCAATTACCATTACAGCCGATGACAAGAGCAAGAGCTACGGTGATGCTGATCCGGCACTGAGCTGGCACTCTAAAGCACCAACCACAGGCCGTGGACTTATATCTGGCGACAGCTTCAGCGGTTCACTTGAGAGGGACGATGGTGAAAATGCCGGCATCTATACCATCAATCAAGGATCGCTTGCAAACAGCAATTACGCCATCAGTTTCACCGATGCAAACCTGACTATTAACAAACGCATGCTCACACTTTCGGCTCTCAAAACCTATGACGGCCAAACAACACTGACCGGGTGTGTAACCCTTGGCAACCTGGCTGGCAGCGAAACGCTGAACTATTCCGGTGCAACATCGAAAAACAAGGAGGTCTCCGGCAATGGCACAAACTACATTAATGCCATAACCTTGCAGGATGGGAGCGGGTTAAAGGACAACTACAAACTTCCAACCCTTAATGTGGCCAATGCCCCAGTGACCATCAACCCGCGTCCGGGAGATGTCACAACCGATACCAGCAACAACGATGGAGAGGTTATTACCGGGAAGAAACTCTCCGGCACTGATGATCTGGCAACTGACACCAGCAGCAAAATCAAAACTCTGCAACAAGGATCACTACATGATGCAGGCAATGCCAACGTCACCAGGGAATTTATCGGGAAAAGGCTGGACATCAATACTAAAACGGCTGTCATCTCTACCCGCGATTTACCGGAAACAAGCAACGGGGCCTGGTCAATTGAAGAATCGGCAACCCATGGTATTGTTGCGGCAACAACAATAGAAGTGCACGAACCTGTGATGGAATTTTTCATATTACCGATTCCTCAAGGCGCCTTCAGGCACAACAATCCAGAAGTATCCCTCTCTCTCGAAGTTCGCCTGGCCAATGGCTCTTCACTTCCCTCCTGGATGACATTCGATCCAGGGCAGAAGGTCTTAAGCGGTACCCCGCCAAAAGATGCAAAAGGAGAGTATCCGGTTGAACTTATCGCCACAGACAAGTTTGGTGGAGAAGCCAAAACACTATTACTGGTCAAGGTTGGATAACAAAGTTTTTTACAAACCAAAGGAGTCTTCCATGTCCACATCATTGAAAATACTCTTGTTCATCTCAATATTTACAGCCGGTGAAGTTTTTGCAGCTGATATTCCAGATGCTGGACGACTGCTCAAAGAGAACTCTTCACCAGCCACCCTTCCGCCCCGACAGGTATTACCTCCTCTTCAAAAACAGGTGACCACTCAAGAGCAGACTTTGGGCGGTACACGAATAAAGGTATACGGTTTTATCTTTACCGGTAACACCCTTTTTTCAAGCAGCGAACTTGCAGCGATGATGTCCGGTTCTCTTGGAAAAGAGATGACACTTGCCGAACTGATTTCCGCTGCCGGCGTAATCACCAATAAATATCGTGAAAAAGGGTGTTTTCTGGCATCGGTTTTTTTCCCCCCTCAGTCGATAAAACCAGGTATGCCACTTCTCATTGAGGTCATTGAAGGCATACTCGAAAATATCCACATTGAAACAATACCAGACAAAACAAGAACTCCGGCAAGCCTGCTGCAAGGTTATGCAAGTCATCTGCCGGTTGGTAAACCGGTTGAAGATGGTGCACTGACCTCAATGGTCATGACAGTCAATGAACTGCCAAATATCTCTTCCCGCATCATGCTGGAACCTGGCTCAAGGCCCGGCACAACAAAAGCAACCCTTGAAGTCACTGAAGGCAAACCCTACGCTTTTTCACTTGACATGGACAACTACGGCAACGAGACAACCGGAGATAATCGAGCAGGAGGAACCCTGGATCTCTACTCTCCTCTTCATCGAGGAGATCAGTTTACCCTTCACCTGCAGAGCTCAACAACCGGAGAACTGCAGAATGTCAGGGCAAACTATAGTGTGCCGGTAACGTCTTACGGAACAAAGATTGGATTGGACTACAATTATGTCACCTATCAGCTTGGGGGATCATTTAAAGCATTGGATGCTGAGGGCATTGCCCATGACTTGAATCTTGCCATTACCCAGCCACTTCTACGCCAGAGAAACCTGATCCTCAATGCAACCGTTGCCGGAGAGGGCAGAGTGTTGGAAGACCGGACTGAAAACCCTGTATCCCAAAATAAGCGTCATACCGCATCATGGCAACTTGGCCTTGCCGGTATTCAAATGGATAAAGTTCTGGGAGATGCCTCCACCTCTTTTTCTCTTGGGTACGTTGCAGGAAATCTCGGTATCACTGATGCCGAAACACTCTCGATTGACCAGTCATCAACCGGGTTGCACACCAACGGCGGGTACTCCAAGGTTAACCTGACTCTTGCCCGAACCCAGACACTCTATAAGGGATTATCATTCTACGCTGGCGCTTACGGTCAATGGGCCGATAAAAACCTTAACAGTTCTGAGCAGCTCTCAATGGGCGGGCCCGGTGCAATTCGTGCATGGCAGACAGGTGAATCCTATGCTGACAAGGGTTATGTGGCAAGTGCTGAACTTCGCTGCCAGTTCGGGTCAATAGGAGAGCTTCCCGGCAGAGTCCAGGCATCAGCCTTTGTTGACCATGGTTATGCTCTCTTGCATACCAATCCCCTTACTGATAGTGGCACAAACACCTGTAGCCTGACCGGTGCTGGTATCGGTGTGAAATGGGTAGATGGAAACAACTATACCCTGCAGGCAACCTGTGCATGGAAATTAGAAGGTGAAACTACCTCCAGCAATAGTCCCCTGATTTATGTCGAGGCAGTCAAGCATTTTTAAAGAACGGCAACAGGCCTAATTTTCGAAAAAAATTTGTTTCAGTTGAGTCCGGGCGCTTGAAATCAGTTCACGGACTGCTGATGCAAACCAACCCCCTATAGCCTTCCGTCAACCTCTGTTTTGCTTGCCATACCCTTGATATCGTAGATGATTGTGTTACTGCTGGAACCGAGTGAACGGATATCAAGGCCTTCAAATGCTTTATGGGCTACGGCCAGAATGATGGCTTCGTAGTGGTTTGTGTTAAGTTTCGGGAGAGATTTGAGGCCGTATTCGTGCATCACCTCTTCCGGGTTGGCCCAGGGATCATGGATCTCTACTTCTACTCCGTATTGCTGCAGTTCCCTGACAATATCGACAACGTGGGTGTTGCGGATGTCGGGGCAGTTTTCTTTGAAGGTGATGCCAAGAATGAGAACTTTGGAGCCTTTGATTTTATGCTCTCTGGATATCATGAGCTTGATAACTTGTGAGGCTACATATTTGCCCATGTTGTCATTGAGCCTTCGGCCAGCAAGGATGATTTCCGGATGATAGCCGTATTCCTGCGCTTTCTGTGCAAGATAGTAGGGATCAACACCGATACAGTGGCCGCCTACGAGGCCTGGCTTAAAAGGCAGAAAGTTCCATTTTGTCCCTGCAGCTTCAAGTACTTCGTGGGTGTCGATACCCATGCGGTTGAAGATCATGGCCAGTTCGTTGACAAAAGCGATATTGATGTCGCGCTGGGAGTTTTCGATGACTTTCGCAGCTTCGGCAACCTTGATGGATGACGCGAGATGCGTGCCTGCTGTAATGATTGATTTATAGAGGTCGTCAACTTTTTTAGCCGCTTCAGGTGTTGAACCTGAGGTTACTTTTTTGATTCTGGTGACGGTATGCTCTTTGTCGCCCGGGTTGATGCGTTCAGGTGAATAGCCGCAGAAAAAGTAGTGAGTACTGAGTTCAGGTAAGATGGATAGTTCGCTTTTCTCGGTATGACACCTTGATGTAGTGGGTGCTTTGGGGTTTGATGTTGCGTATTTTAAACCGGATACTCTTTCAAGAACTGGGACGCAATCTTCCTCGGTAGCTCCGGGGTAGACTGTTGATTCATAGATTACTATGTCGTTTGGTTTTAGCACCTTTCCGATAGTTTCACTGGCTCTCAAGAGTGGGGTCAGGTCCGGACGATTGTTTTTATCAGTTGGGGTTGGTACTGTTACTATGTAGTAGTTCGCCGTGGCGAGGTCGCCGGGGTCGGTTGTTATAAAAAGACCGGTGGAATTGTCTGCTGTGAATTCATTATCGCACAGGACTGAATGTAGCTCTTCTGCTGTGATTTCGAGAGTGGCATCAAGGGCTTTTTTCAGGTCGTTGACTCGCTCTTGTTTGATATCGAAGCCAATTACCTGGTATTTTTTTGCGAATTCTACGGCAAGAGGAAGGCCTACGTATCCGAGGCCGATTATTGCTATTTTTATGGCACTCATAGGGAAAAAATATGCTGAGCTTTAAAAAAGTATCGCGGGTTAAAAACGGGGTATAAATAAAGCCATTCAGTACTTAAATTACTTTGAGCAACCAAACTCGGTATCCAGAGCTGCTCATCCAATCATCGCCCAAAACGCAATGTGACCAGCAATGGTTCTATACTCAGCCTTAGCCAGTGTTCTTGCTTGTCCATATATGGCATACCCATAATCTTCTCTTCGTGTAAAATTACTACAAGTATAGCGCATAATAGATTTTAAAGCAAATTGTTTACTTAAAAGAGTATATCAAGCTTTCGTCGCTGGTGAGCTCTATAACCCAGACAAGCCATCCTTTACCACAGCCCGCAGCTCCAGTGACCAATCAATCCTTAGAGATTAAAGTCCTTCAACAATAGTAATCGGTAGACCGGTACATTGCGCAATCGTTTCAATGTTGACGCCTTCATCTTTAACCAAAATCAACTTTAGCTACTTAACAACGTCCCCGATAAATGTCGCGCGATCATATTCACTCCGACCAACCCGTTCGTTGGGCAAAAATGAAAGGTCTGAAACTGTTCCAGCCTCAGTCGGCAGCAACGTGTTCAAAAAGGCTATCAGAAGGTCTTTGTTTACCTCAGAACCAAATATTTTCTTGAAGCCAAAGTCGGTGAAAGGGTTTATATAACGATCTTTTATAAGCATGTTTTACTCTCTGTTTTGAGAAAATCACAGATCACTGAACATTTCTGGCACGATGAAAACAGAGTTTATGGCTCATTCATTAATGAGTAGCATCGGTATTGAATACAGCTTCCAAGGTTGGCGCAGTAAGGACGGCCTCGCCCCACGCTTCAAAATCCTGTTCAGTTGCGCTGCTTAACTTCTCTGTTACCCATGCAGGTAATAAACCAAAACGGTGTTCCAAGAGCCTTTTCAGAAGCTTGGATTCACCTTTGGCTATACCTTGGGTTATGCCTTGAGTTATGCCTTGAGTTATGCCTTCATCAAATGCCGTATCCACTACATTTTTCAGGTCACGATAAATTTTCAGACTCTCTTCATAAGCCTCTGCTTCTATAACCGAATAGCGGGCAATTTCTGCCAGTTCAAATACTTTGAGAAAGACCTTCTCCTGAAGACGGGCTGGGCGGTCAGTGAGTTCTGGGAGATGCCGGAGCAGAAAACACCATTTGTCGAAGTCTGTTGCAAGTTCCTCGATAGTTTTAGTGAACTTGGGAAGTTCAAGGTAGATAAAGGTGAGTTTATCATAGAAAACTGCGCCAGTTGAACGATCGACCAGTTTTACTTCGTGGTGAACCACGTCGTTGTCCGCTTTATCCTCATCAAAAACAAAATCGAGAAGACCGACCATATAAACCGCCTTGAGACAGAAATTCCACGATCCGCTCTGAGCCTGCTGCTGAATAGGAAAGGTGGCATAGAAAATCGAGCGATCCTTGAAGTAGTTCTGCTTTGCACGCTGCATCTCCACAATGAATTTTTCGCCCTTTTCATTTTCGCAATAGAGATCAAAAATTGCTCTGCGTTCATATTCACTCCGACCAACCTGCTCATTCGGTAAAAATGAAAGGTCTGAAACTGTTCCAGCCTCAGTCGGCAGCAACGTGTTCAAAAAGGCTATCAGAAGGTCTTTGTTTACCTCAGAACCAAATATTTTCTTGAAGCCAAAGTCGGTGAAGGGATTTATATAACGATCTTTTATAAGCATGTTTTACTCTCTGTTTTGATATAATCACAGATCACTGAATATTTCTGGCACGATGAAATCAGAGTTCATGACTCATTCATTAATGAGTAGCATCGGTATTGAATACAGCTTCCAAGGTTTGCGCAGTGAGGACGGCCTCGCCCCACGCTTCAAAATCCTGTTCAGTTGCGCTGCTTAACTTCTCTGTTACCCATGCAGGTAATAAACCAAAACGGTGTTCCAAGAGCCTTTTCAGAAGCTTGGATTCACCTTTGGCTATACCTTGGGTTATGCCTTGAGTTATGCCTTGAGTTATGCCTTCATCAAATGCCGTATCCACTACATTTTTCAGGTCACGATAAATTTTCAGACTCTCTTCATAAGCCTCTGCTTCTATAACCGAATAGCGGGCAATTTCTGCCAGTTCAAATACTTTGAGAAAGACCTTCTCCTGAAGACGGGCTGGGCGGTCAGTGAGTTCTGGGAGATGCCGGAGCAGAAAACACCATTTGTCGAAGTCTGTTGCAAGTTCCTCGATAGTTTTAGTGAACTTGGGAAGTTCAAGGTAGATAAAGGTGAGTTTATCATAGAAAACTGCGCCAGTTGAACGATCGACCAGTTTTACTTCGTGGTGAACCACGTCGTTGTCCGCTTTATCCTCATCAAAAACAAAATCGAGAAGACCGACCATATAAACCGCCTTGAGACAGAAATTCCACGATCCGCTCTGAGCCTGCTGCTGAATAGGAAAGGTGGCATAGAAAATCGAGCGATCCTTGAAGTAGTTCTGCTTTGCACGCTGCATCTCCACAATGAATTTTTCGCCCTTTTCATTTTCGCAATAGAGATCAAAAATTGCTCTGCGTTCATATTCACTCCGACCAACCTGCTCATTCGGTAAAAATGAAAGGTCTGAAACTGTTCCAGCCTCAGTCGGCAGCAACGTGTTCAAAAAGGCTATCAGAAGGTCTTTGTTTACCTCAGAACCAAATATTTTCTTGAAGCCAAAGTCGGTGAAGGGATTTATATAACGATCTTTTATAAGCATGTTTTACTCTCTGTTTTGATATAATCAACAACGAAGCCTTTTCGTGCGTTCTGAAAGACTTTAATTCTTATCAAACTGACTGAAATTGCATATTTGACAGCTCTTCTTTAGTGGCCCTTGATGATATATTGAGAAATTCTACTCCAACTACGCTATCCTTATCATCAAAATCAAGAATTACTCCAGGCCTGACTTCTTCGGATTCAACTATTTTCGTTTCATCAAGCCTAAAATAAAGTGTGTCAGTTTCTTTATCGACAGTAATTTTCATGTTTTCCCCCTTAATCGATGATCAAAAAATACGGTTATCGCTTTATTTGGTAACTCCTCCACATTCACAACAATTCTTAACCATCGGTTTTCGTTCTCAACAATTTTTTTTAGATAATGTCTGGTAATACCTCCATCGTGACTTTCAATACTATCGGGATCGTCAATGGTTCTCTTTACCCATGCTTCAGCAATGTTTCGCTGTTTAAGCATTTCATGAAAGTGTTTTGTAAATATGAGCATCAATCAACACTTAAAAGCTTTTTTAAATTACTCTTACATTGTCCGATACCAATTTACATATTGCTCAATTCATGAATTCTAAGCTTCAAGATATAAACGTATCAAAATCAAGAAGTATTGAGCTACCTTCTTCTACAGCTTTCATACGTTCCCTTACTTCCCCGATCCATGCCTGGCGAATTTCTTCCTCTTCATTATCAATGCCTGCAAGAAGTAGTTCTGCAAGTGCAACTCGTTGAAGGGATCATAAGCATCCGGGAAATAAAACTCCGGAAAATAGTGCTCAATGGCATTTTTCCGCGGGCTGTTGAAATGGTCGTTCTGGGTATCCATAACTTGCATCTGATGAATGCAATATTACGATATTTTTTGGTGATAGTAAAAAAACTCGCCTCCTCTGAAAACTGAACAATAATGAGAGGGATCTTCCCCGCTCAGCGAGTCTCTGGACGGTGGGGAAATGTGACAGAAAAGCTCCCGCAATCCTGCATTTTCTTTTGAGTGCTTAACAGTTATACTACCGAGATTTCCTTTTGCGTCAATATCGATAACCAAAATCAACTTTAGCTACTTAACGACGTCACCTTCTTAAGCGTTGTGGTGTAGTGGTTATGGTCGTCGAAGAGCCGGGAGACCTCTTTGATGATGAGCTCTCTACTGGTTCCTACCAGTCGGACTATTCCGGCTTCGAGAGTTTCCGATCTTTCGGTGGTATTTTTCATAACCAGTACTGGTTTACCGAGACAGGGAGCTTCTTCCTGAATGCCGCCGGAATCTGTCAGGACAAGGTATGAGCGGCTCATGAGATAGACAAACGGGAGAGAATCAAGAGGCTCTATGAAAAAGAAGTTCACCAAGTTTAACTATTTTGGATAGTAGCCACCGGTTTTTGGTGAGCCAATGAATTCTATCTGGCCAGCTTCTCGTAATTGTTTGAGCCAGCGTTCGAGATTCTTTGGAGAGGTGTTCAGCACTTCAGCTAATGCTGGCACTCGCATGCCCTGATGTTGCGTTATAAGTGCTACAAGTGCACTTACTCCCTCACTTACTCCGCCAAGCTGCTTTGGCAACATAAAAGTCATCAAGACACTGCCAGTATGTTCATGGAGCGTAGGCAGTGGCAAACCTACCGTTTGCATAAGAGTGGCAATTTTGAGTGTGCCTCTCCCCCAAGTTTCGATCAACCCACGACGGTAAAACACCTTTACAAAGCCACTGCTACAGAGCCTGCAGAGCTTGTGTAATCTCGATGATGCATTTCCCATCGGTCAGTGGTGTGCATGGATTCAATCAAGATGCGTTGGTAATTGGCACGAGGCATGACACGCGTTGTGTTCAGCACACGTTCGTAAGGTATTCCACGAAAAGAAACAGGGGCATATATGGCTCGCCCAACTTGTATCAGTAGAACTTCCAATCCAGAGTCATCCCCTTCTGAAAGGGGTATGCGCTGAAGTTGCAAAGACAATGGTGGCTCGAAACCCTGAAACTCCTGTGCCAGTTCTTCCAGTGTACGATCAGTCACCTTCTGGCCTACCACTTTGCCTGATGGAGTTACACCAAACACCACTTGCCCGCCTTGGCCGTTAGCCAGAGCACACAAACTGCGACAAGCACGCTCTTTCTCTGCCGTGGATTTTTTAAGTTCCAGTGTCTGAGATTCGCCCAGGGCAATAACTGCGCGAAGATCAGCAAGTTTCATTTAGATTGCAATATCGTTGCATAATGAAGGGAGGTGCTGAGGTGAAAATATTTGGCAGCTTGAAGAGAATGCAGAGTACTCAATGTCATTTTTCCGCGGGCTGTTTTTTTAGTGGGCCAGGGCAAATTTAATAACTTCTTGGCTTAACCAAATGCCGTGCTGACGCATCCTGCTTATTGCATCTGGCATGGATAAGTGATGCCCCTTTGATTTTGCTTTTAGTAATACTCCTATAGCGCCTGTAACTGTCAAGTTTGACAAACGTGCAACACGCAGACCTATCGTTTCATCAATGCAGACCAGATTGATACCAAGCTGCAAAGCTGTTTGAATGACCGATGCTTCCCCGCGATCAAGTGTGTTTTGCAAATAAGGCTGTAATTCCAGCGGCTCAGGGCTTATGTCTAGCCAGGATGCTTGGTCAAATACATCTACACCAAAAGAATCGCGCCCTCCTGCTCTGATTTCTTCAGCGACTTCATATGGGGCACTATGACCTTTGAATACAAGCAACGTAAAACGTCAAGATTGCCTGTTGCTGCAGTTAATGCGATAAGGGGTGTCGTGTTGATAACAACCTGTTTTGGTTGGTCATGCATTGATCAGGTCTTGGGAAAGTTCATTGTGGTCAAGGTCTACTATTGGTACACCATATCGGTGCAGTTCACCGAGGAATTCTACTCTACTGATTCCGATGAGCGTTGCGGCCATACCTGAGGATAACCGCTTCATTTCGAAGAGTTTTATGGCCATCGCCAGTTTTGCTTCTTTTATGAATTGCTGCGGTGTGCAATGCGCTGCATCGGGCAGGTTGCCTGGCACTTCAACAAGTAATTGCATGTCGTTTGCGTTCGAATTCGTTATAAACGCGTAACCTCTGTTGTGAGAATAATATTTCTACTAACCATTAATTTACGCTAATTTTAGCAAACAAAGAAATTCAGCAATCCTGAGCGAAAGGGAATAGTTGGCAGTCGAAAAGCAAAGTGCTGAGTAGAAAGAAAGTGCTGAGTCGGCTTTGTTTAATGGCTGAGTTCTTGGGACTGAGACTCGAGTCTTTATTATGATTGCGTGGGCAAAAGTTGAAGTGACTGATAACTTAAGCTATCTATATCGGAAAATATTTGATCATTTGTCAATAATACGGCTTGTTGCAGGATCGCAGTGGCAGCTATTACTGCGTCAGGAAGTTTTATCTTTTTATTATTGCGACGTAGTTCTATTGTTTTGGCACTTACTTCGTCTGTCAAAGGAATAGTCTGGAGCTCTTCTAAAAGAAAGCGTATTTTTTGTTCTTCATCACGTGATAAGTCTGGAAATGAGAGTAGCTCAATTTCGGTTATTATTGAAACACAATAAAGTCCATCAGGTAGAGGAGATGCGAGACTACCATTCAGTAGGTAAATAATGGCATTGGTGTCGAGCATATAGCGCTTTGTCAAGACCATTCGGAACGAATCTCCCTTTGATATTTCACCCCATCAATGTTTTTGAATGCTCCTATTGCTCCTGCAAACTGCATTAGTTTTTTTGCATTTTTTTCCCGCTCTGGTTTTTGATCAAGTACTATGACAAGTTCATGCTGTCCCGGATTAACCTCATCGGGCAATTTGATGGTAATGAGCCTATCTGGTAAGATGTCATAGTTAATATTTATCGTCAGCATCGTTCTTGTCCTTTTTTTCGATAAACGCTTTTTTTATACAACTATTTTATAAGTATAACCTTTTATTAGTTCAATGCAGAAAGCCGAGAGCTTTTTCTAAGTGCTGAGTGCTGAGCGAAGATTAAGAAGTCAGCAGTTGGCAATTGGCAGTCGGCGATGAAATCACTGTTGAGAAAGAAAGTTCTGAGGGCCGAGATTTTAATAATCGGCAGTGCCCAAGTTCTGAGTGCTGAGTGTTGAGCGAAGACTAAGCAGTTGGCAGTCCGCAGTTAATGAGCAAGGAGTTGAACGGGTGGTCATGTTTCCCATGGATTGACCACAGCTACTGATAAATCTTTAAAGTGCCGTATGTTGCGAGTAGCTAAAGTTGCCTGATTTGCTAAAGAAATTCCAGCTATAAAGGTGTCTCGCATATCTACAGGATTTCCGCTGAACTTGCGCTGTGCTGAGTGAAGACAGTCGGCAGTCGAAGACTGAAGTGCTGAGTGCTGAGTGCTGAAAGATAGTTCTGAGTGCTGAGTGCTGAGGGCTGAGTGCTGAGTGCTGAGCGAAGATACATTGGTTAGGTTGGCTGCAACACTTTTCCTTTAACACGTTTTCGTGTTTGTTAGGAGTTTATTACCTTGCCTACGTGTGTTTTGATATGCCACGCCATCAATTTTTTGGAACGTTGCTATGGTTCCAGCAAATTGCATCAGGTTTTTTGCATTTGTTTGCCGGCCTGTTTTTTGATCGGGTTGCTGCCGATTTATATTCTAAAATCCAGCTTACAGCACTTTGATTTTGCTGAGTAATCTTTTTTTGCAACAGGTTTTGATACTCTGACTCGCGGATTATGACTGCTGCTGGACGATTGTGCTTCAGAATATGAACAGGTACTATGGCCAGCTTTTCTTCTGTAGCTTCTATACCCCGTCGCTTAAGATCTATTGCACTGAGTGTATTCATTATATTGTGTTTAGTGCTCAGCTACAAGGCATCAGTTTGTTTAGTCAGCTCATAATAACTGATTTAGTTGCTGGATGCTAACCTCTGTTTGACGAAGAATTGCTCTGAAAGAAAGTGCTGAGTGCTGAGCGAAATTGCAGTTGGCACTTGGCAGTTGGCACGGAGAAGCGTTATTATTTGCCAAGGAGACGCCCTTACAGTTCTTTATAATCTGGAAATACTGAGTCTAGACTTGCTAGTTTGGCATCATGGAGAATTGACGTTGCGATAATAATTCTATCTGCCGGGTCTTGATGAATATCGGGAAGTGTGACTGCTTTATGCATTATTTCGCAGGTAACTGGAAGCGATTCTACCCCTGAATTTTCGAGTGCTTCTTTCAACCAGTCTTTAACTGAAAGCGGTAACTGAAGCCGCCCTCGTTTTTCCAGCAATGAAACCTCCATACACGATATTGCAGAAACTGCAAGATGAGTGTCGAGTTTCATGGCATTGACAATTTTTTCTGATAAATCTTGATTACCGTTAATAATCCATTTAACCCAGATATGGGTATCAAGTACGATCATTTGAGGCAGTTCCAGTCTATTGCTGGTATTATTGGGGTTATAATGTCACCTTGTATTGAACCTTTTCCGGCTATAAGTGGTGATGGTTGGTGTTGGGTTTGTGATGTAACAGAACGTCCTTCCTTTTCGGGAAGAATTGTTACGATGACATGCGCCTGCTTAATGGGTGGTTTGTCGCCTAACCATTTCATGGCTCCATGTTCGTATATGGCCTCATAACTTTGTAACATACATTGTCTCCTGTATAGATCACTTTTTACTCTATAATACAACTATCAATAATGACTTTCAAGTTCTGGAAAAGCGAAGAATCAGTTGGCAGTTTGCAGTTTGCAGTTTGCAGTTGGCAGTTGGCAGTTGGCAAGGGAAGATAGTGCGGTTCAGGCTTTTTGCCATTTCTCAAATTCGGTGAGCGTCATGATTGGCGGTATCTTAAAGCTATCCTTGATAACGAGAAGGTCTTTGTCGCCAGTTACTAATGCATCCGCTTTGGCTACTACTGCCAGTGTTATAAATATTTGATCGGCTTTATCTCTTATTAACGGTAGGTTACTTGGCACATCATGCGTGGTAACTGTTTCAGCGTAGGGGAGAAAATCGGCCAGTAATAACGATTGCTCTTTTTTGGTCAGTTTGAATTTTGGATAGGTCAACACTTTCAATAGTTTGGTGACTGTTTCTTTGTTGACAATTGGAATGATAGCCCCGGATTGCCAGTTATGGCGCAACCATGCCATCTTTTCCCTTGAAAAATCAGTTGGCAGTTGGCAAAAGAACGATGGGGGTTAGCTTGCTTTTAGGCTGATAACTTCCATTTGGCTGTGTTTTTTACGGGCTTCCTCTACTATGTTTTCAATTTTACCTGCTATGGCATCATCAATCCAGTCTGCTCCACATTGCTGACACACTGTGGCTGGGACATCTCTGATTACGACAATACCGTAACCGAGCTCGACCGTCATTGTGGTTGTGCCTGATGTTTTATCGCCACCGCAGAGTGGGCAGTGGGGAGTGCTGAGTGCTGAGTGGGGAGTGCTGAGTGCTGAGTGCTGAGTGCTGAGTGGAGTCATGTTCGTCTCGTTTTTAAATCGGACTCAAAATGTTTTTTATCTGGCTTATACGCTGTAATAATATAACAAGTTCCACTATTTTCATCTAAAGCTGCGACAACATGAAATACGTCCGAACCGTCTATTCCTGCAACAAGATAACTTGAATATGGCTTATCATTGGGATAGGACTCAATGATGTCGCCTGCAAGCAGTACTTTTTTAACACTATTTCT
>Ga0316231_1000595_pt1 | contig 49243 bp, 39 predicted proteins | sample TBH18027metaG_FD_206002 | JGI IMG/M metagenome (GOLD analysis project Ga0316231, IMG submission 206002) | Freshwater microbial communities from Trout Bog Lake, Wisconsin, USA - TBH18027 | ecosystem: Environmental > Aquatic > Freshwater > Lake > Hypolimnion/Profundal zone | place: USA: Wisconsin... | reverse complement strand
CCCCAGGCCCACACCCTGCCCCCGCTGTCCAGGGCCAAGGCGTTGTATTCGGAGGTCTGGACGGCGGTTATCCCGCCCAGGCCGGCGACCGCCACCGGGGTGGCGCTGAAGAACGGGTAGCCAAGGGGGGCCACTTGGCCCCACTGGGTGAGGGTGCCGTCCCCCATCAACGCCAAGCCCTGGAGGTCCCAGGTCATGAGGGCTGTGGCCGTGCCCATGGTGGGCAGGGCGGTGGGCACGGAAAGGGGGGCTGGCACCGCCAGGGGCGGCGTCTGGAATGCCTGGTCGCCCCAGGTCCAGTAGGAGCCGTCCTGGGCCTTGGCGATCACCGCCGCTCCGGCGCTGCGCACCGAAGCCGCCTGGAAAGGCGCCGGCACCTGCACCGGAGCATTGCGGTAGAGGGGGGTGCCGTCTCCCAGTTGCCCGTAGTCGTTGGCCCCCCAGGCCTGCAGGGTCCCGTCGGCGAGCAGGGCCATGCTGTCGTATCCGGCCGCGGCCACCGCCACCACCCTCGATAGGCCCGGGACCGGGGCGGCCGCGGTGGTTGTGGCTTGGGAATTGCCGGCCTGACCATGGTTGTTGAGGCCCCAGGAAAGGACGGACCCGTCGGCAGAGAGGGCAAGGCCGTGGTAGGCGCCTCCGGAGATGGCTACCACCCTGGTGGCGCCCGGAAGCTGCTGCTTGGCCAGCGAGGGATTGGGGTAGACCCACTGGTCCGGGCTGCCCCAGGTCCAAACCGTGCCGTCGAACCTAAGCACCCGTGTCTGGGCTTCCCCCGGCGCCACCGAGGCCACCCCATCGATGCCCTGGACCTGGACCGGCAGGGGTCTCTGGGTAGTTGTGCCGTCGCCCAGTTCGCCCTGACCGTTGTCGCCCCAGGCCCAGAGGGTGCCGTCAGCCAGCACGGCGAAGCTCTTGGCGTCGGCCGCCGCCACCAGCACCGCCGGGCCCAGGCCTGGCACCTTGGCAGGGGCCGCCATGTAACCTGAGTTACTGCCGTTACCCAGTTGGCCGCTGTCGTTGAACCCCCACGCCCACACCGAACCGTCCACTCCGAGGGCCAGGGCATGTGCTCCGCTGCTGGAGAGGCTGACGATGGCCGGCAGGCCGGCCACTTGGGGCGGGGAGGAGTTGATGGTGGGGCCCACTGCGAAGACGCGGCCATCGTTCCTCAGGATCAGGACGTAGCCCTGGAAGGGCGCCAGGCCGACAATGTCCGTGAAATGGCCCACTTGGGTGGGGGTGGATGTGTCGATCCCATAGGATTGGAGGTAGACATACTGGCAGCCCAAGCCCCATGCCCACAGTGTGCCATCGTCAGCCAAGACAAAAGTTTGATTCTGGCTGGGAGCCAGCGCCTGGCGCGGATAGGCTGCCGCCGTCTTGGTAACGCTCCGCCCGGCGGCATTGGTCACCGTAAGGCGGTAAACCCCTGGCTGGGTGCTTTGGAGAGCGACCGGCGCGCCGCTGGTGACCGCAAGCCCGCCCGGGTCGATCACCCCGTTGCCGCCGCTGAAGACGGCAGTCAGGGGCAGACCCTGGGCCAGGGCCGGGTAGCCCGCAGCGGCACTGAAGCTGGCGATAGCTGGGGGTGGCACCACATCCACGTGCAGGTTGCGGGTGGCTTGGGTGCCGGCGGCATTGGAGACCGTCACGGTGTAATCGGTGATCGCCGTAGGCAACAATGGCACGGCCACTCCGGAAACGAGCTGGATGCCGCCCGGGTCCAGGACGGCGCCGCTGCCGCTGAACGAACAGATCAGGTTCACTGTGTCGCCGGTGGTAATCACAGAGGCATCGGCAGAGAACGCGCTGATTGCCGGCGGGTCCACGAAAGCGACGGTCCGGGTGGCCGCAGCTGAGGCTGTCCCGGCCGGATTCACCGCCACCACTCCCAGCAACGCATTGCCGGCAGCGGCGCAGGTCACCTGGGCCGAGTTGGTGCCCTGACCCGACAGGACGCTGCCTGGGGTGATGCTCCACTGGAAGCTGTCCCCGGGATCTGCGCTGCCGCTGGCGGCCATTCCTGTGCCGCGGGTCCAGATGGCGGGCGCCTGCAGGACTGGGATGGACGGCGGCGGCACCACTGACACCTGGGCGTTGCCGGCCGGAGCCACAGACCCGGCGGCGTTGGTCACCACGCAGCCCAAGGTGACAGTGCTTCCGAGTCCGGCGGTGAAGGAGACCGAGGCGGTGCCAGTATCGCTGACAAGGGTGCCGCCGCTGATGGTCCAGGCGTAGGTGCAGCCCGGTTGGTCCGCCACAGAGGCGGTCCAGCCGCCCAGGCCGGCGGTGGCATAGGCGGGGGCATGGATGGCGGCCTGGACCGGCGGGGCCACCACCTGCACCTGACAGGTCCGGGTAACCGTGGCGCCGCCGCCAGTCACCGACAGGGTGTAGGTGGTGCTCTGCCCTGGGTTGACGGTTACGGTCGCACCGCTGGGAAGGCCGCCAACCCCCTGGTCAACCGTACCGGAGCCGTTGGCATAGCTAGCCGCCAGGGTGGCGCTGCCTCCGGCGGAAATAATCCCGGGGGTAGCGGTGAACACCGAAATGGCCGCCACGGGCGACGAACTTCCCCCGCCACCCCCGCCGCCGCATGAGAGCAGCGAACCGGCCGCCAGCGCTGCGGTAATGAGGGACAAGGCGGGGCCGACGGGCACTCTGAAGGACATGGGACCTCGGAACGCTGGAAGTGGGCTAATGAATTATTACATAAGGTACGTCCCGAACACTGCACCCAGACAATTTAAGCGGATGCCGGCCACGGTCCTGCGGCGCAGGGCTCCCTCCGGCTGCCTACATCTGGGCAATCGAGATGCCGGCGATGCCCGGGTTCTCGGGGTGTGATACCGGCAACTGCTCCACCGTCGAACTTGAAACCTGCGCTAGACTTGCCGCATGGCTCAGGATTTCGTCGGGAAAACCATTCTGGTCACGGGCGGCGCAAGCGGGATGGGCGCCGCTACGGCGCGCCTGTTCGCGGAGGCGGGCGCCCGCGTGCTGATCGTCGACAGCAATGCCGACCTCGCCGGCCGGACCGCCGCCGACCTTGGCGCCGAAGCCATCGTCGGGGACGTCAGCCAATCGGGGTTCTGCGATGCCGCCGTCGCCCGCGCCGCTGCCGGCGGGCGCCTCGATTGCCTCGTCAACGCCGCCGGCATCATCGTGCGCGCCACCGGGCTGGACACTTCGGACCAGGATTGGCAGCGCACCCTGAACGTCAACGTCAGCGGGGTGTTCTTCATGTGCCGGGCCGCCATCCGCCAGATGCTGGCCCAGCCGGCGGACGCCAACGGCGGTCGCGGCGCCATCGTCAATTTCGGCAGCATCTGGGGCGAGCTGAGCGGGAAGGGCGCCTTGGCCTACGCCGCAAGCAAGGGCGCCGTCCATCAGATCACCCGCACCTTCGCCATCGAGCATGCCCGCGATGGCATCCGGGTCAACGCCGTCTGTCCGGGCGAGGTCGACACGCCGATGCTGCGTGCCGCCGGCCGGGCCGTCCCCCTGACGGACGAGCAGGCCAGCGCGATGGGCGACCGGGTGGTGCCGATGGGACGCCTCGCCCAGCCGGTCGAGATCGCCCGGATGGCCCGGTTCCTGTGCAGCGATGACGCCAGCTACATCACCGGCGCGATGCACTACGTGGATGGCGGGTATTCAACGGTATGACAATCAACGCAGGTCTCCTGGAAGTCCTCCAACCATGATCTACCGCCCCTTCGGCCGGACCGGCCTCAAGATCGCCCCGCTGGCGCTGGGCACCGACAACTTCGCCAACCCGACCCCGCGCGAAGAATGCTTCGCCATCCTCGACGGCGCCGTGGATGCCGGGATCAACCTGATTGATACCAGCAACAGTTATGTGAAGGGCGAGGCGGAGCGGATCATCGGCGCCTGGCTGGCGGAGCGCGGCAGGCGCGACCAGGTGCTGATCGCGACCAAGGTGTTCTATCCCACCGGCCCCGGCCCGAACGACCGCGGCCTGTCGCGCGCCCACATCGTGCGCGCCTGCGAGGACTCGCTGAGGCGTCTGGGAGTGGATGCCATCGACCTGTACCAGACCCACCGGCCCGATTTCGACACGCCGCTCGACGAGACCCTCCGCGCCTTCGACGACCTGGTGCGCGCCGGCAAGGTGCGCTACGTCGGCAGCACGACCGCGCCGGCCTGGCATCTCGTGGAGTCGGTGATGACCAGCCTGCAGCATGGCTTCGTCTCCATCGCCAGCGAGCAATCACCCTACAACCTGCTGGACCGCCGGATCGAAAACGAGCTGGTCCCGGCCTGCCAACGGCACGGGCTGGCCGTCCTGACCTGGTCGCCGCTGGCGATGGGCATGCTCGCCGGCCGCTACCAGAACGCCGACGCGCCGCCGCCGGATTCCCGGACGGTCCTGCGCGGGGGCCTCTACGCCGAACGGGTCACCCCGAACGGGGTGGCCGTGGGCAACCAGTTCGCCGCCCTGGCCCGGGCCGCCGGGCACGACCCCGCCCAGCTCGCCGTGGCCTGGGTCAAGGAGCAGCCCGGCATCACGGCGCCCATCATCGGGCCGCGCACGCTCGCCCAACTGCAGAACCTGTTGCCGGTCCTGGACATGACCCTGACCGACGACCTGCGCGCGCAGTGCGACGCGCTGGCCGCGCCCGGATCGGTGACGGCAAGCTTCTTCAACTCCGCCCCGTGGATGAAGTGGAAGATTGTCTGATCAGGCGGGACCGGCTTATTGATATACCGCCACCGGCGCCCCCAGGGCGGCAGGGATCGGTCGGCAACCGAGGCCCGGCGCGTCGCTGGCATTCATGACGCCGTTGCTGCGCCTGGGGGCGCCGGCGGCGATCTCCCGGGTGGCGTAGCTGTTGAAGTCGGTGGTGGACAGCAGGAAGGCTTCAGGGGTGGATTGGGCCAGGTGGGCGATGGCGGCGGTCACGAAGTCGCCGCCCCAGGTGTCCTCGATGGTCATGACGATGCCGGCGGCGAGGCACAGGTCCCGGATCTGCCGGGCCTGGGTGAGGCCGCCCACCTTGGAGATCTTCAGGTTGATGGCGTCGAACGCGTGGTCCTGCAGGCCGCGCAGCAGCGCCGGAACGCCGTCGATCACCTCATCAAGGATGAACGGCAAGGCGGTCCTGCGCCGGATCGCCAGGCATTCTTCGTAGGTCCGGCACGGCTGCTCGATATAGACATCCAGGTCCTTGACGGCCGCCACCACCCGGGCCGCCTCGGGCAGGGTCCAGCCGGTGTTGGCGTCGGCGATGAGGATCTCGCCATGGCTGAGGATCTCCCGGCACTGGTGGATGCGCAGGATGTCCTGGTCGGGATGGCCGCCCACCTTCAACTGGAACTTGGTGTAGCCCTCGGCCCGGTATCCGGCGATCTTGCCGGCCATGACCGCCGGTTCCTCCTGGGAGATGGCCCGGTAGAGCTTCAGGTCCTCCTGCGCCCGCCCGCCGAGCAGCTTGCAGATCGGCATTCCGGCGGCCTGCCCCAGGATGTCCCAGCAGGCCACGTCGATCGCCGCCTTGACGTAGGGATGCCCGCGCAGCAGGGCGTCCATGCGCCGGTTGAGCACCGCCAGGTCCGTGGGATCGGCGCCGATCAGCCTGGGCCCCAGTTCCCCCAGGCCCGCCCGGACCCCGGCGGCATAGGCCGGCAGGTAGGCCGGCCCGAGCGGGGTGGATTCGCCGTAGCCGGTGATGCCGGCATCGGTTTCCACCGCGACCACGGTGGCGTCGAACACCTCTACGAAGTTGCCGTTGGACCAGCTGTAGCGGCCCTCTTTGAGCGGCAGGTCGACCTGGTGCACCTGGATCCTGGTGATCTTCATCTCGCCCTCCTACGATACGGCCTGACCTCCGCCCAGGTAGGCCTTCACGATGTTCTCGTCCTGGCGCAGGGTGGCGCCGTCGCCTTCGATGACGATCCGGCCGGTCTCCAGCACGTAGCCGTAATCGGCCATCCTCAGGGCGACCTTGGCGTTCTGCTCCACCAGCAGGATGGTGGTGCCCTGCTGGTTGAGGTTGCGGATGATCTGCATGATGGCCTGGACCAGGAACGGCGCCAGCCCCATGGAGGGCTCGTCCAGCAGCATGAGCTTGGGGTCGGTCATGAGGGCCCGGCCCATGGCCAGCATCTGCTGCTCGCCGCCGGACAGAAGGCCGGAATCCTGGTTGCGCCGGTCGTACAGGCGCGGGAACAGCTCGAAGACATACTTGCGGCGGCGGGCCAGCTCGGCGTGGTTCTTGTGGTCCACGAAGCCGCCCAGGTCCAGGTTCTCGTTCACCGACATGCCCTTGAAGATGCGCCGCCCCTCCGGTGAGTGGATCAGCCCCATGCGGACGATATCGTGGGCCGGAGCGCTGGTGATGTCCTTGCCCAGGAAGGTGATCCTGCCCTCCGAGGAGCGGATCAGCCCGGAGATGGTCTTGAGGGTGGTGCTCTTGCCGGCGCCGTTGGCGCCCAGCAGGGTGACGATCTGGCCCTGCTTGACCTTGAAGCTGATCCCCTTGAGGGCGTGGATCTTGCCGTAGTAGGTCTGCAGGCCGGCGATCTCGAGCAGCGTCTCGCTCATTTCAGTGGCTCTCCTCGTCTTCCTTGCCCAGGTAGGCCTCGATCACCTTGGGGTCGTTCTGCACGTCCTGGCAGCTGCCCTCGGCGATCTTGCGGCCGTAGTCGATCACGATCACTTTTTCGGAGACCTTCATGATCATGGCCATGTCGTGGTCGATCATGAAGATGGTGATCTTCAGCTGTTCCCGGATACGCCGGATGAGATCGATGAATCGGCTTTTTTCCTCGTAGTTGAGTCCGGCGGCCGGCTCGTCGAACAGCAGCAGCTTGGGCTGGGTGGCCAGGGCCCGGGCCCACTCCACCCGCCGCTGATCGCCGTAGGCCAGCGTGGTTGCCCGGCGGTCCTTGTGGTGCATGATGCCGACGAAATCCAGGCACTCCTCGGCGGTCTTGAGGATGTGCGCCTCCTCATGGCGCTGGCGCGGGCTGCGCAGGATGGCTGCCAGGCCGCCCATGTGGGTCCGGCAGTGCATCCCGGACATGACGTTCTCCAGGACACTCAGCGAGCGGAACAGCCGGAGGTTCTGGAAAGTGCGGGCCATGCCGCGCCGGGTGATCTCGTGCGGGCTGCGCCTGACCGTGGACTTGCCGTAGAACCGGATGTCGCCGGAGTTGGCCTGGTAGAAGCCGGTCAGGCAGTTGAAGATGGACGTCTTGCCGGCCCCGTTGGGGCCGATGAGGCTGACGATGCTGCCCTCCTCCACATCGAAGCTGAGATGGTCGATGACCTCGAGTCCGCCGAATCGCAGGGTCAGGTCCTGGACTTCCAGAATGGCCATCGCGGGGTCCTCCTCAATGCCGGCGCGCGGGCCAGATGCCCTGGGGCCTGAACACCATCATCAGGATGAGGATGATGCCGAACACCAGCATGCGCAGGGGCCCGATGGTGCGGAACACCTCCGGGAACAGCACCATCACCAGGGCGCCCACCACCATGCCGGCGATCTTGCCCATGCCGCCCAGGACCATGGCCACCACGATCATCAGCGACTGCAGGAAGGTGAACGAGTCCGGCGAGATCGCGGTCATCTTCGCGGCGAAAAAGCATCCGGCCAGGCCCGCGAACATCGCGCCCATGACATAGGCCGAAAGCTTGATCAGCGACTTGGGAATGCCCATGGCTTCGGCCACATCCTCGTCGTCGCGCACGTACTTCCAGGCCCGGCCCAGCCGGGAGTGCTCCAGCCGGTAGCTCACCACCAGCGCCGCCAGCACCATGACCAGGAAGATGTAGTAGTAGTGGCTGATCTGGTTCAGCTCAAGGCCGAAAAAGGTGGGGCGCTTGATGCCGATCAGCCCGCTGGGCCCTCCGGTGATGTGCTTCAGGTTGCGCGCCAGGATGCGGATGATCTCGCCAGCGCCGAGGGTGACGATGGCCAGGTAGTCGCTGCGCAGCCGGAGCGTCGGCGCGCCGATCAGCACGCCCACGGTGGCCGCCAGGAACAGGGCGGGCGGGATGGCCAGCCAGAAGTTCCAGCCGAACTGGGAGGTCAGCACCCCGGAGGTGTAGGCCCCGATGGCGAAGAAGGCGGCGTAGCCAAGGTCCAGCAGCCCGGCGTAGCCGGCGACGATGTTCAGTCCCAGGCAGAGGACGACGTAGAGGAACGAGTTGGTGAAGATCTCCAGGATGTAGTTGCTGCAGAACCTGGGAATGAGGATGACGATCAGCAGCAGGACGGCGATCGTGGCGTAGCGGTAGGGACGGTGGTCCATCAGCTGGAAGACGCGGTCTTCGAAGCCGGCCAGGCCGGTGCGCGGGGCCAGGGTGAACGGGGACGGATCGGTTCCGGCCATGGCTCACATCCTCTCGATGGTGTTCCGGCCCAGCAGGCCGTTGGGTTTGAACACCAGGACCAGGATCAGGATGCCGAACGAGAACACATCCTTCCACTCCGAGCCGATCCACGGTATCTGGGTGCCGAAGGATTCCAGGGTGCCCAGCAGCAGGCCCCCGAGCATGGCTCCGGGCAGGATGCCGATGCCGCCCAGCACGGCCGCGGTGAAGGCCTTGAGCCCGATGATGAAGCCCATGAAGAAGTGGATCGAGCCGTAATAGGTGCCGGCCATGACGCCGGCCGCCGCGGCCAGGGCGGAGCCGACGAAGAAGGTCAGGGCGATGATCTTGTTGACGTCGATCCCCATCAGCCGGCAGACCTCCATGTCGATGGAGATGGCGCGCATGGCCTTGCCCCAGATGGTCCGGTTGACGAACAGGGTCATGCCGACCATCAGCGCGGCGGTGGCGAACACCAGGACGATCTGGGTGTAGCTGAAGTGGATGGGCCCGTAGTCGATGCCTTCGTAGCTGAGCCCGGTGTCGAAGGCCAGGTACTGGCCGTTGGTCATGGCCATCACGCTGTTGAACAGCACCAGCGAGACGCCCAGGGCGGTGATCATGATCGACAGGCGCGGCGCGGCCAGCATCGGCCGGTAGGCCACGCGCTGAATGATGACCCCCAGGCAGCCGGTGGCGACCATGGAGAGCAGGATGGCCACGGCGATCCCCAGCCAGCCGTTGCCGATGACCCCGGTGAGCAGCGACAGGATGGCGAACCCGATGAAGGCGCCGACCATGAAGATGTCGCCATGGGCGAAGTTGAGCAGCTTGATGATCCCGTACACCATGGAATAGCCGATGGCCACAAGGGCGTAGAAGGACCCCAGGACCAGGCTGTTGGCCAGCTGCTGAGCAATGATGTCGAAGATGCTCACGGGTGCACACCCCTTTCAAGCCATTGTCCGGGGCCCGCGCCCAGCACAGGCGCGGACCGCGATCATCACCCTGGAGTCATGGCCCCCCGGGGCGCCGCGAAGGCAGTCCGGGGGTTGGAGCAGGCTATTTCACGAGGACCCACTTGGCGTCCTTGACGTCCAGGACCACGAAGTTGGAATGGGCCAGATTGTTCTTGTCGTCGAAACTGATGGGGCCGGAGATGCCGGGGAAATCCTTGGTCGCCTTGATGGCGGCGGTCAGCTTCTTCTTGTCGGTGGAACCGGCGCGCTTGAGGGAATCGGCCAGCAGGTACATGCCGTCGTAGCAGAGCGCCGAATACGGGCCGGGGTCCTGCTTGTAGAGGGCCTTGTACTTGTCCACGAAAGTCTTGCCCTTGGGCAGGAATTCCGGCAAGGGGTTGGCCATGGCGAAGGTGCCCTCGGTGGCCTTGCCGCCGATCTTGATCAGCTGGATGTCGGTGGAGCCGTCGCCCACGGTGATCTTGCCGCGGTAGCCGCCCTGGCGCAGCTGCTTGATGAGCAGGCCGCCGTCGGCGAAGTAGGCGGTCCAGAAGATCATGTCAGGGTTGGAGGACTTCAGCTTGGTGACCAGTGCCGACATGTCCTGCTCGCCCTTGGCGACCATCTCGTAGGTGGCGATCTGCCCGCCGCCGGCAGTCCACTTGGTGCGGGTGAGGCTGGCCAGGTCCTCGGAGTAGCCGTCGCCCTCGTTGACGATGGCGAGCCGCTTGACGCTCTGCTTCTTGAACAGGTCCATGGCGGTGTCCACCTGGTAGGTGGCCAGGGCGTTGACCAGGAAGGTGTTGCCCGGATTCAGGCCACTGAACTTGCTGGAGTTGGCGGCGCAGACGATGAACGGGATGCCGGCGTCGGCGTAGATCTTGAGGGTCGGCAGGGTGGCGCCGGAGCAGTAGCCGCCCACCACCGCAGTCACGTCGTTGGAGGTCAGCTTGCTCGCCGCGGCCGTAGCCATCTGGGGATCGCAGCCGTCATCCGCGGTGAAGGTGACGAACCGCTCGCCCAGGACGCCGCCCTTGGCGTTGAGCTCGTCGGCCGCCATCTTGATGGCGTTCTGCATGTCGATGCCGTAGGCGGCTTCCGAGCCGCTGGTAGGCACCATGATTCCCACCTTGATTTCGGCCCTGGCGGGGGCCGCCAGGATAAAGGAGCACGCAACCGCTGAGATTATCAAGCTTTTTCTCGTCATGGGAGTTCTCCTGGCAGCAATCTTTCTTGGATCCAAGCTGGATGTCAATTTGAAATTAAATAATTTTCTGGATGAATTCGCTTGCCCGGCTTGAACTTCCCGCGCTTCTCCTGGTGGTGGATCAGCCCTATAATGCCTGAAGGCGACCTTGGGTCTGAGCCGCCCGGCCGGGCGGAAGGTTTACGGGAAATGGTAGGGGCTATGAACAATCCTCTTATTGACATCCTGGAGGTCCGCAAGGATGCCGACGATCCTGAGAGCCAGACCGAGCAGGCCTACGGCCTGATCGAAGAGATGATCGTCACGCTGGAACTGCCGCCGGGGGCCTCGGTGTCGGAGGCGACCCTGAGCGCCTGGACCGGCATCGGCAGGACCCCCATCCGGATGGCGCTCAAGCGCCTCGAGCACCAGGGCCTGATCACCAGCCTGCCGCGCAAGGGCGTGTTCATCCGGCAGTTGAAGGTGGAGGACGAACTTGCCATCCTCGAGATCCGCCGTCCGGTGGAACGGATGCTTGCTTGCAAGGCCGCGCGTTTGGCTTCCAAGGCGCAGAGGGACAGTCTGCGCACCAGCGTGGGCTGCATGGTCCAGGCCGCCATCGCCGGCGACGTGCACCGCTACCTGCACTTCGACCAGGAGTGCGACCGCATCATCTATGAGACCTCGCGCAACCCCTTCGCCATGGATTTCGTCGCCCTGCTCTATGTGCATTCCCGGCGGTTCTGGGTGGCTCACAGCAAGGAGACGGACTGGGTCGCCATCGCCCACCTGCATTCCGAACTGATGAACGCCGTGGCGGACGGTGAGGAGGAGCGCACGGCCGCCGCCTCGGACGCCCTGATCGACTTCCTTGAGCAGTTCTGCAGAACGGTGATGGGTTTCGCCTGAGCAAAAAACCGTTCTCAAGGCCCACGGAGCGTGGTAAATGTATACCGGATTTCACTTGGATCCAAATGGAATCTTATTAATTATAAGTGCAGATGGGCCAGCCTGATGAAACAGATCAGCATTTTCAATCACGTTCTCGGGCCCGTCATGCGCGGACCGTCCAGTTCCCATACGGCCGGCGCCTTTCACATCGCCAGCCAGGTCAGGTCCATGCTGGGCGGCACGCCGGTGCGGGTGGTCTGCGCCTTCGATCCTGACGGTTCCTACGCCCACACCTACGCCCAGCAAGGCGCCGACCGGGCCTTCGCCATGGGCCTGCTGGGCCGGCCGCTGACCGAACCGGCGTTCTTCGAGGCCCTGGAACTGGCGGCCGGCGCGGGCCTGGACCTGCGCTTCGAGGTGCGCGCCATCCCCGGGGCCGACCACCCCAACATGGTGGACATCCAGGCCACCGGCCCCGATGGCTTCGGGCTTGACCTGATCGCCCGCTCCATCGGCGGAGGCGATTTCGAGATCGCCGGCCTGCGCGGCTGGCCCGTCCTATTCAACGGCTGCGCCTACGACCTGGCGGTGGAGACGGACCCGGGCGGCCTGGACCGGATCCTGGAAGGGATCCTGCGCCGCGGCGCCCTGCTGGCGGCCCCGGCCGTGCAGCAGCGGGACGGCGCCGCCCTGGTGGTGGCGAGCCGGTCCGAGGGCGGCGGCGAGCTGCTGGCCTGGCTGCGCGGGCTGCCGGAGGTGCGCTGGGCGGTGGAGGCCGCGCCGGTCTACTTCATCCAGACCGGGACGATGCTGTTCAACAGCGCGGCCGCCCTGGTGCAGTTGGCCGAGAGCCGGGGCCGGTCCCTGGGCGAGCTGGCGCTCCAGTTCGAGACCCAGCTGCTGGGGCTGGAGCCGGGCCGGGCGGAAGCCGAGATGCTGCGACGCTATGGGGTCATGGAAGCGGCCGTGGCGAGCGGGCTGGACCCCGGCTTCGAGGGCATGCAGCTGCTTCGGCCCAGCGCCGGCCGGGTGTTCCAGGCCGAGGCCCGGGGCGGGCTGTCCCTGGGCGGCCCGCACCTGAGGGCCGCGGCCAGGGCCATGGCGGTCATGCACGTCAACGGCGCCATGGGCGTGGTCTGCGCCGCCCCCACCGGCGGGGCCGCCGGCACCCTGCCGGGGACCTTGGTGACGCTCGCCGAGGAGCGCGGCCTGGACCGTCCGGCCATCGCCCGGGCCATGTTCGCGGCGGGCGCCATTGGCGTCATCGTGGCCCAGCGCGCCACCTTCGCCGCCGAAGTGGCCGGCTGCCAGGTGGAGATCGGCGCCGCCGGCGCCATGGCCGCCGCGGCCGTGGTGGAGGCCATGGGGGGCAGCGCGGCACAGGCCTGCCACGCCGCCGCCATAGCCTTCCAGAACACCATGGGCTCGGTGTGCGACCCGGTGCAGGGCATGGTCGAGATCCCCTGCCACACCCGCAACGCCGTGGCCGCCGCCAACGCCTTCCTGTGCGCTGACCTGGTGCTGGGCGGCTACGCGAATCCGGTGCCGCTGGACGAAACCATCGACGCGGTCTACCAGGTGGGCCGGATGCTGCCCGCCGAACTGCGCTGCACGGCCAAGGGCGGCCTGGCGCTCGCCCCCTCCGCCCGGGCGATGGAGGCCAGGAACCCTTGCCTGGGGTGCCGCCCGTGATCCGCGTGCGCCTGGAACCCTGCGGCACCTTGCGCGAGGCGTTCGGCGCGCCGGAACTGGCGTTCGAACTGCCTGAAGGGGCCAGCCTGGGCGACCTGCTGGACCGCATCGGCGCCGAGCACGGGGAGCGCCTGGCGGCCCTCTGGAATCTGCGCGAGCGCCGGTTCCGCGGGCCGGTGGTGATCATGACCGGGACCGTGGTGGTCAAGGACCGCGCCACCCCGCTCCGGGACCAGCAGACGGTGAGCTTGCACAAGGCGGTGGTGGGCGGCTGAACAGGGGGGCATCGTGGCCGAGGGATTGAATGGCTCAACCAACAGGCAGCTGCGCATCCAGCTCACCGGCCGGCAGTCCAGGATCGAGCCGGTGGACGCGGACGCGGTGCGCAGATTCCTGGGCGGCACCGGCTATGCCTGCAAGCTGCTCTCCGACGAGACGGCCTCCGGGCTGGATCCACTCGGGCCGGACAGCAAGCTGGTGTTCGCCACCGGCCCGCTGTGCTCCAACACCGTGCCGGGCGGCGGCAGCGTGGAGCTCTGCTTCAAGTCGCCGCTCACCGGCGGCTGGGGCGAATCCCGCGCGGGGAGCGACTTCGGGCCGGACATGCGGCGGGCCGGGTTCGACCATCTCATCGTCGAGGGCCGGGCCGACGCCCCGGTCTACCTGGTGATCCAGGACGACGCGGTCGCGTTCCGTCCCGCCGGCCACCTGGCCGGGAAGACCGTGGGCGAGAAGATCGCGCTCATCACTGCGGAACTGCCCCCGGGCCGGTTCACCATCGGCGCCATCGGCCCCGCCGGCGAGCACCTGGTGAAGTACGCCAGCGTCATGTTCGGCGACCGCGCCGCGGGCCGGTGCGGCGCCGGCGCGGTGATGGGCGCCAAGAACCTCCTGGCCATCGCGGTTTCCGGCAGCGGCAAGGTCGAGCCGGCCGACCCCGAAGCGTTCAAGGCGGCGCTGCGCCACGCCACCCAGACCCTGCGGGAAAGCCCCACCACGGCGGCGTTCCACGAGCACGGCACCATGGGCGACTATGCCGGCAATGACGAGAAGGGGGATTTCCCCACCAGGAACTGGCAATCAAATTCCTGGGGCAAGGGCGCCGAACTGTTCGACCGCTACGAGGCGGAGAACTACGTCAAGCCCTATCCCTGCTACCGCGGCTGCCATATCGCCTGCGCCCGCAAGGCCCAGGTGGTTGCCGGCCCCTACCAGACGCCGCTGCACGGCGGCGCCGAATACGAGTCCATCGCCTGCTTCACCGCCTACCTGCTGAACGAGGACATGGACGCGGCGGTGCACTGCGCCTACCTGTGCAACCAGTACGGGCTGGACACCATCTCGGCCGGATCGACCATCGCCTTCGCCATGGAATGCGCCGAAAAGGGCATCCTGACCGGGGAGTCGCTGGGCGGCCTGGACCTCGCCTGGGGCAATGCCGCCGTGCTGCCCGAACTGCTGAGGCTGATCGCCCACCGGGAGGGCGTCGGCGACCTGCTCGCGGACGGCGTGCGCCTTGCGGCCCAGCGCCTGGGCCAGGGCGCCGAAGCCTTCGCGGTCCACGTCAAGGGCCTGGAGGGGCCGGCCCACGACGGCCGCTCCGGCAAGGCCCTGGCGCTCAGCTACGGCACCGGCAACCGCGGCATGTGCCACATCCACCCGGTGGAGGCCATGGCCTGGGACAGCGGCAAGATGGACTGGGGCCTGCAGAAATACGGCCTGCCGGACCCGCAGGGGGTCGAGCGCTGGGACGAGGCGGGCAAGGCGCCTGCCCTCAAGCTGCTCCAGGACGGCCTGAACCTGCCGGAAATCCTCTGCACCTGCAAGTTCTTCATGTATGCCGGGATCACCGTGGACCACTGGGCGGAACTGCTTTCGGGCTTCACCGGCCAGAGCACCTCCGGCGCCGACCTGCTGGCGGTGGCCGAGCGGGTCTACACCTTGCAGCGCCTGTTCAACCTCAGGGAAGGCTTCACCGCCGCGGACGACCAGCTCCCCGCGCGGGTCAAGGCGGTGCCGGTCTCCGGCCGCTACCGGGACGAGCCGGACTGCGGCATCCATGCCTACGACGCCATGCTTCGGGATTATTACCTGGCCCGGGGCTGGGATCCCCGGACCGGCGTCCCCACCGAATCCACCCTGCAGCGCCTGCAGCTCACCTAGGAGGAACCATGCCGGTCTTTCGCGGCGTCTATGTGGTCAACGTCACTCCGTTCACGCCGGACCGCCGGGTGGACTACCCGGGCCTGGCCAAGAACATCCACTGGCTGGTGGAGCAGGGGGCCCAGGGCCTGATCCCGCTGGGCAGCACCGGCGAATTTGCCGGCCTGGAGGACGCCGACAAGCGCAAGGTGGTGGACACGGTCGTGGCGGCCGCCGACGGCAAGGTGCCGGTGATGGTCGGCGTGGCGGCGGAAACCACCGAGAAGACCATCGAGAACGCGCACATGGCTGAACAGGCCGGCGCGAGCAGCCTCCTGGTGCTGCCGCCCTGGTACTACACGCCGGACCAGGAGGAGATCTTCGAGCACTACCAGCGGATCAACGACGCCACCGCCCTGCCGATCATGATCTACAACAACCCGTTCTCCTCGAAGGTGGACATCCAGGCCGCCACGGTGGCCCGGCTGGCCAGGCTGGACCGCGTGCAGGGCATCAAGGAGAGCACCGGGGAGATCCGGCGCATCACCGAGATCCGCACCCGCACCGACGACGGCATCACCATATTCTGCGGCTGGGAGGACATGGCCTTCGAGTCCTTCCAGGCCGGCGCCACCGGCTGGGTCTGCGTGATAGGCAACATCCTGCCACGGGCGGCGGTGCAGCTGTTCGACCTGGTGGTGGAGCGCAATGACTACGCCGCCGGCTGGAAACTGTACAAGCGCATGCTGCCCCTGCTCCGATTCCTGGAATACGCCGGCAAGACCCAGAAGGCGCTCAAGCACGTGCTGGACGGCATGGGCCTGGCGGGGGGCGCCTGCGCCAGCCCGAAGCGCCCGCTGGACGACGAGACCAGGGCCCAGGTGGATGCTCTGCTGGGCGATTTCCGGCAGGCGGAATAGCTACCCGCCCACCTGCACCTCGAGCCACCGCTCCTCCATCAAGGCCCTGGCCCGGGCCGTCCGGTCCGGCCCGAAGGCGGGGCTGCCGGCCGTGGGGTAGCCGCGGCCCAGGCGCTGGTACTTGGGCTCGCCCAGGCGGTGGTAGGGCAGCAGGTCGATGCGGTTCACGCCCGGCAGGGAATGCACGAATTCGGCCGTGGCGATCAGGTTGGCCGTGTCGTCGTTCACCCCGGGGACCAGCGGCAGGCGGATCACCATGGCGTGCCCGGCCTCGGCCAGCAGGCGGGCGTTCTCCAGGATCTGCTCGTTGCTCTGGCCCGTGAGGCGAAGGTGCTCGGCAGGGTCCATATGCTTGAGGTCGTACAGGAACAGGTCGACGTCGGCGGCCAGTTCGCGCAAGTGCCACCAGGACACCGCGCCGCAGGTCTCCAGGGCGGTGTGCCGGCCCTTCTCCTCATGCTTGTAGCGCGCCAGCAGCTCGGCGGCGAACTCCGGCTGGGCCAGCGGCTCGCCCCCGGACAGGGTCAGCCCGCCGCCAGAACCCTCGAAATGAAGGGCGTCCTTCATGACTTCTTGCAGCACCTCTTCGACGCTCATCCAGCGCCCCATCAGGTTCAGCGCCTCGCCAGGGCACCGGTCGGCGCAGTCCCCGCACAGATCGCAGGCTCCCGGGTCCAGCCGCCCCGGCGCGGACAGGGCGCCATGGGGGCAGGCCGGCACGCACTCGCCGCAGGCCAGGCAGCGCTCGCCCAGCCAGAGCAGGTCCGGCCGCGCGGCATGGGACTCGGGATTGCAGCACCACAGGCAGCGCAGCGGGCAGCCCTTGAAGAACACCGTGGTGCGCAGGCCCGGGCCGTCGTGGAGGGAATTCGGGCGGATGTCGAAGATGAGCCCCTTGTTCGCCACCTCAGACCCCGGCCACGGCCGTGCAGGCACCTGAAGGTTGGGATGCAAGGCGGACCGGTTCCATGGCGAACCTCCCTGGCTGGTGTTTCAAGCGTTCCTTCCATAATACATTCCTGAGTGGAAATCGGTCATGGCAGTTCGAGGAACGCCTTGGGGTTGGCCAGTCCGGGCGCCGAGCTGATTTCGAAGTTTGTCCGTAATTGCAGGAAGCTTGTCAGATTGTGCCCTTGCGTGCCTACGCTGCAAGGCGGATCTTAATACCCGCAAGTAACCGGAGGGAAAGCGATGAAAACGCTGTTAAGGCAGCTGTGTATTGTGGTATTGATTGCCGGGCTTGGTCCCGCATCCTTTGCCGTCGACGAAGGAACCGGGCTGATGGCCATGGCGTTAAAACCGGGAAAAACAGTGATCGCGCGGGTCTGGCATGGGAGGACCCCAAGGGCCAAGGCCGACGAGTACGAACGCTATATTGCCAGTGCCATTACCAAGTTTCCAACGATCAAGGGAAACCTTGGGTACCAGCTCCTGCGGCTCGATGGCGGACCCGATGGGGACGAGTACGCAGAGTTCCAAGTGGTTTCCTATTGGGAGAATCTGGACTCCATCAAGGCCTATGCTGGTTCGGATATCCGTCGAACCCACGATCTGCCGCGGGACAAGGACTATCTGGTGAACATGGAGCCCCTCGTGCGGAACTATGAACTCAAAGTCAACGCCATTAAACCTTGAATCGAGTTGTTACCTTGAATGAGCGCCATAACGCTTGAGGATGGCTTCCAACTTGCCGTTATGTCGCAGCTTCTCGAGGCCATCGGCGATGGCTTTGGCATCGGCCTCGGGGAATTGGACGTCCCCGGCGATGTAAATTTGGCCTGCTTCTCCGAGTTGGGGGCCTTGCTGCAGTTTGGCGGGGTTCTCGCCGATCTTGGCGAATAGATGATGCATGACCAGATCGGCTCCGGCCCAGGCGTCGACTTTCCCCTCGACCAGCATCTTGGCGATCAATTCATCCTTCGGTACCACCACCCTTTGGGTAAAACCGGCTTTCCCGAGGAAATCTTCGAAAATGGAGCCGCGCATGATGCCGACGCCCAACCCCTTTGCTTCGTCGATCGACTGGATCGGCGCCGGGCGCCCCACCGAGACCAGGTGGGCCCCATTGTCGAAAAGGCGGGTGACCCATTTGTATTTGGACTCCCTTTCCTTATTGCGGGTCAAGGGAATGATCAACGTCCCAGGATTATCATGCACTGCGGCTTGGGCCCGCGCCCAGGGCTGGGAAAAATCGAACTTGAAAGACGGCCCGCCTTCCGCTGTCACGGCATTGAGGATTTCCACGGCCAATCCGGCAGGCTTGTGGTCCACCATGCCGCATTGGGGCATGGATTCATTGGCGAAGACAAGGATTTCCCGGGTATAACGGGAAACTTGAGCATTGAGGCCCGCGGCAACCTTGGAGAGATCCACCGCGGTGCGAACGATTTCGTCAACCGTGGCGGAAAGTTCCACGCTTGCCGTGGCGGTGCGTTCGATCTCCTTGTTGGTGCTCTCGACCCGCGACCTGACTTCCGTCCCGGTGCTGGTCTGCTGTTTCATGGCTTCTGAAATGCCCCTGAAGTTGTCGGCCAGGTTATCGATGTGGCTGCGGATGGACGCCAGCGACGCCACGCTCCGGGAGACGGTCAAACCGCCCTGTTCGACCCGGGCATTGACTTCCTGGATCAGCCCCTGGATCTCCCGGGTGGCCTGGGCGCTGCGCTCGGCCAATTTCCGGACCTCTTCGGCCACAACCGAGAAACCCTTGCCCTGTTCCCCGGCCTTGGCGGCTTCAATGGCCGCATTGAGCGAAAGCAGGTTGGTCTGGTTGGCGATCTCATGGATGACCGTGACAGCCTGGGCCATCCGCTTGGTCGCATCCCGAATGGCATTCATGGCGCTGGCCGTGGCTTCACCGGCCTCACCGCCTTCACGGGAAATGTCCGCCGTCTGGGCGGCCCGGTCGGAGGATTCCATCAGCCGGCTGTCCATGTCGGCGATAAGCACCGATAATCGGTCCATATCGGACAGAACGCCGCTCATGCTGACGCGCTGGGTTTCATTGCCCTTGGCGATCTCCGAGGCGGTCATCTGCATCTGCTCTGCCGTGGCACTGAGTTCACTCGAACTGCTCGCTACGTTGGCAGCCTCAACCGTCAGGTCCTTGACGATGGTCCGGAACAGCCCGGCAACCTGGTTGAAATGGCGGGAGATCTGCCCGAATTCGTCACTGCGCTGCTCGTCCAGGCTGCGGGTGAGATCGGCATCGCTGCCGGTCATTGAGGCCAGGGCGTCCCGGAGCGAATGGAGGGGACGGATGACCCCTACCTTGACGACCCAGGAAAGCACCAGGATAAGCAGGATGTCCATCACGACGATCTCGATCGCGAGCAGGAGCAGGCTTTTCCAGAAGGCGGCGGTCACTGACTTGGACGAGATGAAAATCTGCAAGGTGCCGAGGTTCTTGGGGGTCCCGTTGTCGTCGTAGATGAGTGGGGCTTCAATCTTGGAGGCGGTAGAGAGGTCCGAGGTATTGTCCTTCATGGTCGGATTGCCCGCCGAGTCGCGGACCATGATGGCAGTGGGGCCCTTGGGACCGATTACCGCGATACCCTCCAGCTCTGGTGCTGACATGGCTCCAGTGAGGATGATGTCGAGCATGGCGGAGTCCATGGTCCAGATTGTGGCTGGCAGGGCTACGGTCATTTGTTTCTGGATGGAGGCGGCTGTCTTGGCGAGTTGCCGGTTCAGGCTGGAGCGCTCCAGGACCGAAGAAATGACCCCCATCAACAGCAAAAGGACGGTGACTGCGAGGATGATGCTGCCATTCAGCCGCTGGGAGACGCTTTTCACGGGGGAACTCCAATTCCTATCATGCTTCATGCCCCAGGGCCCGCCCGGCAATTGAACCTACCGCCATTGGAGGAAGGTCCAAGGCGTGCGAGCGTGGTTTATCAGCTTAAGGTGCGTTCAACTGTATCAGTATTTTACGGCCAGGTTTGGTCGTGTAGGCAGGGCGCGCGCATGATTAATTAATTTGACCTTCCCCACCAGGTCCTTGAAGCCGGATATCAAGAAAAAAGCCTCACCCTTCGGGCCATGGGAAGACCGAAGGATGAGGCACTTCCGGAAGACGTCGAGGAGCCGAAAGCTCGGATCCGGCCCGGCGGTTGGACCGAGACTGCTACGGCGCGGCGACTGTTTTGGCCTTGTGCTTGGCCTTGGTCCGTTTCACGGGCGCCGGGGTGTCCAGGATCGGTTCCTCCACAAGCTTGGTGGACACGTTCAGGTCCTGGGTCTTGATTTCCACCTCGACCCTGCGGTTCCTGCTTTGGCCCAACTCCGACGTTTCGTCGGCGATGGGATCGTCCCAGCCTTTGCCCTCCACCGTCATGCCCTGGGCGGGAAGGTGCTCTTCCCGGAGCACCCGCGCCACGGCTTCGGCGCGTTCCCTGGAAAGGCGCAGGTTGAAGGCTTGGCCGCCGGTGTGGGAGGCGTAGCCGGTCACCACCAACCGGTAGGTGCCCTGGTAGGCTTTGAGGTCCTGGGCCGCGCTGCGGATGACGGCTCGGCCGGCCTCATCGATCTCCGCCTTGCCGTTGGCGAAATGCAGGCGGGTCTCGTCCAGCACGACCTTCGCGGGGGGCAGGGAAGCGACCACCGGCGGGGGCGGCGGGGGCGGCGGGGGCGGCGGCAAGGCTGCCGGCGGCGCGGGAGGCGGCTGCACCGCCACGGGCGGCAGGGGCTGGGGTTCAGATACCGGCATGGGCGCCGCGGCGACGGTGTTGCGCCTGCCCCAGGTGTAGCCGATCCCGGCCATGGTCAGCACTTCCCGGAAGTGGTTGGCATAATCCGTGCTGACATTCACCACCTTGGCATCCAGCTGGAAGGTGAAGCCGGAATCGGTGTGGCCAATGAGGCCCACGCCGGCGTGCTCGTTCAATTTGGTGCTGCTGGTGGCGAACGGGGCATGCAGGCGGCTGCCCCCCGCGCCGGCGGCAAGATAGGGCTGCCAGTGGTCCCTGGTGCCTCCGAGATTGAAGAGGATGGAACCCAGCCCCAGGTATTCATGGGTGTCCGGATAACCGATGTAGCGGGCGGGCTGGACCGTGCGCAAGGCTTTCAGGTCCAGGCCCCAACGGTCCGAGAACCAGGTGCCGCCCCCCGCACCATAGGCCATGCCGTTCTGGTAGACGTTGGTGTCCTTCCGGAAGGCTTCGCCGCCCTGGAGGGTGGCCCAGGTCTGTCCTTCCTGGGCCGCGAGGGATAACCCGCCGCCCAGCAGGAGAAGGGCTGCCAATGTGGTGATTTTCATGGTGTTTCCTTTGTTGGCGAGGCGGTTCACTTCTGGGTCACAGTGGCTTGTTGGAGCGCGACCAGCGTCTGGGCCAGGATTCTGCCGTTCATCGTCGCCCCGGTCTGCAGGGTGACCTGGGTCTTGCAGAGCATGGTCCCTTCGAAATGGGCGCCCGTCCCGACCGTCACTTGGCCGGCGATTTGCCAGAAGATGTTCTTCGCCTGGGCGCCGCCGCTCAGGATGATGTTGGTTGCCGAGCTCTGCGTGAGATCACCGGTGGTCTGGAAGATCCAGACGTCGTTGGCACCGCCGTTGATGGTCACGCTGGTGGGGATGGTCACCGAACTGGTCCAGTGGTAGAGCCCGGGAGCCAGGGTCAGTCCGCCGATGTTGCCGGCTTCCAGGTTGAGGAAGTCGGGGGTCGGCCGGCTCGCCGCGTCGACGTAGGCCGTCTGCATGTCGCTGACCGCGGTGGTCAAGTTGGTGGGCGTCGGCACCGCGTAGTTGGCGGCGAAAGCCTGGCCAACGATCTGCGGGGAGGTGGAAAAGACATTGGTGGAATCGGCGGTCAGGGAGAATCCGGTCAGGAAGGACGCGGCCGCGGGACTCAGACCGATGTCGCCTGTCACGGTCGAGGCAGGCACCGTGGACACTCCGGTCTTGGCCAGGATCGCATAATTGCCGGCGGTGCCGAGGTTGACCACAGCGGGCCCCTTGGCGGCCAAGGCGCCGGTGGTGAAGGCCCAGGCGAATGGGGCCGTCAGGGCATCGCCCTGAAGATCCTTGACGCCCGTGCTGAGGGTGGCCGTGTAGAGGGTGCTGGCGGTCAGGGCGCCCGGGAGGGGGGTGAACGTCGCGCTGTTGCCAGGGCCGGCGACCACCTTGCCGGCCACGGGCACGGTGCCTTGCTTCAGGGTGAAGGTGGAACCGGTGATTGTGGTAACGTCCATCGCCTTGCTGAAGTTGGCGGTGACAGACGCATTGAGGGCCACGCCGCTGGCGTTGTTTATCGGGTTGGTCACAGTGATGGTGGGCGAGATCGCGCTCGCCGCGGCCGTGGTGAAACTCCAGCTGAACGGGGCGGCGAGTGCAAGGCCGCTCTGGTCCTTGACGCTGGTGCTGAGCGCGGCGGTGTAGGTGGTGCTGCCGGCCAGCGGGCTGGTGGGCGCGAAGGTCACGGTGGCGCCGTCGATGCCGAAGCCCAGGACGCCAGTCACGGGTGTACCCGCCTGCTTGAGGGTGAAACTGGCGGCGGTGATCGTGAGAGGATCCATCACCTTGCTGAAGGTGGCGACCAGCGTGGCATTGGGGTCGACCCCCGGGGTGCTGGCCGCCGGGCTGGTCGAGCTGACCGTGGGTGGCGTGAGATTGGCAGTCCCCACGGTGGTGAAGCTCCAGACGTGATTGGCCGCGAGGGCGGTTCCGCCCGCGGACATGGCGCCGGCGGTGATGGTAGCGGTAAAGAGGCTGCCCGGCACCAGCCAGCTGGATGGCGCGAAGGTTGCGGTCAAACCGTCAGCACTGGTGGAAACGGTTCCGGGGACTTTGGTGGTCCCCTGCATCAAAGTGAAGTTCCCCTGGCCGAGGGCGATCATCGGCTGGTCAAAGACGGCATAAGGTTGGGTCGCCACCGCCACCGCTTGGCTCGCGTCCGCGGGCGTGACTGAACTGATCAAAGGGGCAACCGGGTTGGCTGGCGCGACGGTGGTGAAGCTCCACGAGTGATTGGCCGCGAGGGCGGTCCCGGCCGAGGACATGGCGCCGGCGGTGATGGTGGCTGTGAAGGCAGTGCCCGGCACCAGCAAGCTGGAAGGCGCGAAGGTAGCGGTCAAACCGTCGGCGCTGGTGGAAACGGTTCCAGGGACCTGGGTGGTCCCCTGCATCAAAGTGAAGTTCCCCTGGCCTAGGGCATTCATCGGCTGGTCAAAGACGACGGAAGGTTGGACCGCCACCGCCACCGCCGGGCTCGCGTCCGCGGGAGCGACCGAACTGATCGAAGGGGCCGCGGCGGGCGCCACCGGGGTGCCGGGCATCGGCTTCGGAGCGTCATTGCCGTTGCATCCGACCAGGGTCAGCAGCAGGACCGAGAGACCGAACGGGGTCCATGGCGAGGCCATGGTTTTTCGGTGAAGCAGCGCGTTTTCCATTTGGGTCTCCAGTGGGGGGACGCGCTGCTCAGCTTGGCGGCATATCGCTCTTGAACAAGGCGCTTAGGATTTCAAATAGCTCATCGCAATTTCGATACCATTTATTAACTATGTATTTAAACAAGCATTTACGGTATGGCCAGGGCGGAACGGGGCCCGAGCCACCGATCGCCGCGTCAGAATGAAGGAGCAGCTCTTTCAATTCAGGTAGGCCTGCGAATTCAGAAGTCTGCCCAGAGCTGACGTCCCTCTGGATGATCGTGTCCACGAAGTCGCGATACCAGGCTGAACGGCGGTTCGGAGTGGGGCGGGCCAAGGCGGCTGGGAATCCGCGCATCTCGGCAGATTGTAACCAAACCTTTCGGCAGATTGTAACCAGTGATCTCGTCTGGGCCTGCTGCTTCCCCTTACGGTGGGGTCGCAGTGGCCGGGGATCAGGCGCAGCTTCTGGCCCACTTCCAGGGCGGCGCCGTGGAACGCTGGGGTGCCGTGCTCGCAGGAGACGCCCACGTACTCCACCCTGGGATGGCCGACCACCAGCGGCAGGCCTCATTCCGCCGGTTTTCGAGAAGGGTGGCTGACGGCGCTATATGTAAGACAATGACCTCTTCCAGGCAGCCATTTTTCGTGAATTGAGGACTTCATCGGTAAGATTTTGAAAAAAGAAGTTTACAACTGTGAACTTTGCCTGACAATTCAAGCATCAAGCAATTGAGGACCCAGCATGGCCAGTTTCGATCAGGACGAGAAGAGCCCGGTCAACCTCGTGGAATCGGTGTATACGCGCCTCTTCGAGGCCATCTGCAACGGCGAGTTCCCCGATGGCGGGCGTCTGCCCACCGAGGCGGAACTGACCCAGACCTATGGTGTATCCCGGCCCACGGTCAGGGAGGCGCTTTCCCGCCTGCGCCTGGACGGGGTCATCGCTTCGCGGCGCGGCGCCGGCAGCTTCGTCCTGCGCCGGCCCGACCGGAACATCCGGCAGTTCGCGCCCATTGAAAGCATCGCCGACATCCAGCGCTGCTTCGTCTTCCGGCTCGCCATCGAAACGGCCGCCGCGGGCCTGGCCGCCGAGCTCAGGACCCCGAAGAACCTGGACGAGATGCGCCGGGCCCTGGACCGCCTGGGATCGATCCTGGAGCATGAACTCGCCGTGGAAGAGGATCTCCAGTTCCACCTGGCCATCATGCGGGCCTCCCAGAATCCCTACTTCGTCACCACCTTCGAGATGATCACCGGGCAGATCCGGGTCGCCGTGCAGCTGACCCGCAGCCTTTCCCTGGGCAAGACCCGCGCGCGCCGTGAAAGCGTGCAGGCCGAACACCTGGCGATCCTCGCCGCCATCGAGCACGGCTCGTCGGCCGCGGCCTCCGAGGCCGTGCATGTCCACCTCAGCAATTCCCGCAACCGTCTGTTCGAAGGTCCGCTTTCCTAGTTATTCAACGTACATCGGGTCTGGTCGATGCCTAGCGTCGGCCGGGGAGAAGTAAACCGCAAAACCACACACAGGGTGGCTCCATGGATGTCCAGGTCCGCAACGCTTCTGCCGACGCCAAGCGCACGAAGGTCCGCTGGCTGATCCTCACGCTGCTGTTCATCATCACCACGATCAACTACGCGGACCGCCAGACCCTGTCCTTCGCGGCGCCGTTCATCCAGAAGGACTTCGGGCTCAGTGTCATGCGGCTGGGCTACACCATGTCGGCCTTCTCCTGGTCGTACGTCATCGTGCAGATCCCGGGCGGCTGGCTGCTGGACCACTTCGGCTCCAAGAAGGTCTACTTCTACAGCCTGGCTTTCTGGTCCATCTTCACCGGCGCCACGGCCTATGTCGGGCTGCTGCCGCTCGGGATCATCTTCCCGTCGCTGTTCGCGCTACGGCTCATGCTGGGTGTCGCGGAAGGGCCGTCGTTCCCCGCCAACAGCCGCATCGTGGCCGCCTGGTTCCCGTCCAAGGAAAGGGGCCTGGCCTCGGCCATCTTCAATTCCGCCCAGTATTTCGCCCAGGTCCTGTTCGCCCCGATCATGGGCATCATCGTCACCACCCTGGGCTGGAAGCACGTCTTCACCATCATGGGCGGCATCGGCCTGCTGTTCTCGGTGGTGATCCTGAAGGTGCTCTACGCCCCCAAGGACCATCCCAGCGTCAACCGGATGGAGCTGGACTACCTGGCGCAGGGCGGCGCCCTGGTGGACCTCGACCAGGGCGGGGCCGGCTCGGCCGAAGGCTCGACCCTGGACTATGTGAAGCAGCTGTTGTCCAGCCGCATGATGCTGGGCATCTACCTCGGGCAGTACTGCATCACCACCCTCACCTGGTTCTTCCTCACCTGGTTCCCCATCTACCTGGTCAAGGCCCGGGGCATGTCCATCCTCAAGGTGGGCTTCGTGGCGGTGCTTCCCGCCCTCGGCGGATTCCTGGGCGGCATCCTGGGCGGGATGATCTCCGATGCCCTGATCAAGCGCGGCTACAGCCTCACCGTGGCCCGCAAGGTGCCCATCGTCGGCGGCATGCTGATCTCCACTTGCATCGTCGCCTGCAACTACACGAACGTGAACTGGATCATCGTCGCCCTCCTGACCCTGGCGTTCTTCGGCAAGGGCATCGGCGCCCTGGGCTGGGCGGTGGTTTCGGACACCGCGGCCAAGCAGATCGCCGGCCTCAGCGGCGGCTTGTTCAACACCTTCGGCAATACGGCCGGCATCACCACGCCGATCGCCATCGCCTGGATCCTCCAGGAAACCAAATCGTTCAACGGCGCCCTGGTCTTCGTCGGGCTGCACGCCGTCGGCGCGATCCTATGCTACCTGCTGATCGTGCCCACGATCCAGCGCTTCGAGATCAAGGCCAGCTGACTTCACAGGAGTCCACCATGAGCAATCCCACCCTCGCCAGCCTCCCATCCCGGGCGCCGGTGGTCACCGGCATGAAGGTCATCCCGGTGGCCGGCCACGACAGCATGCTGCTCAACCTGAGCGGCGCGCACAGCCCCTTCTTCATCCGCAACCTGGTGATCCTGACCGACAGTTCCGGGCGCACCGGGGTGGGCGAGGTGCCCGGCGGCGAGCGCATCCGCCAGACCCTGGAGGAGGCGAAGGAACTGGTGGTGGGCCAACCCATCGGCCGCTACAACGGCATCCTCAACGCCATCCGCCGGGCCTTCGCCGACCGGGACACCGGCGGGCGCGGGCTGCAGACCTTCGATCTGCGGGTGGCCATCCACACGGTCACCGCCGTGGAAGCGGCCCTGCTGGACCTCCTGGGCCAGTTCCTGGAGGTGCCGGTGGCGGCCCTGCTGGGCACCGGCCAGCAGCGGGACGCGGTGGAGATGCTCGGCTACCTGTTCTACGTGGGGGACCGGCACAAAACCGACAGCCCCTACGTGAGCGCGCCTGAAGCCGAGGACGACTGGCACCGGCTGCGCCACGAGGCGGCCATGACCCCGGAAGCGGTGGTCCGGCTGGCCGAAGCGGCCAAGGCCCGGTACGGCTTCAACGATTTCAAGCTCAAGGGCGGTGTCCTGCCCGGGGCCCAGGAGATCGAGGCCATCAAGGCCCTGGCCGAGCGGTTCCCGGAAGCCCGCATCACCATCGATCCCAACGGCGCCTGGCCGCTCAAGGAAGCCATCGGCCTGTGCCGGAACCTGCATGGAATCCTCGCCTACGCCGAAGACCCCTGCGGGGCCGAGGACGGCTACTCCGGCCGGGAGGTGATGGCCGAGTTCCGGCAGGCCACGGGCCTGCCCACCGCGACCAACATGATCTGCACCGACTGGCGCCAGATGGGCCACTCCATCCAGCTGCACTCGGTGGACATCCCCCTGGCGGATCCGCATTTCTGGACCATGCAGGGTTCGGTCCGGGTGGCCCAGCTGTGCCACGAGTGGGGGCTCACCTGGGGTTCCCACTCCAACAACCACTTCGACATCTCGCTGGCCATGTTCACCCATGTGGCGGCCGCAGCCCCCGGCAAGACCACGGCCATCGATACCCACTGGATCTGGCAGGAAGGGCGGGAGCGCCTCACCCTGGAACCGTTCCAGATCAAGGGCGGCCTGGTGGCCGTGCCGGAACGGCCAGGCCTGGGCGTCGAGCTGGACCTGGACCAGATCGAGAAGGCCCACCAGCTGTACCAGAAGGTGGGTCTGGAAGGCCGGGACGATGCCCGGGGGATGCAATTCCTCATTCCTGGCTGGACCTTCGACCCCAAGCGCCCCTGCATGGTGCGTTGACCCCCAGGCGTGCCGGCGGCAGACTTTGCCGGACGGCGCGCGAATCAGCAGACCTTTCCGATGGGAGCAGTTTATGAATACAGATTTCATCCGAGGCGTCGTACCGCCCCTGGTGACCCCGGTGGACGCCGAGGACCGGGTCCAGGAGCCGGCCTTCCGGCGGATCATCAAGCATGTGCTGGACGGCGGCGTGCACGGAGTGTTCGCCCTGGGCAGCACCGGCGAATTCTTCGGCCTGGACGAGGACCAGCAGAAGCGGGCCATCGAGATCGCCGTGGACGAAGTGGCGGGCCGGGTGCCGGTCTACGCCGGGGTGGGCGCGGTCACGACCCGCGAGTGCATCAGGGCGGCCAGGCGGGCCGAAGCCGCCGGGGCCCAGGCGATCACCGTCCTGCCGCCGCCCCTGCTCACCTCCAGCGACGACGAGCTGTTCGGCCACTTCAAGGCCATCGCCGATTCGGTCTCCCTGCCGGTGCTGATCTACAACAACCCCGACCGGATCCGGATCAATGTCTCGGCCGGCCTGGTCGAGCGCCTGGCGGCCTTGCCGACCATCGTCGGGGCCAAGGACAGCAGCGGCGACATGACCCAGACCGGCGAGTACATCCGGCGCACCCGGGGCACCGGCTTCCGGGTCATGGCGGGCCGGGACACGATGGTCCTGGCCACCCTCGTCTACGGCGGGGTCGGCTGCGTGGCCACCACCGCCAACATCGCCCCCGCCCTGGTGGTGAAGATCTACGACCGGTTCATGGCCGGGGATCTCAAGGGGGCCCTGGAGGCCCAGTATGAACTGGCCCCCCTGCGCATCGCCTTCGGCCTGGGCAGCTGGCCGGTGGTGACCAAGGACGCCCTGAACCTGCTCGGCCTGGAGGCGGGCGCCCCCATCCTGCCCAACACCAGCTGCTCGGGAGCCAACCTGGAGGCCCTGCGCCAGGTCCTGGCTGGCATGGGGCTGCTGAAGTAGCGCAAAATAAATAGTTTGAAATCCAACCCACAAGGAGCTCACATGAAAATCGGATTCATCGGCCTCGGGATCATGGGCAAGCCCATGAGCATGAACCTCATGAAGGCGGGATACCAGCTGGTGGTCATGGACCGCAACCAGGCGGCGGTGGCCGAAGTGGTGGCCGCCGGGGCCGAGCCGGCCGCGACGCCCCGGGAAGTGGCCGAGCGCGCCGACATCGTCATTACCATGCTGCCCAATTCCCCCCAGGTCAAGGAAGTGGTCCTGGGCGAGGACGGCATCCTGGAAGCCGCCCGGGCCGGCTTGACCCTGATCGACATGAGTTCCATCGCCCCCCTGGTGAGCCGCGAAGTGGCGGAAAAGCTCGCCGCCAAGGGCGCGGCCATGCTGGACGCGCCGGTGAGCGGCGGCCAGCCCAAGGCCATCGACGGCACCCTCTCGGTCATGGTGGGCGGGACCCAGGAGGTGTTCGACCGCTGCTACGACGTCATGAAGGCCATGGCCGGCTCGGTGGTGCTGACCGGGGGCATCGGCGCCGGCAACGTCACCAAGCTGGCCAACCAGGTGATCGTGGCGCTCAACATCGCCGCCATGTCCGAAGCCCTGGTGCTGGCCACCAAGGCCGGGGTGGAACCGGAACTGGTCTACAAGGCCATCCGCGGCGGCCTGGCCGGCAGCACCGTCCTGGACGCCAAGGCGCCCCTGGTCATGGACCGCAAGTTCGCCCCCGGCTTCCGCATCAACCTGCACATCAAGGACCTGGCCAACGCGCTGGACACTTCCCACGAACTGGGCGTGTCGCTGCCGCTGACGGCGGCGGTCATGGAGATGATGCAGGCCCTCAAGACGGACGGCCAGGGGGAGGCGGACCACTGCAGCCTGGTGCAGTACTACGAGAAGATGGCCAAGGTCGAAGTGCGCCGGTAGCGGAGCAGCCCATGACCGCCGGAACGCCGCCCCTCTACATCAAGCTGCACCGCGCCGACAACGTGGCGATCATCGTCAACGCGGGCGGCCTGCCCGAGGGCAGCGCGTTCCCCTGCGGGCTGGTCCTGAAGGAGCCCGTGCCCCAGGGCCACAAGGTGGCGCTGGCCGATCTGGCCGCCGGCGCGCCGATCCTGCGCTACGGCGAGACCATCGGCTACGCGGTCAGGCCGATCGCCCGGGGCTGCTGGATCGAGGAGTCGCTGGTGCGCCTGCCGGAGGCGCCGGTCCTGGACCAGCTGCCCCTCGCCACCCGGGTGCCGGATCCCCTGCCGGCGCTGGCGGGGTACACCTTCGAGGGCTTCCGCAACGCCGACGGCTCCGTGGGCACCAAGAACGTCCTGGCCATCACCACCAGCGTCCAGTGCGTGGCGGGGGTGGTCGATCATGTGGTCGGGCGGATCAAGGCGGAACTGCTGCCGCGGTTCCCCAACGTCGATGACGTGGTGGCGCTCAACCACCTCTACGGCTGCGGGGTGGCGATCAACGCCCCGGCCGCGATCGTGCCGATCCGCACCCTGCACAACCTGATGCTGAACCCCAACTTCGGCAACGCGGTGATGATCATCAGCCTGGGCTGCGAGAAGCTGACCCCGGAGCGGCTGCTGAACGAAGGGGGCGACCCGGTCCAGGTCGCCGGCGATGATGTCGTCTGCCTCCAGGACGAGCAATACGTCGGGTTCGCCTCCATGGTGGACAGCATCATGGCGCTGGCCGAAAAGCACCTCGCGGCGCTGGACCGGCGCCGGCGCGAGACCTGCCCGGCCGCCGACCTGGTGGTCGGCCTGCAGTGCGGCGGCAGCGACGCCTTCTCCGGGGTCACCGCCAACCCGGCCGTGGGCTTCGCCGCGGATCTCCTGGTCCGGGCCGGCGCCACCGTGATGTTCTCGGAGGTGACCGAAGTGCGCGACGCGATCCATCTGCTGACGCCGCGGGCCGCCACCGTGGAGGTGGGCCGGGCGCTGATCCGGGAGATGGCCTGGTACGACCGCTACCTTGCCCTGGGCCAGACCGACCGGGCCGCCAACCCTTCGCCGGGCAACAAGCGCGGCGGGCTGGCGAACGTGGTGGAAAAGGCCCTGGGTTCCATCGCCAAGTCCGGCACCAGCGCGATCATGGGGGTGCTGGCGCCCGGGGAGAAGGTCAGGCAGAAGGGGCTGATCTTCGCGGCCACCCCGGCCAGCGATTTCGTCTGCGGCACCCAGCAGCTGGCCTCGGGCATGACGCTCCAGGTGTTCACCACCGGCCGGGGCACGCCCTACGGCCTGGCCGCCGCACCGGTGATCAAGGTGGCCACCCGCTCCGACCTGGCGGCCCGCTGGCACGACCTGATGGACCTTGACGCCGGCCGCATCGCCGAAGGCACCGCCACCATCGAGGAGGTCGGCTGGGAGCTGTTCCGGCTGATCCTGGAGGTGGCCAGCGGCCGGAAGCGGACCTGGTCCGATCATTGGGGGCTGTACAACGCCCTGGCCGTGTTCAACCCGGCTCCGGTGACATGACATCGCCGAAGCGCATCGGCCCGATTGATACCGTGATCTTCGATCACGACGGGACCCTGGTGGATTCCATTTCGGTCGTGACGACCGCCACCAATGAGGTGCTGCGGGAGTGCGGGCTTGCCCCGGCCACCCGGGGCAGGGTCGTGGCGGGCATGATCCATCCCACGGCCCACCGGCTGGGCCTGCTGACCGGCATCCGGGAACCGGAAGCCCGGCTGGCCCTGGCGCGGAGTTATGGGGCTGCTGCCCTGGACCATGCCGGCCTGGCCGAGCTCTATCCCGGGATCCAGGCGATGCTGGCGGCCCTGGCCGACCGGGGCCGGTTCATGGCGGTGGTGAGCAACAGCGAAGGCGCGTTCATCCGCGGCATCCTGACCCGCCTTGGCGTGGCGGCGCGCTTCCGGGCGATGCTCGGCGAGGACGACATGGAGGCCCCCAAGCCGCACCCCGGAGGGGTTCTGGCTGCCCTCGCCGTCTGCGGCCGGGACCCCGGCCGAACCGCCTATGTGGGCGACAGCGCCACGGATCTGGCCACGGCGAGGGCCGCCGGGGTCCTGGCCATCGGCGTGACCTGGGGGCCCCAGTCCCGGGTTGAACTGGAGCCCTTGGGCTTCGACGCCTTGGTGGCCGCGCCCGCGGAACTGGTCGATCTGGTTTGTTGATTGGGTGATTTCAGGACATCGTCCATACTTTCGGCAACCTTCCATTGGAGCCGAACATGACCGCTTCCGTCCTCACCGCCCTGCAGATCGGCACCGCGCCCGCGGGCACCGCCGCCACCCTTGAGAAGGTCCTGGGCTTCGAAAGCGCCATCCGGGAGCGCGGCGCCGATCTGGTGGTGCTGCCGGAGGCGCTGCTGGGCGGCTACCCCAAGGGCGAAAGCTTCGGCACCCGGCTCGGTTTCCGCCTGCCCGAAGGGCGCGTGCGGTTCCGCCGGTATTTCGAAGCGGCCATCGACGTGCCCGGGCCCGAGACCGAGGCCTTGGCCGCCCTGTCGGCGCGCACCGGCGCCAGCCTGGTGGTGGGCGTCATCGAGCGCGGCGGCAGCACGCTCTACTGCACCGCCCTGTTCTTCGATCCGGTCGAGGGGCTGGTGGCCAAGCACCGCAAGCTCATGCCCACCGCCTCCGAGCGGCTGATCTGGGGCCAGGGCGACGGCTCGACCCTGCCGGTGGTGCCGAGCCGGGCCGGCAGGCTGGGCGCGGTGATCTGCTGGGAGAACTACATGCCGCTGCTGCGCTACGCCATGTACGCCAAGGGCGTGCAGGTGTACTGCGCGCCGACGGTGGACTCGCGCGAGACCTGGCAGGTGAGCATGCGCCACATCGCCCAGGAGGGCCGCTGCTTCGTGGTCAGCGCGGTGCAGTACCAGCCGTCGCCGCGCGCGCTGGGCCTGGTGGTGCCGGACTGGGACCCGGAGACCCCGCTGATGCGCGGAGGCAGCCTGATCGTCAACCCCCTGGGCGAAGTGCTGGCCGGGCCGCTGGTGGGCGAGGAGGGCCTGGTGTCGGCCGTGATCGACCTGGACGATCTGGTGGAAGCGCGCTACGACCTGGACGTGGTGGGCCACTACGCCCGTTCGGACGTGTTCACCCTGCAGGTGGATGAGCGGGCCAAACCGGCGGCGTCCTTCGAGCGATGAGAGTTGCCGAACGGTTTGGCACAAATCGCGGGCATGCGCCATACTTCCAGGCAGCCCGGCCCGCACCTCCATTGGGGACGTCGCGGGGCGGTTGGATATCCATGAGGTAGCTATGAAAAATGCATTCCTGCCGCTGATCCTGTTCGGGACCCTGCTGACCACCCCGGCCATGTTGGCGGGCGGCGTGGTCAATGGGGCCAACCCAGGCAAGGAGTTGGACCTCAAGGCGCAGCTGGTGCAGGGCCGGACCAACATCGTCGATTTCTTCAGCAAGTACTGCCCCCCTTGCATGCGCATTTCCCCGCTGCTGGAGGATCTGGGGCAGAAGCGCTCCGATCTCCAGATCGTCAAGGTGGACATCAACCGCCCGGGGATCACCGGAATCGACTGGCAATCGCCCCTGGCCCGGCAATTCGGCCTGAAGTCCATTCCCCATTTCAAGATCTACGACGGCAACGGCAAGCTGGTCAGTGAAGGCGACCAGGCCTACCAGCAGATCATGGTCTGGCTGAAGTCGGAGAAGCTGATCAACTAGCAAGCCGGTCACCCGGAGGTCCCATGGCCCTTACCCCGTTCGAACGTGAGGCTTTCCTGGATCGGTTCGAGGCTGGGCCCGCGCTGCTCCGCCAGGCGTGGAACGAATTTCCGGGCGAGGCGCGCCGCTGGCGTCCGGCCGAAGGCAAGTGGAGCGCCCACGAGGTGGTGGTGCATTGCGCCGACAGCGAAGCCTACGGCCATACCCGGATCCGGCTCCTGCTGGCCGAACCCGCGCCGCTCATCGTCGGCTACGACGAGAACCTGTGGGCGCGCACCTACGACTATCACGCCCACGACGTGGAACTGGCCTTCCGCACGGTCGAGGCGGTGCGCGCCAATACCGTGGCCCTGCTGCGCCGGCTCCCGGACGGCGCCTTCGGCCGGGCGGGGCGCCACACCGAAAGCGGTGGCTACACCGACGCCGACTGGTTCCGGATCTACGCGGAGCACCTGGAGGTGCACGCCGCCCAGATCCGCAGGAACCTGGCGGCGTGGCGGTCCCGAACCTGACCGAGGCGCCTGGGGATGGACCAGCGTCGGGCAGGAAGATCATGCCGGTCACAGTCCGGCGACAACGATGAACGAGCACCATATCCCATTGAGGACGTAAGGAGTGCTCATCGGCACCAACCCGCCGCCGGCGCCGATCTGGAACTGGAAGAGGTGGTTGCCCTGGTAGCTCACCATGTACACGAATGACCCCGAAGGATCCACCACGATGGCCATGGGTTCTGAGCCTTCGGCCGCCACCACGGATGGGCTCATGGCCGTCAGGGTGCCATCCGAGCCGATGGTGAACTGGGAAACGCCCGAGGAGCCGTTGTTCGCCACATAGGCGTAGCGGCCCGAAGGGTCGATCGCGATCCAGGCCGGCTCATTCAGGTTCGGGTCGGAGACAATGCCCGGGGTCATCTGGGTGAGTGAGCCGTCGGAGCCGATGGTGAACTGCCCGATGGTGCTGAGCGAGCCATTCGCGGTATAGGCATGCTTGCCTGAGGGGTCGATGGCGATCATGACGGGCGTGTGGCCTCCCGTCACAGGCACATAGGATGGGGTCATGGCCGCGAGGGCCCCATCTGTGCCGATCGTGTACTGGTAGACCAGGTTCTTCAGGGTGTCCGTCACATAGGCGTACTGCCCGGACGGATGGACCGTGACTCCGATGGCATTGCTCCCGGAGGGCAGTGTGACGGTCGGCGGGGTCATGGGCGAGAGCGTTCCGCCAGTGCCGATCGCGAACTGGTAGATGGCGCGGGTGACCTGTTCGACCACATAGACGTGCTTGCACGAGGGATCGACCGCCAGGTTGGTGGGCCTGTTGCCAGTGCCCGTGCGGACAAAGGGCGTGCCCATGGCCGTGAGCGTCCCGTCCGCGCCGATCAGGAATTGCCAGACGAGGGAATTCCCGGCATCCGTCATATAGGCGTACTTCCCGGAAGCGACCACCATGGCATCGGGCTCATAGCCACAATAGAAACTGGACGGATTCAGGGGGGTGAGCAAACCGCCCGTACCCACCTGGTACTGCCAGACGCTCCCGGTGCCATAACCCACTGTATAAACCACGACCAGGCTCCACTTGGCATACAGGGTGAGGTTGGCCGAACCCATCTGGAATGTCGCCCCCGGTGCGTAGGCTGTGCCATTGCCGTCGGCCTGGGTGTTCCAGCCGGCGAAGGTATAGCCGGTATGGACCAGGTTGTTGGTGTTCCCCAGGATCGTGACGGTCTGGCCCTGCTCGTAGTTGTTGGAATCGTTCGGGACGGTGCCACCGGTGCTGTTGTTGCCGTCGTAGCTCACCGCGTAGGTGGGGTTCGGGGTCCACTTCGCGTACAACGTGGCGCCGGCCGAGCCCATGGGGAAGGTCCGACCTTGGGTGTAGGTCGTTCCCGTTCCATCAGCCTTGGTATTCCATCCGGCGAACGTGAAATGGGTCTGGATGAGGTTTCCCGGGTTCCCCAAGACCGTGACGGTCTGGCCCTGCTCGTAGTTGGTGGTGTCCACCGGGACGGTGCCGCCGGTGCTGTTGTTGCCGTCGTAGCTCACCGTGTAGGTGGGGTTCGGGGTCCACTTCGCGTACAGCGTGGCGTTGGCCGAACCCATGGGGAAGGTCTGCCCATTGGTGTAGGTCGTTCCCGTTCCATCAGCTTTGGTATTCCACCCGGTGAAAGTGGAATGGGTCTGGATGAGGTTCCCCGTGTTCCCCAGGACCGTGACGTTCTGGCCCTGTTCGTAGTTGGTGGTGTCGACCGGGACGGCGCCGCCGGTGCAGTTGTTGCCGTTATAGGTCAGCGTATAGGTGGGGTTCGCGGTCCACTTCGCATACAGGGTGGCGTTGGCGGAACCCATGGGGAAGGTCTGACCCTGGGCATAGGGCGTTCCCGTGCCATCAGCCTTGGTATTCCACCCGGCGAAGGTGGAATCGGTCTGGATGAGGTTCCCCGTGTTGCCCAGGACGGTCACCGTCTGGCCCGGCTCGTAGCTGGTGGTGTCCACCGGGACGGCCCCGCCGGTGCTGCCGTTTCCATTGTAGGTGACGGTGTAGGTGGGGTCCGCGGTCCACTTCGCGTACAGGGTGACGCTGGCCGAACCCATGGTGAAGGTCTGTCCCTGGGCGTAGGTCGATCCTGTCCCGTCGGCCTTGGTATTCCAGCCGACCAGGCTGCAGTTGCTCTCGCAGAGGCTGCCCATGTTCCCGAGGACGGTGACGGTCTGGCCCTGCTGGTAGGTGGTCGAGTCGACCGGGACAGTGCCGCCGGTGTTGCCGTTGCCCTGGTAGGTGACCGTGCCGCCTGGGGACGAACCGGCGGCCGGCACCCCCGAGCGATAGGTGCAAGCGGCGAACAGGAAGATCATGGCCAGGGCGGCCAGGAACTGGGGCAGCGATCTTCTCAGCATGGGGTGCTCCCTTGGAAGGTTGGGATGGTGGATTCCAATGGCGCCAGACGGCGTCCCTGGCACGGGCTTACGGGTTCGGAGAACTTGGATGATTTTCCGAAGGAGCCTAGAAGCCGGCCCGGGCGCGGTCCATACGCAAAACTTGCGTATGCCGTCCTGGCCAAGGGCGCCGGTCAGTTGTGTATCAGGCGTGGAACATGTCCCGCAGCGGAACAACCCGGAGCCACCCTCCGGTTTTACTATCTGATGATTTGATGGTATCTACCCGATCATCCCCAACTGGCATAAGTCATGCACTTAAATCGTTGGAGGTGGTCATGTCCACTCTGGTGATCGAAGACTTGCAGGAAGAAGCCGTGGCCCGGATCGCAACCCAGGCGGGCCGGCACGGGATGAGCTTGCAGAAGGAGGCCCGCACGATCCTCGAGACCGCGGCGGCCAGGGCCGGCCGGGGGGATTCGGCCATGGATCAGCCATTCTGTTTCGAGGCGGACTCGGAGCTCGATTCGGTGGAGCAGCTGGAGCGGTACATGTATGGACAGGAAACCACGCTCCAGGAGTGGGTCGACCATTTCCGGCCCTGCTAGCGTGCTTGGGGCACGGCAGATCATCGCCCGGCGCGCCTGCCTGGAACTGGTGCCGGGCTGTGACGCGCAACTGGGGCCGGGCCTGCCCGGGGATCTGCCGCGGCTGCTCCGGGAGGAAGGCGCCGCCGGGCTGATCACCCTGGCGCACGGGTCCGGGCCGGCCGGCGGGATCCGGTTCCTCGGTTTCGGCCCGGACGGCGGTCACGGTGGGAAGGTGGTGTTCATGGGGCCTTTCGCCACGGGCGGGCTGCGGATCGCGGTGGCGGGGAACGGGATCAGGATCCTCCGGGAGGGCACCATCCCCGCTTTGCACAGGGGCATGGAAGGGTTGGCCGGGGCAGGGCAGGCCTGGCCGGTGCTGGTCATCACCGAGCGCTGCGTGTTCCGGCGCGCCGGAAACCGGCTCGAACTGGTGGAGATCGCTCCCGGGGTCGACCTGGACCGGGATATCCTCGACCGGCTGGATTTCGCGCCGGCCATCGCCAGTGGCCTGGGCCTGATGCCCCTCGCCATCTTCCGCCCGGAACCCATGGGCCTGCGGGAACGGCTGCTACCGGCCGGTCTGAGCCAGGCGCCGGTATAGGGTGGTCCGGCCGATGCCCAGGCGGCGCGCCGCCTTGGCCTTGTTGCCGGCGCAGGCTTCCAGCGCGGCATCCAGGGCCGCGCGCTCGGCGGCCAGCATCACCCCGGAAAGGGAGGTCGCCACCGGCAGCGGCAGCTCGCCAGGAACCGGTCCCCCGGACGGCGGGACCAGCTCGGGGAAATCACCGGCGGTCAGGGTGTGCGCATCGGTGCCGAGCATGCCCTGTTCCAGCACGTTCTCCAATTCCCGCACATTCCCGGGCCAGTCGTGGGACCTGAGCAGGTCCATGGCCGCGCGGTCCAGTTCCCTGGGCAGGGTGCCGTTGCGGCGGCCGATCTGCTCCAGGATGTGTTCGCAGAGAATCTCCAGGTCGCCCATGCGCCCGCGCAGCGGCGGCAGGGCGATCTTCAGCACGTTCAGACGGTAGAACAGGTCCATGCGGAACCTGCCGTCCTTGACCATGGCCTCCAGGTCGCGGCTGGTGGCGGCCATGATGCGCACGTCCACCCGGATCACCCGGTTGGAGCCGACCGGCTCGATCTCCTGGTCCTGCAGCGTCCGGAGCAGCTTGGCCTGCAGTGCCAGCGGCATGTCGCCGATCTCGTCCAGGAACAGGCTCCCGCCATCGGCCAGCTCGAACTTCCCGGCGCGCGGTTTGCGGTCCGCGCCGGTGTAGGCGCCCGGCGCCACCCCGAAGAACTCCGCCTCCAGGAGGGTTTCCGGGATGGCGGCCACGTTCACCGTCACGAAGGGATGCTCGGCCCGGGGGCCGCCGCCATGGATGGCATGAGCCAACAGTTCCTTGCCGGTGCCGGTCTCGCCGCGGAGCAGCACGGGCGCCTGCAGAACGGCCGCGCGCCGGGCCAGGCGCTTGGTCTCCATGGCCTTGGGGCTGTTGCCGATATACGAGGAGAAGGTGTACTTGGCCCGCCTGGCCTCGGCCAGTTTCCGGTGGGCATGGGCCAGTTCCGCCTGCAGCTGGGCGAACCGGTCGACGAACGGCTTCAGGGGGTCCAGGTCGTTGTAGAGGGCGAAGGCCATGGCGGCCACCACCGTGCCGTCCTCGTCCCGGATCGGGATGCGGGTCACCACGAAGGCGTGGTCGCGGGCTTCGAAGATTTCCAGGAGGATGGGCTTGCCGGTGACCACCACCTGGCGCATGAGGCTGTTGGGGAGGAAGGTCTCGATCTCCTTGCCGAGCACCTGCTCCGGAACCACCCCGAGGTTGGCCGCATAGCGGTCGCTGATCATGACCACCCGCACATCCCGGTCCACCACCAGGCAGCCCTCGGCGATCTCGCCGAAGCAATCGAACACCCGCTGCAAGCCCTTCTGCTTGAGCAGGGAAAAATCCTGGATCAGGGGGGCGTGCTTGGACACGACGAGGCTTCCATGGGGGGTAAGCCATCATAGCGGGAATGGGGCGATGGCGCCTGCGGGGAGTCAAATCCTGATTACGTTACTTTCATAAAAAAAATCGGGCTGGCCTAAACAATCGGGAACCCTCGCCCACCTGTGGATACAATGGGAAAGCATTGAGTCCACCTAAGATGTCCCTGAACAGGGGATGAACAGCCAGCCGGAATGTATCAAATCTATCAATACATTCTATTTATTGGTCTCGTCCTGGTCGGGATCGGGGTGGTGGTGTTGACCAGCGTGTTGCAGAAACCGGAACATCTGGGTGCAAGCAGGCCTGACCAGCCGGTTTCCTGGCGCCTGGCGGAAGCCGCCCTGGGGTTCGCCCTCGCGGCGCTGGGTGTGTTTTCCGCGATCGTCGGCTGGGCTGGTCTTACCTGATGGACGAGATGGGAAATCCGGCCCACAATGGTCAGCGCGTCCCACTTGACGTTTGAAAAAATCGAGAAAGGCCACCAACCATGAGTTCCAATTACCAAGTCGCGGTGTTCGTCGGCAGCCTCCGCAAGGAGTCTTTCAACCGCAAGATCGCGCTGGCGCTGGCGGACCTCGCCCCTGCCTCGCTCAAGCTGGAGATCTACGAGATCGGCCAGCTGCCCTTCTACAACCAGGACGACGACGAAGGCCAGCCGCCGGCCGCCTGGACGGCGTTCCGGGCGCGGGTCAAGGCCGCGGACGCGGTCCTGTTCGTGACCCCTGAATACAACCGCTCGGTGCCGGCGGTCCTGAAGAACGCCCTGGACGTCGGTTCCCGGCCCTATGGGCAGAGCGTCTGGGCCGGCAAGCCGGGGGCGGTGGTCAGCGTTTCGCCGGGCCCCATCGGCGGGTTCGGCGCCAACCACCACCTGCGCCAGTCGCTGGTCTTCCTCGACGTGCCGGCGCTGCAGCAGCCGGAAGCCTACATCGGCAACGTCGCCAAGCTGCTGGACCCTGCGGGCAAGCTGGTCGATGAACGGACCCACGACTTGCTGCTCAAGTTCATGCAGGCGTTCGCCGGGTGGATCGAGGCCAACCACCAGCCGAAGTCCTGACATGGAAACGACTCCAGGCCCGCGCCGCCTGATCAAGTGGCTCGCCGCGCTCGGCGCATCCTGCCTGATGGCCGGGGCGGTCGCGCGGGGGCAGGACCGGCCGGCGGAACCGCTGCCGCCGGTGAAGCTCGACCCTGCCCAGACGCTGCACCACCTGAACCAGATCATCATTTGGTATCGCCACGGCACGACGGGCATCCCGGTCATCGGCCTGCCGAGCGACGCGATCTACCTGGACAAGGCCCAGGCGCTCGGCGCCGAGGCCGTGCAGCTGGCCTTCCAGGCCGCCAAGGCCGAGTCCAAGCTGATCGCCGACGAGGAGAAAGCCAGTGCCGGGCCCGCCGCCGCCGGCCCCGCGACCCAGCAGCAGAAACGCGCCGAGATGAAGGCCAGAACCGAGGCCCAGATCGGCCAGCTGAAAACCCGGATCGACCAGCTGAACGGGCAGATGGAGAAGGCCCCGGCCACCCGGCGCGCCGACCTGGCCGCCCAGCGGGACGACCTCCAGGGCCAGATGGATCTGCAGAAGGCCCTGCTCGAGGCCATCGAGAACATGGCGGCCTTCGTGGAAACCAACAGCGAACTCTCCGGCGGGCTCGAAGGCGGCATCAACCAGTTGGCCCGGTCGATCCCCGAAGCGCTCTCGGGCGCCAACGCGCCGAAGGGCGCCGGGTCCGACAAGCCCGCGCCGGCCTCCGGCGGGCTGATCAGCGAGGCGCTCGCGCTGTACGACTACATGGTCGCGGTGCATCAGATCAGCACCTTCGACAAGGAGACCAGCCATGCCATCGAGGTCGCCGACCGGCTGCGCACGCCGCTCCGGGACGCCATGCGGGCGACCATCCAGCGGAGCCAGACCCTGGCCGGCCAGCCGCCGTCCACCGGCGCCCAGCAGGCGCAATCCGACCGCCAGGCCTACGGGGAACTCACCGAGCGGTTCAAGCAGCTGTCGGGCGCGCTGCTGCCGCTCAGCAAGGAACTGATCGTCCTTGGCGACGCCAAGGCCAATGCCGACGAGTGGCGCAACGCCATCGCCCACGAGTCAAAGCACGTGCTGCGCTCCGTCCTGCTGCGGATATCCGGAATCCTCGTGGCCCTGGCGGTCATCCTGGTGCTGTCGGAACTCTGGCGCCGGATCACCTTCCGCTATGTGGTCGAACCGCGCCGGCGCCGGCAATTCCTCATGATGCGCCGGGTGGTGATCGGCTTCCTGGTCGTGATCGTGCTGATCATGGGCTTCGTCAGCCAGTTCAGCTCGCTGGCCACCTTCGCCGGGTTCATCACCGCGGGCATTGCCGTGGGGCTGCAGGCCGTCCTGCTCTCCGTGGCCGCCTATTTCTTCATCATCGGCCGCTACGGCATCCGGGTCGGGGACCGGATCACCATCGCCGGCACCACCGGCGACGTGGTCGATATCGGGCTGGTGCGCCTGTACCTGATGGAACTGGCGGGCACCGGGCTGGATCTCTTCCCCACCGGGCGCATCGTGGTGTTTTCCAACTCCGTCCTGTTCCAGGCGGCGACCCCGCTGTTCAAGCAGATCCCGGGCACCGAATATGCCTGGCACGAAGTCGTGGTGCGGATCGCGCCCGGCGGCGACCACAAGGAGACCCAGGAGAAGCTGGTGGCGGCCGTGGCGGCGGTCTACGAGCGCTACCGGCCCGAGATCGAAAAGCAGCACGCCGCCGTGGAGCGCCATATCGACATCCAGATCCTGGCGCCGCGCCCGGAGGCGCGGGTCCAGTTCACCGATGCCGGCCTGGAACTGCTGGTTCGCTACCCGGTCATGATCCGCCAGGCGCCGGAGGTGGACGAACAGATGACCCGGAGCGTCCTGGGCCTGATCGAATCCGACCCGGCCGTGAAGGACGCTGTGGCGGGCAACCCCGGCATCCGCTCGGCGGTCAAGGGATGAGGCTGACCGTGTCGGCGACCTCCTGGAACGCCTCGATCTGGTTGAAGTTCATGTAGCGGTAGATCTCCTTCGACCGGGCCCCCACCTCGAGCATCTGCGCCTGGTACTCGGCCAGGGTGGGGATGCGGCCCAGCAGGGCGCAGACCGCGGCCAGTTCGGCCGAGCCCAGGTAGACCTGGGTGTCGATGCCCAGGCGGTTGGGGAAGTTGCGGGTGGAGGTGGACATGGCGGTGGCGCCCTTGCGCACCTGGGCCTGGTTGCCCATGCACAGGCTACAGCCGGGGGTCTCCAGGCGCGCGCCGGTGCGGCCAAGGATGCCGTAGTAGCCCTCCTCCTTGAGGATGAACTCGTCCATCTTGGTGGGCGGGGCGATCCACAGGCGGGTGGGCAGATCGTTCTGGCCTTCCAGCACCCGGCCGGCGGCCCGGAAATGGCCGATGTTGGTCATGCAGGAGCCGATGAAGACCTCGTCGATCCTGGTGCCGGCCACGGCGGACAGCGGTTTCACGTCGTCGGGGTCATTGGGGCAGGCCAGGATCGGCTCCTTGATGTCCGCCAGGTCGATCTCGATGGTCGCCGCGTATTCGGCGTCGGGGTCGGCGGCGAGCAGCTCGGGCTTGGCGATCCAGGCTTCCATGGCGCGGATGCGCCGCTCCAGGGTGTGCCGGTCCTGGTAGCCCTGGGCGATCATCCACTTCATGAGGGTGATGTTGGAGGCCAGGTACTCGATGATCGGTTCCTTGTCCAGGCGCACGGTGCAGCCGCCCGCGGAGCGTTCGGCGGAAGCGTCGGTGAGCTCGAAGGCCTGCTCCACCTTCAGTCTGGGCAGCCCTTCGATTTCCAGGATGCGGCCGCTGAAGACGTTCTTCTTGTCCTTCTTGGACACCGTCAGCAGGCCGGCCTTGATGGCGAAGTAGGGGATGGCGTTGACCAGGTCGCGCAGGGTGATGCCGGGCTGCATCTCGCCCTTGAAGCGCACCAGCACGGATTCGGGCATGTCCAGGGGCATGACCCCGGTGGCGGCGGCGAAGGCCACCAGGCCGGAGCCGGCCGGGAACGAGATGCCGATGGGGAAGCGCGTGTGGGAATCGCCGCCGGTGCCGACGGTGTCGGGCAGCAGCAGGCGGTTCAGCCAGCTGTGGATGATGCCGTCGGCCGGGCGCAGCGAGACGCCGGTGCGGCTGGTCATGAACAGCGGCAGGGTGTGCTGCACCTTGATGTCCACCGGCTTGGGATAGGCGGCGGTGTGGCAGAACGACTGCATCACCATGTCCGCCGAGAAGGTGAGGCAGGCCAGGTCCTTCAGCTCGTCCCGGGTCATCGGCCCGGTGGTGTCCTGGCTGCCGACGGTGGTCATGTGCGGCTCGCAGTAGGCGCCGGGCCGCACGCCCTTGCCTTCGGGCAGGCCGCAGGCGCGGCCGACCATCTTCTGGGCCAGGGTGAAGCCCTTGCCGGTTTCCGGCGGCACCGCGTTGGGCCGGAACAGGGTCGAGGCCGGCAGGCCCAGGGCCTTGCGCGCCTTGGCGGTGAGGGCTCGGCCGACGATCAGCGGGATGCGGCCGCCGGCGCGCACCTCGTCGAACAGCACCTCGGACTTCACCTTGAATTCGGCGATCACCGCGCCGCCCTTGAGCGCCTTGCCCTCGTAGGGGCGCAGCTCCACCACGTCGCCGGTCTCCATGCGGCTGACGTCCAGCTCGATCGGCAAGGCGCCGGCGTCCTCCATGGTGTTGTAGAAGATGGGGGCGATCTTGGCGCCCAGGCAGACCCCGCCGAAGCGCTTGTTGGGCACGCAGGGGATGTCCTGGCCGGTCCACCAGAGCACGGAGTTGGTGGCGGACTTGCGGCTGGAGCCGGTGCCCACCACGTCGCCGACGTAGGCGACCGGATGGCCCTTGGCCATGAGCGCGGCCAGCAGCTTGATCGGGCCGAGCCGGCCGGGTTCGTCCGGGGTGATGCCGGGGCGGGCGTTCTTCAGCATGGCCAGGGCGTGCAGCGGGATGTCCGGGCGGCTCCAGGCGTCCGGGGCCGGCGACAGGTCGTCGGTGTTGGTCTCGCCGCCCACCTTGAAGATGGTCACGGTCAGGCTGGACGGCACCTCGGGGCGGCAGGTGAACCACTCCGCTTCGGCCCAGGAGCGCAGCACCGCCTGGGCGTTGCCGTTGCCCCGGTCGGCCAGGGCCTTCAGCGCGTCGAAATAGTCGAAGATCAGCAGGGTCTTCTTCAGTCCCTCGGCGGCGATGGCGCCCACCAGGGGGTCCTCGAGCAGGGCCAGGAGCGGCTTGATGTTGAAACCGCCCAGCATGGTGCCCAGCAGCTCGGTGGCCTTGGCCCGGTCCACCAGGGGGCTGGCGAGCTCGCCCCAGGCCAGCCGGGCCAGGAACTCGGCCTTCACCCCGGCGGCGTCGTCGACCCCGGCGGGCACCCGGTCCGTCAGCAAGTCCAGGATGGTCTGCGCCTCGCCCGCGGGGGGGCGCTGGACCAGCTCCATGAGCTCCAGGGTCTGCTGCGGGTCCAGGGGCAGGGGCGGGATGCCCAGGGCGGCCCGCTCGGCGGCGTGTTGGCGGTATTCAGCAAGCATGGGTGCTCCCTCGGATGGATCAGGAAATAAAGCTTACGCCCATTGCCTCCAGGATGCCTTCATGGGGATGAGCGGCTGTTCAGCCGCCGGGCGGCAGCTCGTTCACCGCCAGCCAGTAGATGCCGAGCCGGGCCACCTTTTCGGCGAACTCGCCGAAATCCACCGGCTTGCGGACAAAGCTGTTGGCGCCGCCCAGGGTGCTGGCCAAACGGTCCTCCTCCTCGCTGGAGGAGGTGAAGACCACCACCGGCAGGGCCCGGGTGCGTTCATCGGCCCGGATCCGCGCCAGCACCTCCAGTCCGCCCATCCGGGGCAGCCCCAGGTCCAGCAGGACGAAGGCGGGGAGGCCGGGTTCCCGGTCGGCGTAGGCGCCCTCCCGGAACAGGTACTCCAGGGCTTGCTGGCCGTCCCGGACCACGTCCACGGCATTGCCCAGATTGAATTTCCGCAGGGAGCGCAGGGTGAGCAGCTCGTCCTGGCGGTCGTCTTCCACCATGAGGATCGGCATCGGTTTCATGGGACCTCCAGATAATCCGGGGCGGGCAGGGCCACCAGGAAGGCGGCGCCCTCGCCGGGGGCGGAGACTGCCTTGAGCGCCCCGCCATGGCGCTGGACGATGCGCTGCACGGTCGCAAGCCCGATGCCCAGCCCAGGGAACTCGTCCTGGCGGTGGAGCCGATGGAACGGTTTGAACAGTTTGTCCGAGAAGGCCATGTCGAACCCGCAGCCGTTGTCCTGGATCCGGATCCAGCGCCGGCCGTCCTCCAGGATCGCGTCCATGCAGATGCAGGCGTCGGGGTTTTTCGAGGTGTACTTCCAGGCGTTGCCCAGCAGGTTCAGCAGGGCCGACTCCAGGGTGCGGGGGTCCCCCTGGACCCAGAGACGGGGCTCGATCCGCACGCGGACGCTGCGGGCCGGTTCGATCCTGGCGAACTCCGCCAGCAGGCCTTCCGCCAGCGCGGAGAGGTCCACCGGGATCCGGGCCAGCTCGCACCGGGTGGCGCGGGACAGCTGCAGCAGGCCTTCGATGAGGCCGGCCATGCGCAGGCTGGCCTGGGTGATGTGGTCCAGGTATTCCTTGCCTTCCGGGGGCAGGGTCGCCTCGCAGTCCTCCAGGAGCGCCTGGCTGAAGCCGGCCATGGCCCGCAGCGGGGCGCGCAGATCGTGGGAGACGGCGTAGGCGAAGCTCTCCAGTTCCTGGTTGGCGGCCTGGAGCTCAGCGGTTCGTTCGGCCACCCGGCGTTCCAGGGTGGCGTTGCTTTCGCGCAGCGCCAGTTCCATGTGCTTGCGCTCGGTGATGTCCTGCAGCGCGCCCTGAACCTTCACCACCCGGCCACCCGCCAGCACCGGGCTGCCGTAGGTGTGCACCCACTTGGTCACGCCCTTGGCGCTCACCAGGCGGAGTTCCACGTCGTACGGCACCCCCTCCTCGATGGCCCGGCGGACCGCTTCGGCGATGATCGGCCGGTCCTCCTCGTGGTAGTAGTTGATCCCGGAGCGCACATCCGCCGGGGTGTCGGGGTCCAGATCGTGGATCCGCGCCACTTCCCGGGACCAGGAACCCAGCAGGGGGTCCACCTGGAATTCCCAGCCGCCCACCTTGGCCATGCGGCTCATCCGGTCCAGCCTGTCGTTCTGTTCTTCGCGCTCGGCCTGGACCGCCCGGCGGTTGGCGTCCCGCAGCATCCGGTGGAAGTGGGAGAACAGCCAGCCCATGCCCATGAACATCGCCGCGTTGAGGTAGGTGGCCGGGGCGGGCTTGAGCAGGAGGTGCACCGGCGGCAGGAAGAACCACCAGACCAGGGCGACCGAGAGGCCGGTGGCGGCCAGGCCGGCCGCGAAGCCGCCCAGCCAGGAGCTGATGAAGACCACCGGATAGAACAGGAACCAGACGAACGGGGTGATCACCGGCCAGCACAGCCATTGCAGCAGACACGCCAGCACCGGCAGAAGGCTGGCGAGAAGGGGGCGGACGGAGGGTCGAAGCACGGTTGCACTCGTGAACAGAGAAAACCGGGTTTTCGGGAGGTCACGTATGGATAACACTTCAATCTGAAAATATCAATGTCATTGAGAGCTTCGAGCTGGGCCGGGCGCGGTAGACGCCGCTCGACCTTAATTAACGATTGAATTGCACTAGGCTAATTCCGACTTATTTTTATCGTTGAAGTCCATTGCCAAATCGAGGTGCCATTTGCAAAAAACCGGTGAAACCGAGCTGGTCATGTCCAGGGTGGTCGCCCGCTTCCAGGACGGCAACGTGGTGAAGGGCCTGACCATGGACTTCCGGCCCTATGAGGACCGCTTTCATATCGTGGAGATCGGCGCTGAGCCCAGGGAGATCCAGGTGTCGGAGCTCAAGGGCGTCTTTTTCGTCAAGGATCTGGAAGGGGACCTGGGGCATGCGAAATCCAACATCTTCGATCCCGCGGACCTGACCCCCGGCCGCAAGATCCGGGTCCTGTTCAAGGACGGGGAAGTGCTGATGGGTTACACCCCGGATTTCCTGTCCACCCGGCCCGGATTTTTCGTGCTGCCCGCCGATCTGCGTTCCAATGCGGACCGCTGCTACATCAACGCCGCGGCCACCGAGCGGATTTCGCTGATCGGCACCGTCTGATCGCCATTTAACGGTCCGGCCCTTCCGTTGGGCGAAAGGATAGGGTCGACCAATGATGGAAGGTGTATTTAATCAAACGGGTCGGCTAACCTTTCTCAAGGGATGGCCTTGAAGGTTGAAAGCATCAAATTAGTAAAAAATATTTAAGATACGGAGGTCACTGTTGGCGCTGATTGTAAGGCTGTCAGTGTTGGCACTGTCACTGGCGGCCATGCCGCTGGCTGGGCAGGGTTTCCCGGGAGCTTCAGTGCTGGGTTTCCGGTCCGGAGGTCAGGAACGGCTCGTGCTATCGGGCAACGTCCACCCCGCCGTGCGCGACCAGATGCCGCTGGATCGGGCCGATCCCGGCCTGCCGATGGAACGGATGGTCCTGAGCTTCCGGATGCGGCCCGAGGCCAAGGCCCGGTTGGAGCAGTTGCTGATCGATCAGCAGGACCCCGCTTCGCCCAGCTACCACCACTGGCTCACTCCGGACGAGTTCGGCGCCCGGTTCGGGCCCAGCCAGGACGAGATCGCCAAGGTGAGCGGGTGGCTGCGGGATCAGGGCTTCACCATCGACGAAGTGGCGTCCGGCGGCATGTCCCTCAATTTCTCCGGCGATGTGGGCCGGGTGGAGCAGGCCTTCCTCACGCAGATCATGGAATACCAGGTCCAGGGCGTTAAGCGCCATGCCAACGCTTCTGATCCGAGCATCCCTGCCGACCTCACGCCGCTGGTGGCCGGGGTGGTCAGCCTGCACAACATCCCCCGCAAGGCCGCCAACACCGGTTTGCGACCGCTCGCCCCCGGCGCCGGGTTCGCTGGAAGCGCACCCCTGGTCACCAGCGGCAGCAAGCACTACCTGAACCCCGGCGACTTCGCCTCCATCTACAACGTGAATCCGCTCTACAACGCCGGCGTCGACGGCAGCGGCGTCACCCTCGCCATCGCCGGCCGCACCAACCCCGGCACGGCCAATTGGAAGTCTTTCCGGACCACGATGGGGCTGCCGAACAACACCCCGACCATCCTCCTCACGGGCACGGATCCCGGCGACCTGGGATCCGCGGAGGACGGGGAGGCCGATCTGGATGTGGAGTGGTCCAGCGCCGTGGCCAGGAATGCCTCGGTCGTGTTCGTCTGCTCGAAATCCACCACGACGGATGGAATCGATCTTTCGATCCAGTATGTCGTGAACAACAAGCTCAGCATCGCCAACAACAACTATGCGGATGTCCTGAGCGTCAGCTTCGGCCTGTGCGAAGCGGCCCTGGGCACGGCGGGGAACACCTTCTACAGCAACCTCTGGCTCCAGGCCGCCGCCGAGGGCATCTCCGTCTTCGTCGCCTCGGGCGACAGCGGCGCGGCGGGCTGCGACGCGTCCGACCAGACCAAGGTCACGGTCCAGGGCGTCAACGGGATAGGCTCAACCCCCTACAACACCTGTGTGGGGGGCACCGAGTTCAATGAAGGTTCCGGCACCTATTGGGGTGCGGGCGGCACCCTCAACCCCAGCATCAGTTCCGCCTTGGGCTACATTCCCGAAGTGGCCTGGAACGAGTACACCGCCACGGGCCAATCCGCGGGCCTCTGGACCACGGGCGGCGGGGCATCGACGGTCTATCCCAAGCCCTCCTGGCAGGTGGCTCCGGGCGTGCCCAGCGCGGATGTCCGGTATGTTCCAGATGTCTCGCTGACTGCCGCGAGCCATGACGGCTACCTGGTATACACCACGGGGGGCAGCGGGACGGGCTTTTACCAGGTGGGCGGAACCTCGGCGTCCACCCCAGCCTTCGCCGGGCTGATGGCGCTCATCGTCCAGAAGGCCGGCAAGCGCCAGGGCAACCCCAATCCGACCCTGTATCAGCTCGGCAATGCCCAGTACACCAGCGGCGCCAGCATATTCCACGACATCACGGCCGGCACCAACAGCGTGCCCGGGCTGACCGGGTTCAACGCCGGGACCGGCTACGACGAGGTCACGGGCCTGGGCTCGGTGGACGCCACCGCGCTGCTCAACGCCTGGCTGGGCAGCGTCACCACGCCGGTCAGTTCCATGGGCCTGCTGGCGGGCAGGTCCACCGTCCTTACGGCCCAGGTGACCGGAGCGATCAGCCCGGACCTGACCTGGAGCAGCACCGGGGGCGCCACCGTCACCGCCGGTTCGCCCTCCACCAGCGCCACCTTCTCCGCCCCCGGCCCCGGCACCTACGTGGTCACCGCCGCCAGCACCGCCTCGCCTTTGA
>Ga0316231_1000582_pt1 | contig 50189 bp, 35 predicted proteins | sample TBH18027metaG_FD_206002 | JGI IMG/M metagenome (GOLD analysis project Ga0316231, IMG submission 206002) | Freshwater microbial communities from Trout Bog Lake, Wisconsin, USA - TBH18027 | ecosystem: Environmental > Aquatic > Freshwater > Lake > Hypolimnion/Profundal zone | place: USA: Wisconsin... | reverse complement strand
CGTAAACCTTATGCCAGGGTTTCAGAAAAGTTCTGGAGACAAAGTTCCAGTGGTTTAGATCGGTACTCCACCAATATCCCCATTGATTCGTGGAAAAAAGGTAATAATCTCCTTTATAGGTGACAATTACCGGATCGGCTGTAGCCCTGTGCTTACCCGATTCGGTGAAATTCGGAATCGGACAGTATCCGTAATCGAGGTTTATGGGATTGCAATACGTTTTTTGTGCTGAACTGTTAAAAGAAAGGAACAGCAAAACGATTAAGATTAGCATCTCAGGCAACTTCTTCATTATTTTTCTTTTTTAAGATCTGGAGCGCTGGATTCCAGTTTTTTTAGACCACTTTGAATTTCAGGACAACTCATAAAGAGTTTCCAGAGCAATCCGGTCCGGTAATTTTCGATCATTACCGTCATCGGAGCCTGGTTAAGTCCCATATAAATTTCAGAGCACCAGTTATTGGTCAGATCAAATGCATCCTTGAATCCATATTCGCCCCACAGGAATTTACCATATTTAAAATAGTAATTCTTCAGAGCCTTCATCGATTCTTCAGGAGTATAAGGAAATGAGCTGATCGCTCCGGTTGGTGCCAGCTTACCGTGATCCTCAGAAGGGACAGGTTCATCTGCCGAATAGTTGTAGGGACCATCACTGGCCGTGAGTCCCCAACCGTTTTCACCATATCCTTTAAAATGTTTCGGATTCTGCACGCAATACCGGTAGTTTATCTTTGCAATATTCTGATTATTAATGAAATAATTTGTGTGTTTGTCGGTGATGGCATGCGGGTCATATCCCATAAAGGAGTAGTGTGTGAAAAACAGGGGCCCCCCGTTTGAGACACCAACATCCAGTTTAATTCCAAAGTAGGTATTGCCGTTGGTATACATTGACCCATCTTTGGTCCGTCCCCATGCTGAACGGTATTTCTGCCCCGTGCTCTCCTGATTGGCCCAACCAGAGTAATACATTGATGCGGGAACCGGGTGAGAAGGGGAGGCAATCGCGAGAAGATAGGTGACCATCACTTCATTCCAACCGATTAAATTATGATTAATCACCCAGCCCTGGTCAGGAGACCAGTGCCAGTATAGAAATTTACTGTCCGGGCGTTGCCTGAACCAGGCCCATTCGGCCTTTTCCCAGATTGATGTGATTTTTTCCCTGATTTGCCGTTCCGATGAATTCTCCCCATGGAAATATTGTCTTGCCGCCAGAAGCCCCTGTATCAGGAAGGAGGTCTCAACAAGGTCTGCTCCATTATCCCTGTGCCCAAAAAATGGGACCACTTTACCGGAAGGACCATCCATAAAATGAGGGTAAACTCCATGAAATGTCTCCGCCTTTTCCAGAAAACCTAAAATTCGATTGAATCTGGCCACAGATTCTTCCCTGGTAATAAATCCTCTTTCGGTGCCGGCAAGGAGCGCCATAATTCCAAATCCGGACGCACCTGTAGCGATCATGTCATCTCTTCCGGGAATATTCTCCCTGGCCATCCCGCTGTTAGGCTCAGCTCCTTCCCAATAGTAACGAAAAGAAGCTTCCTGCACCATAGTAAGTAATTCATCATCCGTCATAGGCTTTGTGGAAGCAATAACCGAAGACGACAATTTTGAATCCTTGTAATTATCCTTCAGAAAGGAAATTTTATAGGAGTACTGCTTTCCGGTTTCACCTGTAAAATCTGCATACCGGTTAATGTATGGCTGTTGAATACCTACAGGTTTAAAGTTCTTCCCATCATCAGACCGATAAATTTGTACCATATGGATATTTTTATCGGTCACAGTTTGCCAGGTAATATCCACATGCATCGCATAACCTGTGGCAGAGGTGATTACCGGGAGACTGGAGACTGCATCAGAATCAGAAAGACACAAATATTCAATGTCATCCACAAAAATGATCTGCCTGCTACAGTCTCTGCTTTTCTGTTGCGAAAAGACAATAGCGATGACATCTCCGGGCTCATGGGGATTAAAATTGCCGAATGAGGTCAATGGTAGAGTAACCTGTTGCCACCCAGTAGTTTTTCCTTCCGGAATAGAAACTTTGGCTGAAAGAGTGCTGTCTCTTCTCATGAGCTGAACTGCCGGAAGGTCATCAGCAGGAGTTTTCGTTGAATTGTTCAGGATCCAGAATGAGAGGACTTCCCCCTTTTTGAAATGATCCATTCCCCGCTTTTCCTGGTGGTAAATTATTGCCTTCCAATTGCCTGATGCTGAATTTTTATAGTTTAATACCAACGAGTTACCAGGTGAATGGAATACAGAATCACTAACCGGTAATTTGCGATTGACTGTCAGGATGGTAGACTTTCCGGAGGCAACAGTCCTGCTGAAGAAATAGTCTCCACGCATAGCACTGTTTGTAAAAAAGTTATAGGTGTATTTGTATTCTTCCGCCATTGACATGAGAGAAAGCAGCATAATACATAGTAATAACTTGTTTGTCAGCATATTTACTGTTTTTGATCGGTTGTCAAATATTCTTATTTTATCCAGGGGGATTTGAAATCGAGCTTTTTTAAACCATTTTGAATTTCAGGACAGCTCATAAAGAGTTTCCAAAGCAATCCGGTTCGGTAGTTTTCGATCATCACAACGATAGGGCCCTCGTCGATAGCCAAATAATTCCGTGCATACCAGTTATTTGTTTCGCTGAAGGCATCGGTAAATCCATATTTGCCCCAGATTTTATCTCCCAGATCAAAATAGAAATGTTTTAGTGCCTTCATCGAATATTCGGGAGTATATGGGAAAGCGGAGAGTGCCGCAGTCGGAGTAATCACACCCAAATCGTTATTCGGGGCATGGGCGCTATAACCCTCAAAATTATCACTCGCCGTGAGGCCCCAGCAATTCTCGCCATAACCCTTGAATTTTTTGGGATTATCCACGCAATAGGCATGATTGATCAGGGTATGATTTTTATTCTGTTCCCAATAATTGGCATACCGGTCAGTCAGTTTGGTCGGATCCAGACCTAAAAATGAATAATGGGAAAAGAACAGGGGTCCTCCAAAATCAAATCCTAACGGGAGTCTGAATCCATAAAATGTCTTCCCATTCTTAAAAAAATTACTCTTCGCCCATCCATTATGATATACTGAGCTGTTCACTGGATACCGTTCACCACTCGCGGCCAGCATATAGGTAATCAGGCACTCATTGTAACCATGGATCGGAAAGTTCATTGCCCAGCCGTTGTTTGGACTCCAATGCCAATAGAGAACCTCTTCACCCCCTTTGGTAAACCAGTTCCATTCGATTTCGTTCCACATATTGTTTATCCGGTCGCGCAATTCCGATTCAACACGATTATCCTTATTGAAATATTGCCTGGCACATAATAATCCCTGGAAAAGGTAGGAGGTCTCCACCAGATCTGCACCGTCATCTTTCCTGCCGAAAGGGATGGTTTTACCCGTTGCACCATTAAGCCAGTGTGGAAAAACGCCATGATAAGCATCCGCTTTGGCCAAAAACCGAACCATCTTTAACAAGTGGATTACGGCGGAATCCCTTGTAATCCAATTCCTTTCGACTGCAACTATCGTAGCCATTACACCAAATCCAGTTCCACCTGTAGTAACCACTTCGTCTCCATAACCATAGGCAGGATTACTTCGCTCGCGCGCCATCCCGCTAACCGGGTGGGCAAAGTCCCAAAAATACCTGAACGTCTGCCTCTGGACTAAAGTCAGCAATGCAGTATCAGACAGATTCTTCTGAATCAGGATTTTACTTTTCAGATCCTGCTTTGGGAATATTTGTATTGCTTTAGATGGAAAAACTACTCCAATGATTAACAACCCGGTGCTCAAGAGACAATATAGATGATTTTTCATGGCAGCACGATTTTAAGAAATATTCATACAACGTTATAAATTAGGGCTCTGGAAACCCAGGTTTGTCATTCCGGTTTTAACTTCGGGGCAACTCATAAATAGTTTCCACAGCAATCCTGAACGGTAATTTTCAATCATTACAATCTGAGGCCCCTGATCAATAGCCAAATACGAGTTTGAAAACCAGACACTGGACAAATTAAATGCATCTATAAAACCATAAGTTCCCCAAATTTTATCTCCAAGCTGATCATAGAAAAACCGTATGGCATTCATCGATTCGGTCGGAGTATAGGGGAGCGAGGAGACGGCGGCCGTTGGAGAGATAACACCGTCATCGTTTCCCGGAGCATGTGCTGAGTACCCGCTCACATTGTCATCGCTGGCAGTCAGACCCCAGCATTGCTGACTATAACCATTATATACCAATGGGTTGGCAACGCAATAATTATAATTTATTTTTGAATGTGCCACATTCTGATCCATGTAACTGGCATATGCGTCGGTCAGTCCCGTGGGATTAATCCCCAGAAAAGAATAATGGGCAAAAAACAGCGGACCACCCAATGCGGGGCCAAGGGGTAGTATTGTATTATAATAGGTCTGACCATTTTTCATCGATCCGTTCATTGCCCATCCATTGTCATACACCAATTTAGGAATCGGATAACCAGGAGATGATGCTGCCATGACATAGGTAATCAATGCTTCATCCCAGCCATGGATCGGCATGTTTATGGCCCACAGATTATCAGGGCTCCAATGCCAGTAAAGGACGTTTTGATGATCCTGCTGTCTGAACCAGCTCCATTCCACGCCGTTCCACAGGGTATTAATGTCAGCGCGCAGGTTTGTTTCATCAGAACTGATCCCGTTAAAATATTGGCGGGCACAGAGCAACCCCTGCATCATATAAGAGGTTTCAACCAAATCGGCGCCATCATCCAGCGTACTGAACGGAACTGTAGCCCCGGTGGCTCCATTGATCCAGTGGGAAAATGCGCCATGAAATCGGGTACAATTATTTTTCAGAAAGGAGACGATAGTGGTGATGCGATTCAACCCGTCGCTCTTCGAAATAAAATTCCGCTCTATTCCGGTCAGGATCGCCATGATGCCAAAACCGGTTCCACCGGTGGCTACGATATCTCCGGAACTGTCCCGTTCACGCGCCATCCCAGAAACCGGGTGACCAAAATCCCAAAAGTATTTAAACGTTTGCTGTTGAATTAATGTAAGCAATGCATCATCGGTAATTGGCGGAAATTTCAGGGTTGAATCAAGCGCGGACACGAAATGATTGTCAAAACCTCCGAATGAATTGCCCAATACCGATTTAAGGTTGGTGGAAACTGAAAAATCATATCTGGTATATCCCGACAGGATTACAGGACAATTCAGGTTGACCGTTTTTAAATCGTTGCTCACAGAAACTTGATAGACTGCATTTCCCGATAGCCTGAATGATGATTTTAACTGGACAGTATCCAACGCTTCCGAGAATTGCAGTTGAAGTTTCGATCCTTGCCTCCGTACATTGTAAACGATCACTGGCGGCATAAAAACCTGATTATCCAGTAAAATATTTGTTAATGAAAAAAGCCCGCTGGAGGTGATGAATTTGAATTCGGCACCATCGAATGTTTCTCCGTGGCTTCCTTTCAGGTTTGAAGTGACAACTAATGTATAATGTGAAGTCTTGGCCAGATCTTGGTTGTGTTTCACCAAAACGGTCCTGTTATTATTGGTAAATGCAAAGTAAATTCCGGAAAATGCAACACCGGAACTGTTGTTTAAATAAATACTTGATTTGGCCTGAACGGTGTCTATGGCAGCAGAAAAATTAAGAATAATATTTTGGTTCAGCGGAATATTACTGATCTCTGCAGAATATTGAAGCGATATACTCCCAACGGTGCAGGAAGAGAGTTCCAGTGTGCCAATCTGAACAACGGGACCCTTTTTACAGGAAATGAGTAGTGGTATCACAATCAATAGCAGGCTAAAGGTGTGGTGCCAGACCGCAATTACTATCGACTTACAATGATTCAGCTTCATAAATAATTGGAATAGAAGACCTTTTAGGTCTTAGAAAAGAGAGGGAAGAGCTTTCCCCTTACCCTCTCTTTCAATTTTACAAATCTTCATCAATACAGCTATTTTGCATTAATTATCTGAATTTCCTCAGCCAGAATCGCCCGGGGTTCCCCCTGACGATTCGCTTGGGAATATTCTCATCAACATGCAGAAAGCAGCCTTGAGAGGGAACTATTTCTGATCATTATAGATGGATTGAACTTCAGCAGCTGAAATGGCCTTATTAAAGATCCGCAGCTCGTCTATCATGCTATTGTCAGATAAATGTCCCCAATAATCAGTATTCGGACTTCCTGAGGCGATTGATATCTGGCTGCAGCTTGTCCAGTCGATCGGACCCGCCCAATTATTTTCTCCTACAGATACCCCATTAATATAAAAGGAGACATGAGTTGGTGAGACCGAAACGGCAATTTGCCACCATCCCGCAGCATTAGCCGGTGGGGAAGTTATTGGAGTGCTTACGACATAAAAAGGATTATACCAGAATTCGTCAGTCCCATTGCCAATATTTGACCAAATATTCTGACTGGTAGTGCCCCCTTCACGCATTAATCTGAACCCTTTGGTACGATCTCCTCCAACACTGGGGGGACTTATTGTAAGAATACCTGCGCGGTTAGGAGCAACATTATTGATGTTATACCAGAGCACAACGCTGAAACCATTACTGCCAACGATTCCATCAGTTGGGAATGATAAATAAGCTCCGGTTGCACCGGCATAAGCTTTCCCTTTTTGTCCGTCAGCAAAACCCGGGGTTCCGATAACTGTAGGAAGTGTCAAACTAATCTCTTCCATAAAATCACCGTCAAATGGCATGTACAAAACCTCACCATCATACTTGGCGTTATACGGAGCTGCTTTTGAGAAATTTACCGAACTTGAGGCGGTTTTCCCCGATTTATCAGTAGCGGTGACCTTGAGTACATGGTTGCCATTTGTCAGATTCGTAAACAAATATTTTTCGATAGCAATCCTGTAGTCTAAAAAGCTTGTGAAGGTGGTCAGATCAGTTCCATCCATATTAACAACGATAGATCCAATTTCTATATCGTCAGTTACTTTTAGCTGGATATTGATTGAGGTTACCTCCTCTTTCACCTGGATCACCTTACCCTCAAAAGGATAATTTATGGTTACAGTTGGCGGTGTCTGATCAGATCCGGCAGCAACTGCCTTAATCGGATCTATATAACCACTCTTGCACGCAGTAGTAAATACAATGCCTACTAAAAATGCCAATATATATTTAATATTTTTCATCTTTTATCATTTTTAATCAATATAGGTTTACTTTGATAATAATTGAGGCAGCACATCCGTCTCGGCTAACGGATAAGGTAGAAAGGTTTTATCGGTCGTAAATGTCCTTCCATCATAACTTAGTGCGGCTGTATTGCCAAGGCGGACCATATCATAATAACGGTCACCCCATTCTGTGGCTAACTCAGCGAACTTTTCATCCATAACCTGGGCATTGGTAACACCAGAGATTGCACTCAAACCGGCTCGTACCCTTACCGCATTCACGGCATCATCGGCTGTTCCGGCTGATCCTGTAGCACCCTGAGTCAGCGCTTCGGCATACATTAACAGAATCTGAGAATACCTGATAATCTGAAAATCTTTGTTGGAAGAATAGGAAGTACGTCCCGGGGTAAGCATATCGGAAGGCAAATACATTTTACCGGAATAAAACACCTGACGCGAACCGTTATTGAAAACATCTCCATCCCGTGTAGTATTTGAGACAAAAGAAGGGAGTGAATTGGCATATTGGGGTGCAACCTTCTTTAAGGAATCAATTCCCGCCTGGGTAAATAACACGGTTGTTTCAAGCCTTACGGTTTCGCCTCTGCCAAGCATGAATTCAACATACTTAAAACTAGGCTCCCAAAATCCCCAACCACCACCTGCAGTAGATACTTTTGGAGTCCAACTCTGAGGTCCGAAAAAATCCCACAGGTAATTATAGGAGTCTCCAGAAGGTGTGCCAAAGTCGGTATAATTTAATTCCCAGATGTTTTCGTTATTTAACTTCCCTTTAAGTTTGAAGAGGTTATAGAAATCAGGTTCGAGGGAAAACAGACCTGCCTGGATGATCTTACCTGTTGCATCGGCCACAATCTGATATTTTTTCAGCTCAAGATTTGCCAAAGCTTTAATAGCAAGGGCAGTATATTTGGTTACCCCTCCCGGAATATCGGTACGCTGATTTGGACGCTTATCGGGTAAATTAGGAATCGCTTCATCCATTCTGGCTGAAATGTATGCCATCACGCTATCTCTGGAGGTTAGTTTTACCTGAAACATGATCGATGGATCTGATGTTGGCGGAATCAGAATACTCCCCCACGCCCTGCTGCACCAAAACAACCACCAGCAACGCATCACCTGTGCTTCGGCTGTGTATTGATCGGCCAAAGGTGCACCGTTTTTGGCATTTTTCTTGTAAAGAGCGATTTGTTCCATCGCAGAGTTAGCTGTAACAACATCTCCGAATAATTCCTGCCAATCAGCATCAAGCATCCAGTAAGTATTGTCATAATGATAAAAATCAATATCTCCCAATGGAGACTGATCCCCCAGTCCTCCTTTATTGACATCATCTCCGCGGACAGTCAGTAAAGGGAAAATATTCCATCCGATACCATTGAGACGTGAATATACCCCATACAGCGGTTGAATCATATTGCTGGTAATAGTATAATCGGTCCCTCCGGTATACGTCCGGTTTTCGGCGAGTGAATCCAGTTTTTTACTGCAACCGGACACAACAAAAAGTGCAACGAATAGCAGAGTTACCGGTATAATATGACGAAGTGGTTTCATAATTAACAGTATTTTAGAATTTAATATTAAGGCCAATTGTATAAATTGCAGGGATCGGATAGGTTACATCATCATATCCGTTAGCAACTTCCGGTGTAAAACCCTGGTACTTGAAATGGGTCAAAGGATGGTCTGCAGTTAAAAAGATCCGGGTTTCCGGGAAATTGCCATTTAACCAGGACTGATTCTTGAAAGTGTAACCTACTTGCACATTCTGTATCCGCCAGAATTTACCATCGTTCACAAAATAATCAGACATTTTTTGATTCCATACCTTCAGAAGGCCGGCTGAAGATGGATATTTATTGGAAGTGCCATCTCCATGCCAGCGATTTACGGCCAGATCCGCATCAAGGTTGCCATCATTGGTCCAGAGCATTTCCCCACGTCTGCGGTTGAGAATCGAATTGCCTGATTGTCCGTAGAAATTGGCACTTAAATCAAAGTTCTGATATTTCAGCCCAATGTTGCCGCCATAAGTGAGGTTTGGAAAATAAGATCCCAATATCACCCGGTCGCTTCCGTCTATCTTACCATCTTTATTCTGGTCCACATATTTAAAATCTCCGGGGATCAAACCATTGGCTACCGCAATAGGATCTGCATTTATCTGAGCCTGGTTTTGGTAAACTCCGGCAATTTTCCAGCCATAATAGGCATTCAGGGGGTGTCCCACATAAGAACGTTGCTGGAATTCAGGGGTGCCATAATTGATGTAAGGTTGTCCGTAAAGGTTGCGAACCTGGTTTTTAAGCGTTGCAAAATTGGCTCCGATATTGTAACTAAGCTTATCGGTAATCTTATCACTCCAGTTAAGCGTGCATTCAAACCCTGAATTTCGGATGGTACCTACTGCCTTCAGAACACTTCCTCCGATTAAAGGGATATTCACCGGAATAGCGGCATTTTTGGTATCACGGCTAAAATAATCAATGTCGGCCGATAAACGGTTATGTAGAAACCGGGCAGTTAACCCTATGTTGGTTTCTTCGGTTTTTTCCCATTTGAGAGAAGAGAAGGTATTTTGAGCAATTGTCCCTGAAACCAGATTACCACCCATGGTTGTATTCACTACTGAGGTTGTCCTGGCTCCGTCACTAGCCTGAATATGATCGTTCCCAAGTTCTCCCCAGCTGCCGCGTAACTTTAGAAAGGGGACAAAATCATTGTTTTTCAGAAAATTTTCTTCGGAAACGACCCAGCCTGCACCAACCGTGGGGAAATAACCCCATTTTTCCTGGTATTTTGAACTTCCGTCAGCACGCATGGTGCCATATAACAGGTACTTCTCCTGATAGTTATAGGCAGCTCTTCCAAAATAAGAGAATCCATATTGATGCAGACCATCATCATTCACATCAGTGTGAGTGGACGGTATTGTGAGCGACTGGGCGATATACCAGGATTGTGGCAGGGTCGGAAAATCAACTCCCTTGGCAGAAAGCATCTGATAAGTTTCATCCTTATACGAGGTACCAGCCATTAACGTCAGATTGTGGGAGCCAAAGCTTTTAGTAAAGGTTAAAATATTGTCCCAATACTGGTTCATATAAGATGAGGTGGTCTTGGTAAGTGTCCCGTGCGGATTCTGGAAATTGTTATCAATAAACCAGGGTAAATCGACAACCCGTTCATTGACCTGGGTGTAACTATTGTTATACGTGGACTTAAAGGTTAATACTTTTGGGATTAAAGTAATTTCCATGTAGATCGTTGCCAGTGCTTTCAAAATCTTCTGCTGGTCCTGATCGCTGACCATGCCAGGAAATGGATTTTGCCCACCTCTGTAACCAAGTGGATCGGCACTTGCATATTTGAATGGAATTGCAGCCGTATTGGTCAGGTCGTAAACCGGGAAAATCGGGACTGCAAAATAGGTATTGTACCAGGCCTGACTGGCATCCAAGTATTTGGTTGCGTTACTGAAGATCATGTTTTCACCTACAGTAAGCCATTTTGTGGCTTTTATATCGACCTTGGAACGGAGATTCATACGTTCGTAATTGTTTAACTCCTTCAACGTTCCATCCTGGTAGAAATAATTTACACCAAGAGAATATTTTGCCTTCTCTGTCCCGCCGTCGATTCCAACACTGTGGTTTCTGATCTGACCATCGCGAATGACCTGTTTATACCAGTCGGTATTGGTTACCGGAATATTCGGATCGACACGGCTTCTCCCCCATTTCTGCATGGAATTCAATACATCCTGCACCTCAGTAGCAGATCCTGATTCATTGGCCATGGCAGTATATTGCTGGGCATTGGCCATCTTGAGCACGTTTTGGTCAATCTGATACCCCTCATAACCATCATATGAGATTTTAGTTTTCTGGTTGAATGACCCCGACCTGGTTTCAATCAGAATGACCCCATTTGCAGCCCGCACACCGTAAATTGCAGCTGCAGAAGCATCTTTGAGTACCGAAATGGTTTCGATGTCGGTAGGATTGAGGAAATCAATATTGTCATAAAACATTCCGTCAACCACATATAACGGAGCCTCATTATTCATTCCCGGAAAGGAGCCAATACCACGAATCCTCACAGTGGCTGAATTACCCGGACCTCCGTCATTTACAATCTGGACACCGGCCACTTTACCTTGTAAGGCATTCATTGGCTGACTCGCCGGTGTTTTTGCAAGATCGTCGGATTTAACAGTACTGATTGATGAGGTAAGATCCTTCACCTTTTGGGTACCATACCCCACTACCACCACTTCTTCAACCCCGACAACCTCTTCTTCCATAACAAGGTTAATAATGCCACGATTATTCACCGGAACTTCATGACTCTTAAAACCAACGAAACTAAAAACGAGTGTTGCCTGGCCGGAAGCCTGCATCGAATAGGCGCCGTTTGCATCGGTTACAACTCCATGAGTAGTCCCTTTGACAGAGACTGAAACACCGGGCATACCTGCACCTGAAGTGTCTGTAACCTTCCCGTTTATAGTTAACGTTTGCTGACCATAAAGAAGAGTTACTGACAAAAATAGATTCAACAGAAAGATTAGTCTTTTCATATGTTAAATTTTTAAAATATATGTTACAAATCTACAGCGCTATTGTTCCGAATAAAAAAAAAAGGATACACTTCTTACACTCCATTTATTTTCGATCAATAAAAGAACCTCACATTTACCTCATCATTTAATAAATATTTCAGTTATATTATTATTTATCAATTAGATAAATTTTTATATATTTGACTTATTTAATTTAATTATTATCATACCAATCCTGAAGAGTGAGTTAATTTTCTCCAATTTTGTATTATTTTTGGGAATTATTGATTAAATCCGGAGATTTATTTAATATTATTGGCCATAATTAGACAAACGGAATATTAAAAAAATGTTAATTTTTCAGCAAATGAACCTAAATTATCAAAACCTTAAGGTTAAGAAAATATTCAGGATAATTCCTTCCATATTTACCTGTCTTTTGTTTTGGTTGTGTTTTCAAAACACCCTTGGCTCTGAATATGAAAATCCGGTAGTGAAGAATTTTTCAAAATTCGATTACAATGCAGATAATCAAAACTGGTCCGTCGCAGAGGATTCAGAGGGTAATGTTTTTTTTGCAAATAATAAAGGGCTGCTTGAGTTTAATGGGATCTCATGGAAGCTTTATCCCTCTCCCAAAGGGAACATAATCCGGAGTGTAGCTGTAGACCACACAAACAGGATCTATTCGAGCGGATACAGAGAGCTTGGCTACTGGAAGCGTAACAAGTCCGGGACATTAGTATATATATCGCTCAAAGGATTAGCGGAAAAGAATTTCATTCCGAATGTTGAGTTTTGGAGAATAATTCCACTCGGGAAAAAAGTTTACTTTCACTCCTTCAGACAAATGATGATATGGGATGGCGATCAAATTTCAACTGTAAACCTGCCAACCTTTTCCAATTCGATGTACCAGATCGGTGAAAAGATTGTCATTGATCAGGCTGACGGGCTTTATACCGTGGAGGATAATCAGTTAAAACCACTTCTCCAGGATCCCTTCTTTAATCAAAAGCAAATCAAGTTTGTATTTCAGGACGAAACTAAAAGATTAATCATCGGAACCTTTTCAGATGGGATCTATACTTACAATGGTCAGCGATTCAATGTCCTGAATCCTGAATGGAATGACTTTTTTATAAAGAACAAAGTAACCCAGGCTTCAAAGTCATCCAATGGGAATATCATAATCGGGACCCATCTCGAAGGGATTATCGCCATTGATAAAACGGGAGAGGTGCTGTTCCGGTTAAATACTCAAAATGGATTACAAAATAATACGGTCCTGGGCATGACCATTGACAAGAACGGGAATATCTGGCAAGCATTGGATAAGGGGATAGATTTTATTACTTTTCGTGAGAAAGAGTCTTTCACCCTACATCCTGTCAAAGATATCGGGGCTGTTTATTCTGCCGCAATTCACAATGAAAAGATCTATCTGGCGACCAATCAGGGATTATATTACAAGAAACTGAAGGAGCCGGATTCGAATTTCAGGTTAATTCCGCAATCGGAAGGACAAGTCTGGATCTGCACTATTTTCGGGGGAAAACTTTTTGCAGGTCTGAGTAACGGAACTTTCGTTGTAACTGATCAGGGCTTACAAAAAATATCGAATATAAATGGGGTATTTGCAATTACTCCTGACCTAAGAAAGCCGGGATTCCTGCTCCAGTCAACATATTCCGAAATTGTTTCACTCGATTTCACAGGCAAGGAACCAAGGTGGAATAAAAACCTGAAAAACTTTAACGATCTGATCCAATACATTGAAGTGGATTTATATGGAAATGTCTGGGCTGGACATATGCATCGCGGAGTTTACCGGTTAAAACTTTCTGAAAACAGGGATGAAGTCATTCAGACAACCTATTATGGTGAAAACTCCCCTTTCGGCAAAGACTACGGGATTCATCCGTTTAAAATTGAAGACCGGATCGTTTTTACCACCGGAGAAAAATTATTTACCTATGATGAATTGAAGGATTCAATCGTAATATACCAGGAACTAAATAAGCAACTGGGACAATATGCGGGAGCCCACAAAATCTTCGCGGCTCCAAACCATCACTACTGGTTTATTACTCATGAATCTATTGCACTTTTCCAAATCAAAGAGAATACCGTTCATCTGATAAAATCGTACCCATCAACGCTTTTCTTCCATCAAATGATCGAAAATTTTGAGAGTATATATCCACTCTCCGAAAACGAAGCGATTCTGTGCCTCGAAAACGGATATGCCATGCTGAATGTCAGTCAGCCCGAAAGTGAAACATTGATAAAAGATAAAAGACTGACTTTAAGAGAATTTATGACTGTTGACCAACATGGGAATTTTGACACCTTATCCCCAGCCCAATCGAAGTATGTCTTAAAATTCAACCGCAGTAATGCCCAAATAAAGTTCTCATTCCCATTATTTACAACCGACAAAATTGTTTTTCAGGCCTATCTTGAGGGAATTGATCCGGCATGGCGGCAACCGGTTTCACTTCCTATTTTTAAGTTCGAACGTCTACCGGAAGGATCTTATACATTGAAGGTTAAGGCTATTGACCCTTGGGGTGCTGAAAGTAAAACCGAAGAAGTAAAACTTGTAATCCTGCCCCCCTGGTACATGACTATTTGGGCAAATCTGGGATACCTTTTCATTATTGGTCTGTTACTCTGGTATTTCCGGCACCGGGTTATTGTCCTGACGCGTCGTAAAGAGCACCGAAAAAGAGAAGAGAAGGAAAAAGAATTAATACGCCTGCGAAACGAAAAATTACAGGATGAGATCTCCTTTAAGAGCCAGGAGTTAGCCAATTCCACTATACTAATTATTAAAAAGAATGAATTCCTGATTGAGCTGAAGCGTGAACTAAAATCCCAAAAGAATCAATTGGAATCACGGTTTCCCGATAAATATTACAACCAGCTGGTCAAAAAAATTGATGAAAACATTGCAAGTCATGACGACTGGAAAACGTTTGAAACCAATTTTGAAAGGGCTCACGAAGAATTTATTTTGAAGTTAAAAACCGGTTATCCAAAGCTAACCTCGAGCGATCTTCGGCTGTGTGCCTACCTCCGGATGAACCTGTCGTCAAAAGAAATTGCACCACTCCTTGGTATTTCAGTCCGGGGTCTGGAAAATCACCGGTACCGCCTGCGTAAAAAACTGGGATTAGATGTTGACGCAAACCTCAACGAAGTAATGATGACTACAAATTGATTTCTTTGGATAACGATTCAATGGTTGATTTGGGCACCTCAAAGATGTCCAAAACAAGTAACCCGTCGATGCAATCATTGAATTTAGGGTCCACATTAAAGGCCACAATCTTGGCATTAAGTCCCAGGTACTTCTTAAGAAGAATAGGTAATCCATTGTTATACTGATCGATATCGCCAATAAATTTATCAAGCGAGTTCAGATCAGGGGTCATATTTTCAAGGGCTGCATTCAGGTGCTGATCATTGGTCGTGACTTTAAAACGATTCCGGGGCTTCACAAAAGCGGCCCTTTTATAGTCAAAGAAATTAGCCATGATATACCGAATTATCAACTCCTTTGAGATTTCCGAATAGGTATTGCTGATACTAACCGGTCCGATCAGGTACCGATATTCAGGATTTTTCAGCATGAAATAAAGAATCCCTTTCCATAACAAGAAGAGTGGCAGCGGCTTACGTTGGTAATCCTTGACTATAAAGGAGCGGCCAAGTTCGACCGATTGTTTCAGGGTCTCCACAAACCCGCTCTTCATCTTAAAAAGACTCTGAGTATAAAATCCCTTTATTCCAAACTGATTATAAATTTCATGCCCCTTTCCGATGCGATAGCCCCCTACAATCTGGTGCTCCTCATTATCCCAGATGATCAACTGGTTATAATAAAGATCAAATTCATCGATATCAGAGGACTGATTAGTCCCCTCTCCGACCTCCCGAAAAGTAACCTCCCGAAGTCTTCCTAATTCACTCATTATCAACGGTAATTTATCGGATGGTGCACAAAATACCGAATAATTCTTGATCGTAAACAAGCAGTTATTTTTGCGCAAATCTTCGATCTCATGGATTAGTTTATCGGTTGGGAGCGATTCGGCTATAGGATGTGGAACACGCTGGTTTATCAATGAATAGTTAAAAAAATGTTTCACCTCAATCCCCGAATCGAGGCAATAGGTCTTTGCACGCAGATATCTTCCAAGTTGATGAATATCCGAAAATTTATCCATATCCTTCACCGATATTGGCTTGCCAATCCGGATCTTTATGGTTTTTCCCTTTTTATTCAAAATTTCAGATGGCAATTTGGCTGTTCGAAGAGAGGGATGGATCTGACCAAGCAAATGAAACAAACGGCTGTTACTGCCATGAAAATAGATTGGAACGACTGGCACACCCGCCTTTTTAATAAAACGTAAGGCAGAAAACAGCCATTCACGATCGGTAATGGCTTTGGCGGCATAATTGGTGGATACTTCGCCGGCAGGAAAGAAACTTAAAACACCCCCATTATTCAGGTGATCCAATCCCGTCTTCAATCCCCCGATACTCGAAGCAGCCTTGGGGTTATTCTCGAAGGGATTAACGGCCAGAAAATAGTCCGAAATTGGCTCCACCTTCTTCAACAGGAAATTGGCGATCACCTTATGATCAGACCTGACCATTGAAAGCAGTTTGATTAGCAATATTCCGTCAATTCCGCCGTAAGGGTGATTGGAAACCGTGATGAACGGCCCTTTTAAGGGTAGGTTCTTTAAATCATTTTCATTAAAATCAAGTGTGACATTCAGATACCTAAGAATGCCGTCGATCGATTCTATCCCTTTGGTATCACTTATATTATCGTATAATTTATTGATTTTGTTAAATTGTAAAAGGTGCATCAGCAACCTGGCCAAATACTCCCCCCCTAAAAGTTGCATTACTGGACTTACCTTCAATAAATCTTGCGGTTTGACTAGCTTCATTAGTTTTGTTTAATATTGGGTTCAAAAATAGAAAATTGGAGTTAATATCCACTATTTTTTTTCAGAGTGTTCGACCGAACAATGAATGGAATTGAACAATGCAGGGGCAAAGCCGTTAACTATACAGCGGCTTTGGTCAATAAATACTGATTATTGGTATATGCCTGATTAAATGAACTATTTTTGTCCCAGATATGGAAGATTCTGAACGATATTCGACACGAAGATGGCTGCCGACTACTGCCAAAGAGGTGGAAGCCCTTGGATGGGAGCAGCCCGATGTCATTCTGTTTTCGGGTGATGCTTATGTCGATCACCCCTCATTTGGAGCTGCAGTGATCGGGAGGATTATGGAGCGTGAAGGACTTCGTGTGGCTATCGTCCCCCAGCCTAACTGGCAGGATGATTTACGCGACTTTAAAAAGCTTGGAAAGCCAAAGCTCTTCTTTGCCATTACCGCGGGTTGCATGGATTCGATGGTGAATCATTACACCGCCAATAAACGCAGGCGGTCGAATGACGCCTACACGCCGGATGGCCGCCCGGGAGCCCGTCCCGATTATGCTTCAATCGTTTATTCGAATATTCTCAAGAAAATTTATCCCGAAATACCCGTTCTAATCGGAGGAATTGAGGCCTCATTACGCAGAGTAACCCATTACGATTATTGGTCCGATCAGCTGAAACCCTCTATTCTGGTTGATACTAAAGCCGACCTGCTTGTTTATGGGATGGGTGAAAAGTCAATCGTAGAGTTCATTCAAAAGCTAAAATCCGGAACCCCTTTTCATGAGATTACCGATGTTCCCCAAACCGCTTTTATGGTGGATCAATCAGCGGAATATAAAACCAACGGGGAGTGGGAGGAGCTTGAGCTAAACTCCCACGAGGCTTGTCTGAAGGAGAAAATAAACTATGCCAAGAATTTCAGACATATCGAAGAGGAGTCAAATAAGATGGCATCCCGGAAGCTGATACAAGGCTGGAAAGATAAGAGAATCATTATTAACCCATCCTATCCTCTATTGACTACCAATGAACTGGACAGCTATTACACGCTTCCCTTTACCCGGACTCCGCATCCCCGCTATAAAAACAAAGGGGCAATTCCTGCCTATGAAATGATCCGTCACTCGGTAAATACGCACCGGGGTTGTTTTGGCGGATGCACCTTTTGTACAATCTCTGCGCACCAGGGAAAGTTTATTGCCTCGCGTTCGGAGGAATCGGTTCTGGCAGAAGTCAGGGAGGTTACCCAAATGGCAGATTTTAAAGGATATATTTCAGATATTGGGGGGCCCTCTGCCAATATGTACAAAATGGAGGGGAAGCATTTGGTGATGTGCCAGGCCTGTCGTCGTCCATCCTGTATTTTTCCGGACATTTGTACGAACCTGAATACGGACCATAGGGGCATGACTTCGCTTTACCGGCGGGTTTCAGCCGTTCCGGGAGTAAAAAAAGCTTTTGTAAGCAGTGGGATCAGGTACGACATCATCTTTCACAAAACAAAGGATGAGCAGGTAAACAAAGGGAATGAAGAGTACCTGGAGAATGTGATCGTAAACCATGTTTCGGGAAGGTTGAAAGTTGCACCCGAGCATACGGCTGATAAGGTTCTGAATATCATGAGAAAACCTTCATTTAGCATCTTTTTTAAATTGAAGAATTTTTTTGATAAGGTGAATGCGGCCAACGGACTCCGCCAACAGCTGATCCCCTATTTTATTTCAAGTCACCCGGGAAGCAGCAACGCCGAGATGGCAGAACTGGCGGCTGAAACGAAGGGGTTGGATTTCAAACTGGAACAGGTACAGGATTTCACTCCAACTCCTATGACCCTTGCCACTGTAATCTATTATTCGGGGTACCACCCCTATACCTTAGAGAAAATAAGTACGGCAAGGGAAGCGAACAAGAAACTTACCCAGCGTAAATTCTTTTTCTGGTACAAACCTGAAAATCGAAGTGAACTGATCGGGGAACTCCGGAAAATGAACCGGCCGGATCTGGAACAGAAATTATTCGGGAAAAAATAGATCTTTTGGACCAACTTAAAGATCGGCAATTCAAAGAATAAAATAGGTAAGGAATTTCAAACGGCCGGCAGCGGTCGGAAGATTGCTTCGCATCCGGCATTTTCTGCCGATTATCAGACATCCAATGTCTTATCTACAAGTTGGGTAAGTAGAATTGAGTTTTTATTTTTCTTCAGAACCGTAAACTCATAATCCTCCATGCTGATTTTCTCATTGATATTAGGTATTCTTCCCAGTTTAAGGATGAGGTATCCGGCAAGTGTCTCATATTCCTCATTTACAGTTAGGGGATGCGGCAGCAATTCATTGATATCGTCCAGAGAGGCAGAGGCAAGTACGACATAGGTCTTCTCCCCTTTTTTCTCCACAAAAGGAATTTCGTTATCGTATTCATCCTGGATCTCGCCAACCAGCTCTTCGAGGATATCTTCCATCGTCACAATTCCCTGGGTTCCTCCATACTCGTCAATAACTACGGCGATCTGCTGGTGTTTCGACTGGAACTCCTTAAGCAGCTGAGCAATGTACTTTGTCTCTGGGACAATTAATACAGAACGCATGATCGAGGAAATCTTGATCGATTCATTTGAGTGTAATTTTATAAGAATATCTTTAAGGTAAACAACCCCAACGATATTATCCAGTGATCCGGCATAACAGGGAATCCGTGAATAGTTTTCCTCGATCAGATGTTCGACCATATCCTGTTGAAAATCTTCAACATCAATAGCCACCACCTGTGTTCTGGGAATCATGATTTGTTTGGCAATACGCTCCGAGAATTCGAAGGCGTTTTTAATGATGTCATAATCAGCCTGTTCAATCTCCCCGCTCTCCTTACCCTGTTTAACCAGATATTTTAATTCATCACTGCTGTGAACATCCTGGCCCTGAATAGTCGAAATGCCTATAGCCCTGAGCACTAAATTTGCGGTGCCGTTCAGCACAAATATGAAGGGGCGGAAAACAAAAAAGAAGAACTGGAGCGGAAGGGCAATTACAAGTATTGTGCGCTGTGAACTTTGAATTGCGATGGATTTAGGGGCCAGCTCTCCAAATACGATGTGTAACAGGGTTATAATCAAAAATGCAACGGGTAATGCAATATGATTAGCTAACTCCGGATCCATTTGAACTCCCACAAATGACATTAAATAAAGGACAATCCTGGCGACTACAGGTTCACCTATCCAACCTAGGCCAAGGCTTGCCAGGGTTATTCCGAGCTGGGTAGCCGCAAGATACCTGTCGAGCCGGGAAACAATGCGTTTGGCAACAGTTGCAAAATGGTTTCCACTCTGAACCTTCAGCTCAAGTTGTGAAGCCCTTACCTTTACAATGGCAAATTCAGCAGCAACAAAGAAACCGTTGAAGAATACCAGGATTAAAGTAATCAGTATGTCGGTGAACATCAGAATTAGATTAGACTAAGCCACAAAGATAACTAATTTGAAGAAGATTAGGTCCTCCCGTTTATTTCCATATCTCCCAAATGGAGGTTGAGCGCATGGACCGAAATTTGGATTTCAAGGATAGAAAGACCTAATGATGCAATCAGCAATAGGAGAGCCACCCCAAATATCCACACAGCAAGTACCTGGCTGCCGACAAAAATTAAAAACATCGTTAAAACACAAAGGAAGAGACTGGTCACTCCTAAAATCTGCATATACTTGGTCAAATAAAGCCGCTTTCTCAAATTGGCAATCTGTCCAAGTAAAATATCATCGGGTTTGACCTTGAATTTTTCGTGGAGCGTACGGATAAGATTCGCATAGCTTAAAAAACGGTTGGTATAGGCAAGCATAATCAGCGAAATGGCTGAAAACAACAATGCCGGGGTGGTAAGGGTGATTTCATCATGCATAACGGATCAATTAAAATTACACATCGCAAATAAGAACCGATTTGCGCAGGGAATCCAACTTATCGGTCTGTGTCGGGACAAACTCCTGACCTACAAACCCTTTGTACCCTGATTCCACCAGTGCCCTCATAATCGCGGGATAATGGAGTTCCTGTGTTTCGTCGAGTTCGTGTCTTCCGGGAACGCCCCCTGTATGAACATGCCCAATATAACGGATATTCTTTTTAATGGTATCCACGATATTTCCCTCCATGATTTGCATGTGGTAAATGTCGTAAAGGAGTTTCAGCCGTTCGGACCCTACCATCTCACAAAGTGCTACACCCCATGAAGTTTTATCGCACTGATAATCTGTATGTCCGTAACTGTTTAACAATTCCATGATGATGGTGACTCCATGTTTTTCGGCCAAAGGCATGAGTTTCCGAAGACCAATGGCACAATTTACCATCCCGACATTGTCATTTTGTCCCTCCCGGTTTCCGGAAAAACAGATCAGATTAGGAATACCCGCTTCAGCGGCAATTGGGATCATCCGTTCAAAATCTGCAATCAGTTTTTCATGATTGGCGATATGATTAAACCCTTTGGGAATTCCGTAATCGGTGGCATAACCAACTGCGCATTTTAATCCGTGTTTTTTTACTGTGCCCCAATCTTTCTCCCACAATAATTCTACCGACTCGAGTCCCATTTCAGCGCACGCCCTGGCCAGATCATCCAAAGGAATATCCCCGTAACACCACTGACTAACAGAGTGATGAATATTTCCCTTAAGTTTCAGGCTTCCTGTGGAAGATTCTGCAAAAGCAGCTGAAGCAGGAAAGCCTGTTGCGGCTGCAACTGCAACTCCTGCTGTGCTTCCAATCATTTGTCTACGGTTCATAACAAAGGATATCAGTTTATTATTAATTTGATTCTGTTTACAATTCGTATCTGGTGACTGGCAATTGGCGGCTGGCCAAAATTCCGAATCCGACAGAAATATCACGGAGCCATAAAGCCAGCGCAAAAGTGACTAATTTGATTTAAATTAACAAATAATCCAGCCATTTGCTGATAGCGGACAGCAAGATGCAAGATACAGGTAATTTCAGATTAATCCTCAGTCCAAATTTTCAGAACCGCACCAAAAAAGCTCCGGCAGAGTAGCCTCCCCCAAAAACAGTAATTCCGACCAGCGAATCTGTTGGAATTTTAGAAATATTCTGCGAAAGGCAGATCCCGGTGCTTGCACAACCCGTATTTCCAAGTTCCTCAATATTGGTTAATACAATTTTAGAAGGGATATTTAATTGTTTAATCAGATTTGCAATTATCCGGTGATTGGCCTGGTGAGGGATAATAAAATCAAGGTCGTCAACAGCGAGGTTGCAGTTTTCGAGTGTCGTTTCCAAGGCTACCCGCATAAAATTACAGGCGTGCATAAAAACGTCTCTGCCGTCAGGCATTTGAAGCCCCTCCTTACCCGGATGGAGGAAAACAGCTTCCGGCCCTTTCCCGATATGGCCTAGTCCACGGGTAAAAATATTCAGTATTTCGCCGGGCTTGGTGCCTAAGGGTTCATCCGATATAAACAGAGCTGTGGCTCCGTCTCCCCAAAGGTGGCCGCTCTTTTCACAAGTCTCATCACTATACATGGTGTTGTGTTCTGCGGCAATAACCAGTGCGCGGCTTGCTTTACCCATAGCCAAGTAACCTTCAACAATCTCCAACGCATTTACAAGGGAAGAGCATGCTGAAGACACGTACAGGACCTGGGCTTCCGGAATACCAAACTCGCGCTGCACAATATGGCCTATGGTAGCCACTGTATCGTAAGGAGTATAGGACGCCCCGATAATCAGATCAACCTCCTTAATATCAAATGGCAAGGTTTTAATGGCCCTTGACACGGCCTCAACGGCCATGGTATTGGCATTCTCTTTTTTACCCGCCTTTGACCGTGTCCGGATACCTGTCCGGTCGAAAATCCACTCCTCATCCAATCCATTCAGATTCTTAAAATATTCATTGGGAACCCGTTGCTCAGGAATATAATGCGAAATCGTGTTTATAAACATTCTCATATCAGATCATCAAATTTTCAGTGAATTATACAGAGCCCTTAATGCCCTGGAATAGAATCTTATGTAAAAGCGCAAGTTTATCCCGGCAGGATTTACCGAAATTGTCAAGGATAAATTGGGTTTCAAGCCCCTTTAAGGTGATAAGTGTCAGTATGGCTGTATTTTCGTAATCTTCAATCAGGAAAACACCTGACATTGTCCCTTCTTTCAGGATTAAGGCGAGGCATTCCTTTTCATGGATATCGACCTCTTTTCGAAAGATTTCAATGCGCTCACTTCCTCTAAGAAATTCGAGTCGCAGCAAATGGTTTTTTTGAATCAGATTCTCAATGGCTTTCATGTGTGCGGTCATGAACCTGATTATCTTCTTTTCGGGGGATATTTTCATATTAGCCACACGACTAAGTTGCCGGAGAATGATATCTATTTCCTTTTTAATCACCTCGTCGAGAAGCTCTTCCCGTGTTTTAAAGTAGATGTAGATGGTTCTTCGTCCCAAACCAGCAGCCCGGGCAACAGCCTCCATGGTGGTGTTAATGGCTCCTTCGTGGGCAAATACCATCCGGGCGACACTAAGTATTCTTTGACGTGTGGAATCTCTCAAAATAAATAATTTGCACAAAAATAGATTTCGTGTGCAAAAATAACCCTTTTTTCATACCCCCGGGGAATTTTATAAATTGTTAACGTTTAACACCCGGGGCCACCACTCCGCATTTTTCCACTCTTTCTTTATCCCTTCATTAAATTTAACATCTTCCATAGTAAACCAGACAAGGTTTAAATCATCAATGTTGGATTCGGCATAGCCCGACTGAGTTTCATGAACTCCAACGGCCTGAAGCTTTATTTCGCCCACTCCGTTACCCAACCTGGCAGTTGAGATCATCTGGTCAATTACGAAAAGTAGCAACAATGCATATCCCTCAGCAGATGGAGAAACGGGTATTTCTGCAACCCGGGTATTGATCGAGTATATTCCATCCTTTACCTCATCAGGTTCCTTGTCCCATAAGGTAAAAGAATGATCAAAACTATGAATAAACTCACTGATATTGCGGAGAAGAACTTTATCCATCAGGAATGGGTTACTGGTCAGATCAGGCTTCAAAAAAACTTCCACAACATAAGAGTGGCCATGGATATTCTCGCGGCAGCGATGCGAAGTGCAGTTGCGAACGATATGGGCTCCTTCGAACCTGAATTTTTTCCTGATGATCATTTCCGCCAAAAATTAATGGTGCGAAATTAGAAAAGATACGACACAAAAGCCCTATCTAGTAGGGATAATGAGAGCTGATTCCTGCAGCCGTTTTAGGCAGCAATTAATCCATCGACATTAAAGACCTCTTTCCAGCCAATATTTGTATCCTTTCAATAGGATTTAATGGATACTAGTTGTCAGTTACTTTCCCTTTGCTGACCTCCGGCTTTCTAATTTCACCATAATAGGAGATAGAGCTGCGATCGTTACTGGTGATTGTGAGAGTAGCATTACCTTCCGGGCTAACTAACAAATTCAGTTGGTAATAATCCCGGGCGCCAGAAACAGCAGCGTTTATTTCATAGCCTTTCCCCTGTTTGCGGGTTACGATTTTGAATTCCCTGGGCTTACCTTCAAACCTTAGTCCAGCGTCTCCCCCATAGTCAGCGCGATAGGCCCTTCCAAAAAAAGGCATATAACTCTCAATCCTGTCAGGGTGAAATTTAAGGAAATTTGGGTTGGTGGTCAAATCAATAGATCCTCCTCTTTGCGGAATCGCCCTCGAAGCTGTAAATACAAAATCCCTGGAGTTAACCAGAATTTCGGTCTGATGCTCGAGTTCCAATTTGATTTTTTCTCTTTGGGCCTTTCTGGCACTCTCCTGAGCATTGCAGGTAAACCCAAGAAAAAGAATCATCATCAACATGGTGAAAATTATTTGTGGTTTCATAAAATTGTAAAAGTTTGAATTACATTCATAAGATTACAATTTCAATGCCAAAAAATTATTAATAAAGGTTAAATCTTTATTATTCAGACCATTTCAGAGATATTCATCTGTGCAGTGAGAGGCACTGGAAATTATTGCGGATTAATCAAAATCTGAACATTTACCTGTTATCAATGACTAACCGATCCTGGACCATCCGGTTGTTAAATTGCTGAACTACTGCCTTAAACAACCGTTGCTCCTCCTCGCAACTTGCCTGTCCCAACAGATTCCGGAGCAGGTATGGATCTTTTTTACGATTGAAAATGCCGGTTAGTTTATTTTCGGTAAAATAGAAGGCCAGATCGCCTGACAGAAACTGATAGGAATCCTCCAGATAATTGATCACAAATCGTTGGGCTGCCGGATTGAAAAGGTCATTCCCAAAAGCGACATAAGGCTTTGGATAATTGAGGTATCCAAGCACAGTAGGCATGATATCAATTTGCTGGGCCAAAGAATCGTCCTTACCCTGCAGGCTGCCGTCTCCCTTAAAGAATATCAGCGGAGCTGCATAATAATTAACAGCTGTCTTATACTCTTTAAAATCAGATTCGGAGCAATGATCTGAGGTAATTACAAAGAGGGTATTTTTAAACCAGGGCATTTTTGAAGCTTTTTCAAAGAACTTCTTCAGAGCCATATCGGTGTAACGGATGCATTTTTGAAGCGGAATGTGTTCCTCAGGAAACTGGTTCTTATATTGTTCAGGAACCTTGAAAGGGTGGTGCGAAGAGACCGAAAAGATCGCTGTAAAGAAAGGTTCCTTCATATGATTCATCTCATTGGCAAAGAACTGGAAAAAGGGCTCATCCCAGATTCCCCAGACTCCATCAAATCCGCTGTTATCGGCATATTCATTTTTCCCGACATATCTTTGGAAACCGGCTATTTTTGCAAAAGCATCAAAGCCCATAGAACCATTCGGAGCACCATGAAAGAAGGCGGTCTGATATCCTTCCTTTGCTAAAAGTCCGGCAAGGCTGTTGATCCGGTTTCCCGAACGTTCAGAGATCACATAAGGGACTACCAGGGCCGGGATACTCGCTGTAATCGAAGGGATTGCATCAATTGATTTACGACCGTTTGCAAAGGCGTTAGGGAACACAAAACTCCTGCTGATCAGCGAATCGATAAAGGGCGTATATCCCTTGTACGCCCCGTGATCAAGATTTTTGTTGAGTGACCCCACAAATTCCCGGCTGAAACTTTCCAGAATAATTACCACCACATTATCATATTTCTGAGCCTCAACGGGTTTCGGAATCCTCACCGGAGAATAGATCCGCTCCAACTCCTCTTCGGAGGTAAAAAAGTGCCTGACTTCAAAAGCTTTCTTTCCCCAGGTTCTTAAAATACAAAATGGGGTGTTCTGGACCAATGCCATCTCCTGCGTCGAGTTAACATATTTGCCCGCATTATTCATACTAATCGGACGGGTACTAGGCATATATCCTCCACGCATCCCGATCACACTGAGTCCCGAAACAAGAATCAAGGCAACCACTGATGAGACCACATATCTCCAGCCCTTTCCCTGAAAAACAGGGGCTGGTTTTAAAAGTGAATAAAGCCTTTCCAGCACGAAGAGGGTCAGCAACCAGATCACGGCAATGTACCAGAAATCATAAAAAAACCTTAAAATCAACCTGATATTTCCATCATCGTAACTCACGATATCAAAAACACTGGCAGTAGTTCTTTTTAAAATAAAGCGATAATAAATGATATCAATATGATTAAAGGCAAGGCCTATACCATTGATAACCATAAATATCCATTTCAGGATTCGCTGGTAACGATCATTGAATTTAAATGGAAGAGGTATAAGGTAAAACAAAAAATAGATGGCATTCAGGTACAGAACTGCACTGGTATCGAACATTACTCCACCCCGCATTATCTGGATAAAGGAGGCGAAATCGACCTGTGGAAACATCGACCGATTAAACAGGTAAAATAGTATCCGTCCAAATGAATAGAGGAACATAACGATGAGAAACCGGTAAATCAGAACAAGATACTCGTTGGCCGGGATTTTTTTCTGCAAAATCTTTATACGTTCCATTTAGATTATGATTTAAGAGACAAATTTAACAGCTTATTTGGGATTAATTTCAGATTTAACATTCATTAAACTAAATAAATCAGGAAATTATACCTTTAAAGAACCAGAAATTTAAAACCAACAAGGTTTCCCAAAACAGGTATGCATTAATCTAAAAAAAACCGCCCCAAAAATGGAGCGGTTTTTAAAATATAATGTTATTTAAAATTACTTTTCGAAACGTTGTTCAATTGCAATGATCTGTTTTGCAAGCTCTTCCGGAAGATGAGATCCAAAAGTGGCATATTGCTCACGTACCAGGTCAAGTTCATCTTTCCACTGATTCTTATCAACTGCAAGAAGTTCAGGCATATTTGCATCAACCCCTTCCAAACCTGAAGTATTAATTGAGCCAATTTGCGGAACATAACCAATTGGTGTTTCGTCAGCTGCAGCTGTTCCTGCTACTCTCTCAAAGATCCATTGCAATACCCGGATATTATCTCCATAACCTGGCCATAGGAATTTCCCCTGGGCGCTTTTGCGGAACCAGTTAACATTGAAAATTTTAGGAAGTTTGGTTGTATCAGGAGCTGTTTCTCCGATCTTCACCCAATGGCCAAAATAATCACCCATGTGGTAACCACAGAATGGCAACATTGCAAACGGGTCACGACGAACACCTGCTTTCAGACCAATGGCTGCTGCAGTAACTTCTGAACCAACAATTGATCCCATGAAAACGCCATGATTCCAATCGAATGACTGATAAACCAATGGCACAGTTCCGGGACGACGTCCACCGAAGAGGATTGCAGCGATTGGAACACCTGTTGGGTTTTCCCAGTCTTTGTCGATAGCAGGACATTGAAATGCAGGAGCCGAAAAACGGGCATTGGGATGGGCTGCCGGTTTCCCGCTGGCCTTATCATAAACTTCGTTTGTCCAGGTAATTGTTCCTTCAGGAGCATCGTAACCAATCCCTTCCCACCAAATGTCGCCATCAGGTGTCAATCCTGTATTTGTGAAAATTGTATTTGCCCTTGCAGACAACATGGCGTTAGGATTGGTATCCATTGATGTAAACGGTGCAACTCCAAAGAATCCGGCTTCAGGATTGATCGCATACAGCTGTCCGTCTTTCCCGAATTTCATCCAGGCGATATCGTCTCCAACGGTCTCAACTTTCCAACCCGGAATCGTAGGAACAAGCATCGCGAGGTTTGTTTTACCGCAGGCACTTGGGAATGCAGCAGCAATGTATTTCTTTACTCCCTTAGGATTGGTAATGCCCATGATGAGCATATGCTCTGCAAGCCAACCTTGTCTTCTGGCCATATTTGATGCGATGCGTAGTGCAAAACATTTCTTTCCAAGAAGTGCATTGCCTCCGTAACCGCTACCATAGGAAATAATCTCATTGGTATCCGGGAAATGACAGATATATTTGTCCTCAATCGGAGCGCAAGGCCATTTAACATCCTTTTGACCTGGTTCAAGGGGAGCACCTACTGAGTGAATACATGGTACAAATTCTCCGTTCCCAAGAACATCAAGAACTGCTTTTCCCATCCGTGTCATAACTTTCATATTTACAACAACATACGGAGAATCTGTCAGTTCGATTCCAATGTGGGCGATATCAGATCCGAGTGGACCCATGCTGAATGGAATCACATACATGGTACGACCTTTCATACATCCTTTGAAGAAGCCATTTAAGGTAGCCTTCATCTCAACAGGATCGGCCCAGTTATTGGTAGGACCGGCATCCTCTTCTTTTGCGGAACAGATATAAGTTCTGTTTTCAACTCGAGCCACATCACTCGGATCCGATTGAAAATAGTAACTTCCCGGACGTTTTTTCTCATCCAGCTTAACGGCCATTCCACTTGCCACCATTTCACTCAAAAGACGCGTGTTCTCCTCTTCGGAACCATCACACCAGTAAACTTTTTCAGGCTGACAAAGCTCGGCCCATTCGTTTACCCAACTGATTAATTTCTGATTACTAGTCATTAAAAATTTTATTAAAACGATTAAATAAAAGGGATTCTACTTCCCTATGAAGCTTGTTCTAGTTTTGTTTCTTAAAATCAGCACAGGCAAGATAAATATTCCCGACCAGCTCCGGAATTTTAGACTCAGGTACAGCCGAAAAAGCCAGCCTGATCAGATTTCCGAATACAATGACCCCGGTACTATAATGATCGAGTAAAATTTTCCGGATGGCCTCAGCCTTCAACGAATCATCCAACTCAATACACATGAAATACCCGGAATTAAATGGCAATGCCTTAAAATACTCGGTGTATTTGGGATCTTCAAGAGCTTTAATAATAGCCTGATATCTTGATTTAAGCGTGTTGTATTTTTCTCTTTTATCTGCTTCGTACTGAGCAGAAAAATAAGCTGCATATAACAATGACTGAGACAGATGACTCACATTGGAGATATTCCCTCTAACAGCCCCGGCCGTTTTATTTTCTAATGCTTCATAGAGTTCAGGTGTTCCGTTTTTCACCCCGAAGGTGATAAAACCGACCCGAAATCCCCATACGTAATCTTCTTTAGTTGGTCCGTCCAGTTTCACGGCAAGAACTTTTTCGCTCAGCGTAGACAACTGGTTAAAAATCGATTCGGTGTAAACCCCATTTTCATAAACTAAACCAAAATAGGCATCATCAATAATTGCCACGATGCTCTTCCCCTTTTCGGCCTGTTTTTGTATGGCGTCAACGATTGGCCCGATCTCAGACACAAGCGGTGTATATCCGGTCGGGTTATTGGGAAAATTCAGTAAAAGAACAATCTTCCCTGAAATGGAATCAAGCGTATCGGAGAAACCGTCAACATTAAACCCTCCGTTTTTGAACAAAGGGAAGGTTACGACCTTGCCTCTGTAAGCGTTTTCAAAAATCAATGAATAATTTTCCCAGAACAGATCGGGAATTACTACCGTATCTCCTTCATCAACAAACAAATAACTTGAAACACTAATTCCATGTGTCAATCCGCTTGTAACAATAGGGATACTGATGGGGGTAGTACCGAGTGATGGATTTTTCCGGTAAATAGACTCTTTCCAATAATCCCGCAACTCTTTTTTTCCAAAACTTGGAGCATAAGGATAAACTGATCCCAAAGGTAAATTAACCAGTTTGTCAAATTCGGAAAGGTGCATGGAAGAACCATTATCTTCGATTGCCTCCCCAATTGTTGCATTGATATTTTTACCTTTGGCCTGAGCCGATTGTGACAAAATACCAAGCTTTGGAAAAAAGATATTTTTCCCTCTTTCACTCAATAATTCAAGAACATTCTTATTTAGCTTTTGAATGGTCTCGTTCAGGTCCGTAGCTTGTCTGTCCATTAAGCGGTGTTTAATTAATTTAATTGATACTTAACCACAAAATTATTCAAAATTACCAGGTTATTCTAACTTCTGATTCAGAAAAAACCAAAACTTAACAAAGATTTGACATAGCCAAGGTATGACTTAGACCAGTGTCAAATGTTCGGGGGAGTAACGATCCAAAGTACCTTTGCAGATGAATTATGGATATTTTTCAAGGTGTGGGGAATGGTAGAGTTAAAATAGAAATTATCCCCTTTTTCCAGGCTATATTGTGAATTATCAAGAGTAATCAATAATTTGCCTTCCAAAATGTGTATAAACTCCTGTCCGGGATGAGGGTGCATAATTTCGGCAGAATCTGAATTCTCTACAAATTTCAAAATATAAGGTTCCATTTGCTTGCTGTTCTCGTGGTGAGACAGGAGGAAAAGGCTTGTTCCGCTGGAGTTTACCTTCACAAATTTGATATCTCCCCATTTGATCAGCGGGTTTTTTGTAAGAGATTCATGTTCACCAATCAATTCACCCACTGTGGCATATAAGCTATTGGCAATGCTTTTTAAAGTTACGATTGAGGGAAATGCTTTGGAGTTTTCGATTTGCGAGAGTGCGCTGGCACTAATACCAACTTTTTTTGACAAATCACTCAAAGGCAAATTTAACATTTCTCTTTTTCGCTTGATTCTCTCACCCAATCGATTCATTGATAATTTCTTATAAATTAAAGGTCATTCTTGTAAAACCAGGTTGACAAAGATAATAGTTTTTAGGACCGCAGCTCCGGTCAGGTTAACAAATTAAGTAATACTTAACAAATGGAATTAGGTGAATAGGGGCAGGTAATGAACAAATATCGCATTCAAGTAACTTGCGTCGGATCAATTCTTCAGGATAAAAAATAAGAGGACACACAACCGGTCGGTTACGCCAATCCTCTTATCGAAAATTATTGCTTCTGAAAAACTACCAACTCAGAATCTATGACCTTGGGTGAAAACGGTTTACGGTATCCTTCAGATATTCCTTGTCTAAATGGGCATAGATTTCGGTGGTCAGAATTGATTCGTGTCCGAGCATTTCCTGCACGGTTCGCAGATCCGCACCACCCTGCACTAACGCAGAGGCAAAAGAATGTCTGAAAGTATGTGGGCTAATGCTCTTCTCCAGCTTGATCTTGTCCGCCAGATTTTTGATGATGGTAAAAATCATTACGCGACTCAATTTCTTTCCTCTCCGGTTCAGGAATACAACATTCTCATATCCCTTTTCAATGACTAGTTTCTTCCGGGAATTCACCAGGTATTTTTTGATATCTTCGATGGCTCTTTTGCTGATAGGTACCAGTCGCTCGCGCTCTCCTTTACCGGCGATTCGGAGAAACTCCTGTTCAAAATGAAGATTAGATACTTTAAGATCAACAAGTTCTGATACTCTTAATCCACAGCTGTATAAAGTCTCCAGAATTGCTCTGTTCCGAAGACCCTCTGCCTTTGTCACATCAATTGCATCAATCAGACTATTAATCTCATCATCAGTAAGAATCTCAGGGAGTTTACGACCAATTCTAGGTGATTCAAGAAGGGTCGTCGGATCATTTTCCACTGCCTCTTCAATTAGCAGAAACTTATAAAAAGATTTGACTCCGGAAATTGTTCTGGCCTGGGTTCTTGGGCTAATTCCATTCTGGTTCATCCACTCCACAAATTTTCTTAGGTGAGCTAATTTCACCGTTTCCGGCGTGAGGTCAGGATAATGCTCTTCAACAAATAAAATAAGCTTGTTGATGTCATTAACATAGGCACTTACTGAGTTTGGAGAAAGGGATTTCTCGATTCTCAGAAATGTTTCATACCCTTTTTTGCTTTCTAACCAATTCATATTGCAGTTTATTAATTAAAATGAAAAATTAATTCAATCCAAATATATTTTACAGAACAAACGAAAAAGAAGAAAAGTTGTTTCATTTTTTTGCAATTTGCACAATATAAATATACAAAATAAACATACAAAATATTTTATATTAATGAAAATTATTATTGTGAATGGTCCAAATTTAAACTTGTTAGGGATTCGAGAAAAGAGCGTTTATGGAAATATCTCATTTTTAAACTATTATGAAAATATGATTACCACTTTCCCCGAATTGGAATTTGAATACTTTCAATCAAATATTGAAGGAGAAATTATAAATTATCTTCATCAGGTCGGCTTTTCGGCTGATGGAATCGTTCTGAATGCCGGTGCCTACACCCATACTTCGGTAGCAATCCGTGATGCCATATCTGCCATTACTACTCCCGTGGTAGAGGTTCACATCTCAAATATCCTTACCAGAGAGCATTTCAGGCATGAATCGATAATCGGTCCCGTATGCCGCGGTTCTATTATGGGTTTCGGCCTTGACTCCTACCGGCTTGGTGTTGAAAGCTTTTTGCTACCAATTCAATCATAAGTCATGGCTTGTAAACAAAAAATAACCAGCGTAAATATGAATTCAATAAAGCACACAAAAATTGTTGCAACGATATCAGATAAGCATTGTGAACCCGAGTTTTTACAGGCTCTCTATGATGCCGGCATGAATGTAGTCAGAATCAACACCGCTCATCAAACACCCGAATCTGCACTGACAATTGTCAATCAGGTGAGAAGCGTATGCGATTGCATTGCTATCCTTGTAGATACAAAGGGGCCCGAAATAAGGACAAAAAACATTAACGATCCGATCATCGTTAAAACAGGGGATCACATTTTTGTCAAGGGAGGAGATGACCAATCAACAAGTAATTTATTAATGGTTGATTATGAGGGATTTGCAGACGAAGTTCCGATTGGAACCTCCATGCTTATTGACGATGGCGAAGTGGAACTCAAAATTACCGGCAAAGTGGGAGACGCGTTGGAAGTGCTGGTCTGCAATGACGGCGAGATTAAAAATAAAAAGAGTATCAATGTTCCTGGTGTCACCATCGCACTACCCTCAATTACCGAAAAGGATAAAATGTTTATTGAATGGGCAGCCGATAATGAAATCGATTTTGTGGCCCACTCCTTTGTCCGTAATAAGGAAGATGTACTGGCCGTTCAGAAAATTCTGGATGACAAGAAAAGCCCGATCAAGATTATTTCGAAAATAGAAAATCTGGACGGAGTGAACCATATCGATGAGATTCTGGATTATTCGTATGGCATTATGGTTGCCAGGGGTGATCTTGGAATAGAGATTCCTGCCGAGAAGATCCCTGTTATCCAGCGCACTCTGATTCGAAAATGTATCCGGCGGAAGAAACCAGTAATCATTGCGACACAAATGTTGCATACCATGATCAGCAGTCCCCGCCCCACCAGGGCAGAAGTGAGTGATGTGGCCAATGCAATTTTTGACCGAACAGATGCCATTATGCTTTCAGGTGAAACAGCATATGGGCAATACCCTGTCGAAGCAGTTGCTTTGATGACCCGCGTAGCCCTTGAGATCGAGTCAAACAAGGACAGGCGTAACGATATGCCTATTCCCCGGCTCGACAACGAAGTTTCGGCCTTCCTGGCTGAGGCTGCGGTGATGGCGGCCAATGAGTTAAAGGTCGCTGCTATTGTCACCGATACCCTCACCGGTAAAATTGCCCGCTATATTTCTGCATTCAGAAGTCCCCGCCCGGTATATGCCAAATGCCACAATGGGCGTGTCATGCGCGAGCTGGCACTCTCTTTTGGGGTTCACGCCAGCAAGATTATTTCAAAAAAGAATAAACATAAACTGGTGGAATCAGCACTGCTTGACCTCGAAGCACGCGGGAAAATTACTGAAAATGACACTGTTGTTTATGTGGGCGGAAATTTCGGAGTGGGGGGGGGGACCTCGTTTATCGAGATCGCCTCGGTTGCCAGGATGACCCATGAGAAAAAAAACAGCAAACATAATACCACTGAAATTTAGAACTTTCTGACGGAAATTATTGTTTTGATTACTGAATTGTATATATTTGTTATGATGAATGGGATTCAAAGTGCCGTTCATCGTAACAAATTCATATAGATCCCGAAAGGGAAATGATGAATTTATAAAGTCCATCGTTTAAATTTCTGATAGTTTTTTTTATTTTTAAGCCGGAAGTCTGTTGGAGACCTGACTATTGCATTTGTTCCTGTGTACCGTTTCAGACTGACTAGCCTATTTTTTTCATGCATTGAGTTCAATTTATTAACCAATAAATTATTTTAAGATGAAAAAAAATGCACTTCTATTGACTCTTGCTGTGCTGTTTATCCTGATCAGCAATCTCTATTCCCAGCAAATCACCATCGGCGCAAAGGGTGGGCTCAGCATTCCGAACCTTACGGGTGGCAGTTCCCAAAATCCCTTAAGTGAAGGTTGGGCTTCCCGGATGGGGGCTGATGGTGGAATCTACGGAGAATATCACGTAACCAAGCCTTTTTCAATCTCCGTTGGATTGGAGTATTCCTCTCAAGGGGGGAAAAAGAGTGGCTTGCAAGCTTTTCCAACCCCGACAGCTGATGCAGCTTTTGTTAGTTCTCCTTATTTATATGCTGATTTTAAAAATACCGCTAAATACGATTATGTTTTAATCCCGATTTTGGCAAGATATACCTGGAAAATAAGCAAAAAAAGTCCCTTCCGGATTTATGGAGCTTTGGGCCCTTTTGCTGGTCTCCTTCTTGATGCCAAGCAGGTAACCAGTGGTAATAGCATTATCTATTTCGATTCTGCCGGAACTCAACCATTACCTGCCGGATCACAACCATTTAACGCCACCACAAACATTAAAAATGATTTGAATTCATTCAATGTAGGAATTGAGGGATTCGTAGGAATTTCTTATCGTCTCAACAAAAAAAGTACCGTATTTATTGAGGGCGGAGGCAATTATGGGTTTATGTCCATTCAAAAAGGGACAGCTAACGGGAAAAATTATACCGGCGCAGGCGTCGTGACCATTGGCTATGCCTATACGATTCCCGGCAAACATAAATATACCCAAAGCAGGTAAATTTCATGAATTAATTAGCTGGCAATCAAGTTTAAATGCATTTATACGAATAAAACGTTATCCAAAGGAGGCTCTCTCATTTTCAATCTTGAGATGGCCTCTTTTTATAAATTTATAGTTTATGATTAAATTTGCTCTTATTTTAACTGTAACATTCTTCATTCAAACCGTATGCGCCCGTCATCGGCTGCCGACACCAAACTGGATACTAAAAACAGAAGACACGCAACTAACCATTGGCGTAACCAACAACCATCCGGTAGTTTATGAACTCAGGAATACCAGAAACGGATGGAACTGGATCAAAGAACCCTCGGAAATGCCATTTCCGGAGAAAGTTAAGATCGGAACCTCCACCCATCATCCGGATTGGAAATACCAGGATGCGAAGGTTGAAGAATCCAACGGGATTAAACTTATCCTTCACTTTTTGAGTACAACTCCAAAACTTATGCTGGAATCAGTCTGGGAAGCCAGACCCGGTGTCGGACCTGTTGAAAATTCCGTTTCAATTAAAAATAACTCCGGAGAAAGCATCTCGTTTCAGGATGCCGATGTTATCTCCGCAAACATCAATCTTACAGCCGATTCAACAATAACGCTCTGGCGTTTCAATAAAGGAAGGTATCTTGGCAATAAATCGCTGAAGGATAAACCGATTGTAAACGTCGATCAGATCAGGAAAAACGATACCCTCTCCTACTATCTTTCGAATGATGCCAATGGCGCTTCCCCGGAAGGGATAAACAGCCATCTTCCATTTCAGATGCTGGACGTCAGTTCAAAGCATGGGTTGTATATTGGGTATGAGTGGAGTTTTGGGGCCTTTAAAAACAGAACCGGGCCCGATCCGCTCACAATCAACTATAAATCATACCTATGGGACACCACCTCGGTATCCATTAAAGATGGGAAAGCATTTAAAGTTCCGGCGATCTTCTTCGGAACCTATGTCGGGAATACCGATGATGGCAGCAATAAAATGAAGCGTTGGTTTTGGAATTACAAGATCACTCCAACCTTGAAGAATAATCCGGGTGAACCGTTAATCGAATATTGTATTCCGGGTAATGAAGCGCAGCTGACCGAATACTATAAAAAATACCCGGTTGCCGAATGGGGAGCTGAATTGGGGAAAATTGATATCGACTGGCTGGATGGTTCGGGGACAGACTGGACCAAAGGCAATTTTAAAAAATACGCCTTCTGGAAACCCGATTCAGTAAAATGGCCCCATGGGATGACCGCCGGTGAAATTGTCCATCGCAATAACCAAAAGCTCTCACTCTATATGAATTTCACATTTGAGTGGAACGATATCGGCACTGAGGCAGGGAAAGAAAGGGAGAAAAATGCCCTGCTAACCAGGTACGACCAATGGCATTACGACTACTGGCGAAGTGATATGCTCCTCGAAGCCAAATTTAACTACCTAAGCCATGAGTCTCTGCTGGAGATCCTTGACTACATGATTGCAAACCGTCCTGACTTCAGATATGAGCATTGCGGAAACGGGGGTTTACTGAAGGATTTTACAACCCTGCAACGCATCTCGGTATTTACCAACGAGGATTCAGGCGGACCCGAATATCACCGCGAATCTTTTTATTCCTGTTCGTTTATGATTAATCCGGTTCAAATTAAGACTGACATTGGGATGAATCTTGGTCCTCATGGGGAGGTCCCGAAAAATGGGGGTTATACCCCCGATAGCGGCACTATTAATGATTCGCCTGAATGGGTGAGCTATATCCTGAGAACAGGTTTTATGGGTGCAAATATGGCCACAAATTGGTGTGTTTACACTCCGAATCAGATCGAAGGGGTAAAGAAACACTGGCCTTTATACAAATCGAGGCAACGGCCCATCCTGAGAGGATTAAATCCAGGGGATTCACCTGCTGAAGTTTATCATATTTTGCCGATTCCTGACGGAATAAACTGGGACGGCATTGAGTATTTCAATCCTTCTCTGAACAAAGGTTCAATCCTCCTTTTCAAACCTTCTCGGAATGCCCCGGATTCAAAAGTCATCCGATTAAAAGGGCTAGACCGGACTGCAACCTATCGGATAACGTTCCAGGACAGAAAAGAGCAGGACAGAACCGCAACTGGGACCGAGCTAATGGATAAAGGAATTGAAGTAAAAGGGATGACCGGGAATTACGCCTCCGAGATTGTGTGGATTAACTAAACAAAAACAGGCTCATAAAAAGCCTGTTTTTTGTTTATCTCATATCGTTTATTTCAACCTTGGGATATTTAGCCGGATCAAATTTAAAATAATCAGGGGTCAGGTTCTGATCGGTTTTCATGCTTTTCATAGCCAGCGTATAGGTATTCCCGTCCTTATTGAAGGTCTTCGCCTTAAGTATTTGAGATTTAGCTTTGTCAACACTTAATCTGACTTTGGTAAATTCCCTGGCTTTATCGACCGGAAAGAGATCAATAACCTGTGCGGCCTTTCCGCCCACACTCTCTTCTCCAACATAGGAATAATTAAATCCCTTCTCATAAATGGTGAAAATATTGGCCGGATTCAGGGCTGCCTCGCTTTCAGGATCTACGGCAGAAATATTCACTTCGTTGGACTGAGTAAGGTAACTCCAGGTTACCGCTCCGTCTGAAAAAACCTCCATCCCCATTGCGGGCATGTGTAAACGGTAACTTTTCCCTTTTAAGGCAACACTCCCTTCGTTGGTCTCGGTAACAGTTCCCGATTTATTCTCGAGAGTAAACGAGAAATCGATCTGTATGGTTTTATAACCTTTATTGGTTATTGACAATTTGTCAAGAATCTCCTTTGCCTTTGCATCCTGTTGTGCAAAGATCGAACCGCCAACCAAAGTCAAAATACTGAATAAAAAAATAGTTCTCATTTCTATGTTATAAATTATAATTGCTAATTATTGATTGAGACCCCGCAATAATTGTTCCAGAGCATACTCGTCCTGCAATAAAACCTGACGGGCTTTGCTCCCCTCATTTTGCCCGACAATACCGGCGGCTTCAAGTTGATCCATGATTCTGCCGGCCCGGTTATACCCTATCGAGAATTTACGTTGAATCGCCGAAGTTGAACCGGTCTGGTTCATCACTACAATTCTGGCCGCCTCATCGAAAAACTCATCCCTGTTTTTTAAGTCAATCATGTCCGATTCACCGGATCCTTCATCATGGCATTCCGGCAACAGATACGCACTTGGGAATGATGGCTGCTGACTAATATACCTTGCAACAGCCTCAACTTCAGGGGTATCCACGAATGCACACTGAACCCTGATCAGCGAGTTCCCTGTTGATACAAGCATATCTCCCTTACCGATCAACTGATTCGCACCGGGGGTATCGAGGATCGTTCTGGAATCGACCATAGACGCTACTTTAAAGGCAATCCGCGCCGGGAAATTGGCTTTAATAACACCCGTAATTATATTGATTGAAGGGCGTTGAGTCGCAATTACCATGTGGATACCTACTGCGCGGGCAAGCTGTGCGATTCGGGCAATCGGTAATTCGATCTCCTTCCCTGCTGTCATAATCAGGTCGGCAAACTCATCAATAACAACCACGATATAAGGTTGATAGCGATGTCCCTTCATTGGATTCAGTCTCCGCGCAATAAACTTTTCGTTATACTCCTTAATGTTCCTGGCATGCGCTTTCTTTAAAAGATCATAACGCATATCCATTTCGTGATTCAATGAATTGAGTGTATTTTTAACCCTCTGAACATCCGTAATGATTGGATCAGTCTCCCCATCCATCTTGGCGAGAAAGTGTTTTTCAATAATGGAGTAGAGATTTAGTTCAACCTTTTTGGGATCAATAAAAACAAATTTCAGCTGCGCGGGATGCTTTTTATAAAGTAACGACGAAATGATCGCGTTTAATCCGACCGATTTTCCCTGACCTGTGGCTCCTGCAACCAGAATATGGGGCATCTTGGTAAGATCGACAACGAAGGTCTCATTTGAAATTGTCTTCCCCAAAGCGAGCGGCAATTCAAAGTCACTCTCCTGAAAGACTTTTGAAGTGATTAGCGAACGCATCGAAACAATCTCCGGTTTGCTGTTTGGAACTTCAATACCAACGGTCCCTTTTCCCGGAATCGGGGCAATGATCCTGATTCCCAAGGCAGCAAGACTCAGGGCGATATCATCCTCCAGGTTCTTGATTTTTGAAATCCGAACTCCGGGTGCCGGAACAATTTCATAGAGGGTGATGGTTGGTCCGGTAGTCGCCTTAATTTTTACAATGTCAATGTTGTAATTCTTTAAAGTCTGAAGGATCTTATTTTTGTTGGCGATTAACTCCTCATCCGAAACCTGCGGATTACCCGACGAGCGTTCCTCGAGCAGTTCAATGGGCGGAAATTTGTAACGCGACAACTCGAGTGTAGGATCGAAGTCCGGCATCTCGGCATCGGCACCTTCATAGAGGCCATCCTCTTCGTCGCTCTTGCGAGGTGTAGGAGTATACAAGGGTTGGGGTACAGACAGGGCCTCTTCACGGTGAATCTCTTCACGCTCTATTTCAAGTGTTTCCTTCACATTCGATCCGGCATAGACGATCTCCACATTATTCCCGACTGCAACCTTGGCAAATGATTTTTCTTTAGTTTCAATCAACGGTGCCTGAGGAATGGAAAAGACATCTTCATCCTGAATCTCCTCCTTGGGGGCGACTTCTTTTTTTATCCGTTTAAAGGTCACCCACTTCTTAAGCAAAGGCCAGGCTTCCTCGAAAGCGATGATCAGACAGATCATCATCGAGCTGAGGATGAGGAAAAATGTACCCACTTTACCAATGGTAAGGTTCAGTAACTGACTGATATGAAAGCCATAACTCCCACCGGGAAGGATATGTGATTTTTCGTATAAAGAGGATAAAAAATATCCTGCGGCAACAGAGGTCCAGATAATCAGGAACAGCGTGTAAGCCAGATTCCTTCTCAGTGAAAATTTGCCGATTTTTCCCATTCTTAATGCAAGGATGATGAACAGGTAAAGGAACCCGAAGGCTGCAATTCCAAACCCTTTATTGATAAAAAGGTTCGCTAAAAACGCACCCCACCGTCCCCCGGCATTCTGCATTTTTAAATCGGGGTTAGAGAATAACTCTTTGAACGATACATCAAGCATACTGATATCCGCACCTCCCGAAATAAAAAAAGAGGCAAACGCGATTAAGAGATAGAATGAAAGGAATATAAGAAGGATCGCAAGTATTCCGCCAACGCGTTCCCCGGTACTCAGATTTCCTAACCGACCTCTTCCACTTTTCCGGGTGGAAGCTGCACTGGATTTTTCATTCTTGCTGCGGGCCATTGTTTTTGGAATCAGATATTTTATTATAATGCTGAATTGTACCGCAAAATTAACCAAAAAAGGGAATCGGCAATAAATAGCGGGACAATATGTAATGACTCATTACCGGCCATCTCTCCAAAGCCTGGCCTGATTGTTATCGGTATAAAGCCAAAAACATTTCCATAAAATATGATTTACCTCAGAATCCATTTCATGGATAGTTTGTTCCTTTATAGCAATATTTAACCGATGTAAAAAACCGATTTCATGGCAACGAAACTGGCTGTTGTAGCACTTGGTGGAAATGCTCTTCTGCGGGACAATGAAAGAGGTACGATAGAAGAACAGGAAAAACACACTGCCGAAACACTCGAAAATCTGATTTTTCTGATTAAAGCCGGATATGATCTGATCGTTACTCATGGGAACGGGCCACAGGTTGGAAATATTTTGATGCGCAATGATGCCGGTGAGCAAATCTATGGAATCTACCCCATGCCGCTCGACATTTGCGTGGCTGATTCACAGGGGGGAATTGGTTACATGATTGAGCGGATCTTCCGAAATATCCTCATCAGGCACGGAATAAAACGGAACGTCATCACCGTGGTCGGGATGGTCGAAGTGGAGGCCGAAGACCCTGCCTTTAGAAAACCTACGAAGCGAATCGGAATGTATTACTCAGAAGATCAGGCCATGCAACTGACGAAAGAAAAAGGGTGGGTATTTAAATTAAGTAAGCACAGCGATAAAGGATGGCGGCGTGTAGTTCCGTCGCCGGTACCTAAAGCCATTTTCAATCTTGAACTGATCCAAAAACTGGCCAGAGAAGGCAATATTGTCATCACCTGCGGCGGTGGCGGAATACCTGTCTATTACGATCAAAATAATGAGATAAGAACTATTGATGCAGTAATTGATAAAGATCTTGCTTCAGCAGTTCTCGCCCATGGAGTTGGAGCCAACGAGTTTTATATTCTGACTGATGTGCCGTTCATCTTTAAGGATTTTGGGCTTCCAACCCAGGAGAAACTTGAGTTTCTTGATTATAGGGACACCCTTAAATATCTCGAAGCCGGGACCTTTGGCGAAGGTTCCATGGCTCCTAAAATTGCTGCTGCACTGGCATTTATTGAAAACGGCGGGGAAAAAAGTATCATCACAGAAGCCTCTAAACTGGAAGATAAATCGTACGGTTCAAAAATAACCATGGAATACGGAATGTGAAACCTATCCATTAAATAGTTTTCTTTGAGCTTTGGTTTGATATTCTTTAAAAGATTAATATTTAAAACTTGTAATATGTCTATCAATCTGCATACCAGACATTTCTTGAAACTACTTGATTTTTCACAACAGGAGATTGAATATTTGCTCGAACTCGCAGCCGAATTAAAATGGGCAAAGTCATCAGCGACTGAGGAGCAAAAGCTCGTCGGCCGGAATATTGCCCTGATCTTTGAAAAATCTTCAACCCGTACCCGTTGTGCTTTCGAAGTGGCAGCTTTTGACCAGGGTGCCCATGTTACCTACCTGGGACCTTCCGGTTCACAAATCGGGATCAAAGAGTCGATGAAAGATACTGCTCGCGTGCTTGGCCGGATGTACGACGGGATTCAGTACCGCGGATTCGGGCAGTCAATCGTGGAAGAATTAGCCCGATATGCAGGAGTTCCTGTTTGGAATGGATTGACCAATGAATATCACCCAACCCAAATTCTTGCCGACCTGCTGACCATGCGGGAACATAGCAAAAAGCCGTTGTCACAAATAAAGTTTGCCTACCTTGGTGATGCCCGGAATAATATGGGCAATTCCCTCATGGTCGGGGCAGCCAAAATGGGGATGGACTTCCGTGCGGCGGCACCAAAGGTTTATCAGCAATCTGACGAGCTGCAATCAAAATGCAGGGAAATAGCAGCCTGTACCGGTTCGAAAATAACCATCACGGATAACGTTGCCGAAGCAGTTAAGGATTGTGATTTTCTCTATACTGATGTCTGGGTGTCGATGGGTGAGCCCGACTCTGCCTGGGCTGAGCGGATTGAATTGCTTAAACCTTATCAGGTAAATGCGAAAACGATGGAATTAACGGGAAACAGCTCCGTGAAATTCCTCCACTGTCTGCCGGCTTATCACGATCGTAATACCAAAGTAGGTGAGGATATTTACCGGAAATTCGGACTGGAAGCAATGGAAGTTACTGATGAAGTATTTGAAAGTAAAGCATCTATCGTTTTTGATCAGGCCGAAAACCGGATGCATACTATCAAGGCAGTGATGGTTGCCACTTTAGGTATCTAATGTAAATTTGCATTTTAAAAATATGGAGTTGACCATTGATTGAGCTCCCCAAGAGAAAATCAATCAGATTTTTAAATTGATAATCATGAAAAATTTTGAGTTTTATAACCCGGTAAAAGTGTGTTTTGGAAAAGGGGAAATCTCCCGACTGACCGGGCTCGTTCCTCCAAAAGCCAATATTCTTCTCACCTACGGTGGTGGAAGTATCAAAAAGAACGGCATTTACGATCAGGTTATGACTGCCCTGAAAGGATTCAACGTTATTGAATTCAGCGGAATAGAAGCCAATCCCCATTACGAAACATTAATGAACGGGGTTGCGCTGATCAAGGCTCATCATATCGATTTTTTGCTGGCGGTAGGAGGTGGTTCGGTACTGGATGGTACAAAGTTTATGGCCGCTGCCGCACTTTGGGAAGGATCCGATCCCTGGGAAATATTGTCAAAACGGGGTAAAGTCAGTGTTGAAAAGGCACTGCCAATAGGAACAGTCCTTACCCTGCCAGCCACAGGTTCCGAGATGAACGGAACTGCTGTAGTAACCCGCTGGGAAACAAAAGATAAGCTTGCATTTGACTCGGTTCATGTTTTCCCGAAGTTCTCGATTCTTGATCCTGAGGTTGTTTTTTCACTGCCTCGGATCCAGGTAGCCAATGGTGTTGTCGATGCATTTATTCATGTAATGGAACAATACCTTACTTATCCTGTCGATGCAGCTGTTCAGGACCGGTTTGCAGAATCACTGTTAATCTCTCTTATCGAAGAGGGTCCAAGGGTACTGGCTGACAGAACCAATTTCGATGCCGCTGCCAACTTCATGTGGGCAGCTACAATGGCTCTAAATGGCCTTATTGGTGTTGGTGTTCCCCAGGATTGGTCAACACATATGATCGGGCACGAACTTACAGCACTTCATGGGATCGATCACGGTCAGACACTCTGTATTATTCTACCAGGTTTAATGAGGGTAAAACGCGAAAATAAAGAGAAAAAACTGCTCCAATATGGTGAAAGAGTTTGGAATATTTCCGAAGGAACCACTGTTGAAAAAATTGACGCAATTATTGCTAAAACCGTTAATTTCTTCGAGTCTGTCGGAATAAAAACCAAATTATCCGACTATGGGGTTGGCTCAGACATTATCCCGAGAGTGATTGACCGTTTTACAAAAAGAGGAATCAAAGCCATCGGAGAGAGAGGCGACCTGACGCTGGATGAAATTGCAAAGATTTTGGAGTTACAATTAAAATAAGCAGAAATAAAGGGAAATACATCTTTTCACCCCTGAGTTAGATACACATTACCAAAGTTCTCATTGCCCGGTGACCGGGTGACTGTTCATGAATTGAGCAGTCACCCGGTCGCTTTTTGATTTTTATCTCCCGGCAATCTTCCTCTTTGCCGGTGCCACCGGACAACCGCTGCACCCACCTCCACAACCGTTGCAACTGCTGTCACTGGTCGTCTTTTTAAATGATTTAAAAGATTGTACCGCTTTATAGGCCATAATTGAAATGGCGGTCAGAACAACAATCCAAGTTATAATTTCCTGCATATCTGATAGTTGTATAAACAGTTTAAACTAAATAAAAAACAGGGCTACCCTATAGGTAATCAATGAAATTAACCATGCAAAACCGGTGGTATAAAACACGGTAAACATTGCCCATTTCCAGCTGCCCGCCTCCCGCTTTATAGTGGCAATCACAGCAATACACGGGAAGTAAAGCAGGACAAAAACCAGAAATGAAAGTGCCACAGCCTGATTAAAGACCTTCTCCCCCGCCTTAGGTCCAATATAATAGGTTTCAGCTTTGAGAACTTCAGGCAATAACTCCTTGCTCTTTTGGTCATCTTTTCCTGTTTCATAAAGGACACCCATCGTACTCACCACGATCTCTTTTGCCGGAATTCCGGCCACAAGACAAATACCCATTCGCCAGTCAAATCCTAACGGGCTGATTACCGGTTCAATCACGTGTCCAATAGTTCCGAGGTAAGAGTTTTCGATCTGGGATTGAACATGTGTCACCCTGGTAACCCGGGTACTGGTTGAACTATCCTGATCTGGAACACTTCGCGGAAAATATTCAAGTGCCCAAATAATTACAACTGCAACGAGAATTGTTCCTCCGATCTTTCGGATATATTGACTAGCCTTATCCCACATATGGACTAAGGTATTCCTTAAAATTGGCATCCTATATGGCGGAAGTTCCATTACAAACGGTGTATCCTTACGTCTGAAAAGGGTCTTGTTTAAAATTTTTGCCATGACAATGGCCATTGTTATACCCAACAGGTATAGGCCGGTCAGGACCAGCGCCGGATAATCTTTAAAAAAGGCAGAAATCAATACAATATAAACTGGCAACCGGGCGGAACACGACATAAAGGGGATGATCAGCATGGTCAGTAACCTGTCGCTGCGATTACGAATGGTTCGTGTAGCCATAATTGCGGGGACATTGCATCCAAAACCCATGACCATTGGGATGAATGATCGTCCGTGCAACCCGATTTTATGCATGAGTTTATCCATGATAAATGCTGCCCGGGCCATATATCCGGTATCCTCCATCAAGGAGGTAAAAAAGAACAGAATCAGAATATTCGGCAGGAAAACGATAATGCTTCCGAGTCCGTTGATAATCCCATCGGTCAAAAGATCCTTTAACATCCCTGGCGCCATCGATTCCTTGATAATTCCGGAAACCAGATTGACGCCGTTGTTGATCCATACCATGGGAATTCCTCCCAGTTTAAAAGTTGCAAAGAATGTCAGAAACATGAAAAACAGGAAGATTGGAAACCCAAGAACGCGATGGGTAATCAGCCTGTCAATCTTACCGGTGATCTCATATCTCCATTGAATCCCCGGAACAAAAGTCTCACGCAATGCGCCCGATATAAAACCGAATTTAGCATCAGTAATTAAATGAGAACTCTCCTCATTCCATCTTGATTTTAAACGGGCCGTTTCCCGCTGAATAACTTCATTGATCCGGGTATAGTTCGTGGAAGTTTTTAATGCTTCCAATGCGGTCGGATCTTTATCTAAAAGCCTGATTGCCAAATATCTTGAGGACAGTTTAGCCGTAATGGGCTTATCCATCTTAATCTCTTTGCGGATTGCCTTGATCGACTGCTCAAGTTCTTCGCCATAGTTTATGTGGATATGGCGTACAATAGGATTACGCTCCTCGTAAACTTCAATAATTTCGTCGAAAAGCTTCTCAAGCCCCTCACCCTTGCTGGCTGTTGTGGGAATGATCGGGATGCCAAGCAACTTACCGAGTTTATCCCGGTTGAGTTTGGCTCCGCTGGATTTGAGATCATCGTATATATTTAAGGCAATCACGACCTTGATGTCCATATCGATGAGTTGTGTAGTCAAAAACATATTCCGCTCTAGGTTTGAGGCATCAATTACATTCAAAACAATATCGGGAGTCTCTTCAATGATGTAATTGCGGGTATATAACTCTTCAGGAGAAAATGAGGTTAATGAATAAGTCCCTGGCAGATCGACCAGGTTAAAGGTGTACCCTTTGTGCAGAAAAGAGGCAATTTTGGAATCGACCGTTACTCCTGTGTAATTACCGACATGCTCTTTCGAATGAGTGACCCGGTTAAACAAGGTGGTTTTGCCGCAGTTTGGATTTCCAGCCAATGCAACCTGTATGGTCTTCCCCTTCTCACGTGCCGAAATCTTTAACACCTCCATGTCGATAGTCCCATCAAAACTTGGCGGGGCAAAGTTCAATGCCTCCTCCATGGTGATCACTTCAATGAGATTAGCCTCAGCCCGCCGGAGCGAGACATTATAACCAAGAAGCTGGTATTCAACAGGATCAAAAAGCGGAGCATTTTTAAGTACTGCAACCTCTTTCCCGGCCACGAACCCCATTTCAGAGATTCGGCGACGAAAAGAACCATGACCCAATACTTTAGTTATTACAACACGCTTATTTTCTTCAACTTCAGAAAGTCGCACCCTGATTCTTATTTAGAATAATTACAAATAGGATACAAATATAGGACAATAAATTTTATAATGAGAAATAACTAAGTAAAGTTTTTGCGTAAAATTGATCAAAAAAGAAGAAAAGAGAGATTTACCTGAAAAGCCAGATCTTTCCGGGTCGAAATCAGGCTGATATAATCACCAGAAATCCCCAATCTGTTTCAGAAAAGTGAAATCCTTAAATTATTCGGATTTGTTGATTCTGGTATCTGAAATCTGATTATCTTTGCACCGCTTTCATCAACATGATTCATGAAATTAATCCGATGGAACAGTAAAAGGCAGAACATCTGTTTTAGATTATATGGAACCGGATGTTTCAGTCAATTATGGCCCCGTAGCTTAATGGATAGAGCATCTGACTACGGATCAGAAGGTTGGGGGTTCGAGTCTCTCCGGGGTCACAAATACCGCTGTAATCAATTGATTATAAGCGGTATTTTTTTGTTACATACAATAATACATACAGCCAGGCTGGAAATTTCAGAAATAAGGCTATGGTACTGGTTCAAGTCTTTCTTGGATACGAATTTTGACTGAAACTCACTGAATATCAGACTATTTTTTCATTTATAGAGACGAAATCGTATTTTTGAAGAAATATTGAAAGACCTCGTAAAACCCGTAAATGGCCTGTTCTGCTAAAAAAAGGTGACATAATTCAAAACTTATGCTTGATTGATTAAAGAATTTTAATTTATTTGAGCTCGATTTGTTTGATTCGCTTAATGTCAATTCGGATTTTTGAGTTTTCCCGAAATGGTCCTTTATATTGCTCATTGTCAACATATACCCAAAGCACCTCCTTCGCGTCTGAATCCCATGACAGAATTCCTTCACCCTGATCATTTGTATAGATACTATTACAGTACTCGTCGTTCGACAATCTGCCAGCTAAATGGGCTCCATGCAATAATCCTTGATCATCAGCAACTGTGACCGATAATGTTTTTTGAAGCGGGATAGGGTCAATGTAGTTATCATCATCCTGACTTCGGTGGTCATACCGATATAAAGAATCATATAAATCCTTGGAATAATGCAATTTCTCACCGTTTTCAATAGCATGCTGATGATGTTCATGAGCCATTCTTGTGTTATATGCACAAAAGTCTTTTTCACGAATATAAACTTTGTGAAATTTTCTGACTTTTAATGACTCACGAAACCTACGGATCAGATAGCCAACATATAGCCCAGATATTATTTCGATGAGGACACAAACCACTGGAAGAAGTTTATGAATAAAACTATAATCGGAGGCAGTAATAGTCCCCATAAGTAGAACTCTTTGCCAGCTGACCGCGGCAACAATAGCAAGTAAGAAAATACCATAAATCAATCCCTTTATCAAATCACGTCGGGTAGCGACTTGAGCCTTTTCTTCTGCAGCCGCTTGTGGCATTGCTTTTTGGGAGAACTTCATTTCATTGTAAACGGTATAGTCGAAAACTGATGGGCTCATTTTTTTTGCTAACAGGTGGGACACATAAGCTCCCCATAGAACGATGAACAAGGCCGCAAGCAGGGCCAATACAAAATTTCCTTTACCGGTCATTTGCGACATCAAGTCAAGGTACATAGGAAAGCTAAAAAATATCTCCAAAAGTACTGAGAAAATAAACAAGGCAGTAAGGATAGCAACAGGGCTGTTTGTAAAAATTCGGGACCAGTCCTCTAAAACTTGTTGAATAGAGTTTCGCCTCCCCATCGCAACTCTTGCTATTTTTGCAGATCCATTTGAAATAGAGGATCTTCTAACTGCTTCTTGTGTATTAGTTTCGCTTAAAGTAGTATTAATCTGTTTCATGACTTTATTGGTTTTAATGGTTTAATGAATAATTTGAACTTAGATATTGTAAAAAGCCTTCGGGATCTTCAAATCTTTCGATTTCAACTGAATCACATGGTAGCTTTGTTTTCCACCCAGACAGACAAAGTGTGAATTTACTTTTTGGTTTTGCATAAAAGTTAGCAGGTGAATCATTTCCATTAAGTGACTGAATACCATCTGAATAGCAAAACACATAGTTAGTCATCTTCTGAATCTGTGGTTCGTCTAGCAGAACTGCAATCTTTTTAAAGAAACCATTTATGTCTGAGTTTTTTATGTACTTATTTGAATTACTGCGAGGTAAAAAAATTTGTTTCTGAACTTTTTTGATGAAATTCTGAATTTTCTTCTCATTTGAAGCAGTAATAAAATTTATTTTTTGCTTCAATTCTGCTTGCCTTGAAAGGACGAGGTCAGGATCCATTCTTGGCACTGATTCCAAATAGCAGCGGATTCCACTTAAATCGGTGGGTTCATCAATACTGTATACCACTACTAAACCCCCGGTCATTGAAACTAAGTGGCATACAGTTGAAACAAAACTGGTATCCAGTTGCCGGTGGTCTTTAAAACTTGGTGTCCAGTCAAATCCGAGGGAAGCACATGTTTGTTGATTTGGTCCAATTGATAAAGACGATGCTGCCTGGTTAGTACCACATCTGGTGACAATAAACATCAGAAGGATGAAAACGGTGATTGTCTTCACGATCTGAGCGATTCTGTTCAATGTAAAGTTCTTGTTTTTCATTGCATAAAATTTAAAACATGAATAATACTAGGTTAATTAATATTAATAATCAGTTATTTATAGAAATAGCACCTAAAAGCTTACTCAATCAACACCCCATTGAGTTTTTTGTAGTTATAAAGATTCTGACTTTCCCGGGGCGGAGTGTTTAGCGATTTCCCTTTACTATTTTCGAATCAGATAGCAGGGCAATTTTGAAATATAATTTATTAGGCTACCGACAGGAGCAAATTGATTATATAACGCCTTTCATTAATGCAAGCTTGGCAGGTTTGTAGACCAGGTTCATCCGGCAAATGCTCTCTGATTTGGAGAAAATTGGTCTTTGATTTCTGATACTGGCACATTAACTACCTGGCCTGCATTAGGTAAGACGGGAAGGGTTGCAGTTGCAAATCCTTTATTCTTATTATAAAAGATTCGGATTTGAACTTCAATAATCTGGTTTAAAGTAAAATGTTTCATAATAATTGTTTTTAAAATTTTACATTCTATAGGGTTTCACATGGATGGCCCTAATCTTTTTGCTGTAATACTCAGGTGGCTGCAACACCTCCAGAATTTTGGCTTCTGACCACCGGGCTGCAATATTTTGAGAGGCTTGCCACTTCCTTTATTTTTGAGCTCTTCTTATTTTGTATTTTTTAGAGGTTTAAGTGTGAGTATTCACTGGACATTTGGTTATATCTGACATGTCTGGCAATTGGATATTCCGGTGATGTTGACCCCCTCTCCGGTCATATTGACCCCCATCAGGGATGATGGTTTACGAGAACTCTAATGACTGACAATTTTACCGTTTTTTTCTTAAACTTTCACCTTTTAATTCT
>Ga0316231_1000558_pt1 | contig 51475 bp, 49 predicted proteins | sample TBH18027metaG_FD_206002 | JGI IMG/M metagenome (GOLD analysis project Ga0316231, IMG submission 206002) | Freshwater microbial communities from Trout Bog Lake, Wisconsin, USA - TBH18027 | ecosystem: Environmental > Aquatic > Freshwater > Lake > Hypolimnion/Profundal zone | place: USA: Wisconsin... | reverse complement strand
TGATGCCGTTCGACGGCGGATTGCCCAGCGGTTTGATCAGCCTGGCTGCGACCAGCGGCGGGATGTCATGCGGCTGGCAATTCAGCACCCACGCCGCCTGCTCCGCCGTCAGGCGGGCCGGCAACTGGCCCAGCAGCATCAGAAATTTATGTTGGTCTTCCCGCATATTAACTTCTCCGACCCGCCTCGAATATCGGTGTTTCAGCACCATCCCATCAAGGCATAGGAATTCTACAAGGAGCCTTTGCCGGAGTCCGGCAGCGGGGGGCGGGCGCTCCGCGCCCGCACCCCCGCCACCGGCCAACCGGCCAAGGAATCCATTTCAATGTGACACGCGCCACAATCGCTTTGGCGTTTTATCACCCGGACTGCATCGGATTGTCGGCGTCCTGTTTTTTAGCAACCCCAGGGAACAAGCCCCCGTAAACGAGCCGCATCAGGCCACCATGCCCGAACCGTGTGAGGCTGTCTCATCGTAAAGGCTACTCACCACGAGAACCGTCTGCGGTTAAACCTCGTGACTTTCGCCACCAGCCCGTTTTTTCATGTGTCCAAACCGCCGCGTCTCTCCCCACTCGAATCAATGCCCGTTATGAGGCGGATCACTGAATCGGAGAGCGTCACGTCGAGCGCCAGGTTGTATTTCGACAACTCATACGCATTTGCCCCAAGGCATTTGCAGATGTATTCCGCTCCGGCTTGTGAGCGGTCATACGGGCGCACGTCTATCCTTGCCCCACCCGTCGCACGCTTCCACAGCCATTCGGCGTAGTGACACAAGGATTCATAATTTCGCGTATTGGTCCCACCGACCAGACCGTGAAAGTGGAACCGTCCATTTTTCTCACCTTGCTCCCCACGAATTCCCAAAAGCAGGTGTTTGTAAGGAACCTGACAATATTTCGCCAAATCCTGGCACCAACGAAAGACCAGCCCATAGGCTATTGATGGTCTTGGGACGCTGCCCTTGAATGTTGGTGTGCAAAATAAATCCCATTGCACTCGCGCCAGACTCAGGCTGAAATCTGTCAGCCGCTCAGATCGTGACCACTGGTCACGCCAATTTCGGTCTATCCGAGGGTTGCGAGCCATAATGTTTTATTTCTTTGGCTCGACAATGATTTGGCCGATCAACGTGGCCTTGCCTCCGTTGTCGCCATGACGGATTTTCGACACGCCCACTTGAATGGTGGTGCCGACGGTTTTGCCCCACACTTTGGAGCGTTCCTCATCCTTGAGTTTATAGTAGAGCATTTCCTCCATGCGGAATTCCGTGGGGTTGCTCATGTCCATGCACAGCAGGTCATACGACTCGCCCGCCGGCTTGCCGTTCTTGGCCGGCCAGGTGTTGTGCACCTCTTTGAATACGGTCAGTGTCATTATCATATTTTTAATTTTCAGTTTGTTCTCCGTCGTAACTTGGTTTCACCCGACGCAGACGGACATACGTCGGCAAAACAACTGAGGACGTTTTTAGCAGATGAGGCGGAGAACAACTAACGAGTCAAAAAATGACCCATTCGGCAGATTACTTGGAGGAACGGACCTTTAGGGGACGAAGACTTAAACCGATGCCACGGGGAGGCGGCTCGCAAACGTCGCGCAGGTTCTCAATCGAGACGTAGGCGCAGACTCCGACACGCATGAATGGTTTCATCCACTCGTGCAAGTCGGGAACTGTTTTTTTGGGATCAGATTCCAGCATCTTTTTGATTTCCGGCCATGCCAGCAGCAGGAAACTGTAAATTCCTGCACGCGGACTTTCGCCGGCAAGCTGCCCGTCCAGATTCAAGAAGCTGTTGAACCCTTCTGTAAATCCATCGTTCAATTCAACCATCGCCGACGGACTCCAATGGTAGGCTATACATTCGAGGTTTGTTGCGATGTCTTGTAGCCCTCCTACCGAGGATGCCACAAATTCGATGAGCTTATCAGAAAACAGTTTTTCAAGAGACCCATTCGCAATCAGGGAATTGTTAGCTTCAACCCATTTCGCGCCGAATATAATAGTCAGCATCTCCCCGGTTTTGTCCGGCGTCAAATCCCCAAATCCTTCGGCCTTTAATTCAGCCTCTGATTCCAGTTCAGCAAAGCGTATGCAACGCGCAACGATGCCGAACATCCGCCCCAGGTTTCTCCAATTGACCGTAACAACGCTTTTCGCCTCCGCAACGGTTTTAGCCAGTTTTAATCCGGCCTGATCGCTGACAATCACCGTTTCACTCAATAATGGGAATCCCTTAAAATACGTTTTTTTGAAGACATCAAAAATATTGTAGCAGTAATCTGGTAAAACTTTTATGTGCGCTTCCAAATGCGGGCATTCTTGCAGAACCCACAGCAATTCTGACATGAGCGGTTTGCCGCGCTCCAGCAGTGGCATGGTGTAAAATATCTCCTTCACTGCCTGTTTGTCAGACAGGCTTGGCGATAAAAATGAATCAGTTTGCGGCATGTTTTTTTAACACCACAAACGCAATTTTGTTGCAAGCCGGTGGCGCGCAGACTTTCGGCCTGACTTGCTGCGCGTTCACACCCAAAGACTGTGCGCCGGGATTGTCTGGCATGACCAAAGCGGCGTTTCCACTCTCCGAACCGCTGACAGCTAATTCTCCAAACCAAATCGCCGCTCCCGTCACGAACGGCTGGCGCACGCACTATCACCACACCGGCTTTGATCTGCCCGACTATCACCATCCGGCTGCAAATTTTAAAAATATATTCCTTGCCAGAAAAGCGGCCGAGTAGTAATGCTTAATATGTTCTGACAGAACGATAAGTTAGTTATGAAGCCTATTAGAAATGCTCTTGTTGTTTCACTCATCTTCAGTATATGCGCTGTCTCGTTTAGTTTGCTCCACGCGCAAAACACGGCCACACCGGATTCCATCGTGCAAGTCACGGCGGAGGCGCAGGGATTGAGCCTGGTATCGCCGGGCGACTTTCCGAATGCGAGCACCTTTTGGGTGGTGGACTCCAACAGTGTCTTTTCCCCGTGGCCGTGTCCGCCACCCAACGCCAGCAATCTGCCCATCTATGATCTCACCGGCGAGGGCTCGACGTTTTTGGTTGACGCCACGGGCGGGCAAGTAGCCACGGATTCACAGCAATCAGTCGCGGACGCCGTAGCAGCACTGGCGGATTCCGTGGATAACCTTATCAACCAGGTTAAGGCTTCGCTGACGGCGCAGCCGCAAATACGGATGGCGGGCAGGAGCATGGTGATGAGCATGGATGATTTAGGCGATGGCGATTTGACCCCGGCATTCAGTTTTCCGACAAACGGGTTGTGGCTGCAAATCACGAATGTGGCGAACGGGCTGGCGTATATGAATTTGATGAACGGCACGGATTTCGTCTATGAAATTTACTCCAAGACGGATTTGACGGCAACGAACTGGGACATTGCCGGCGAAGTGTTTCCGACGGACACGAACTGCATGCCCTTTACGGTGCCGGAACTGGACCAGACGAATCTGTTTATCTGGGCGCGGGATTGGACGGGGATCACATCCAACGGCAATGAGACGCCGGACTGGTGGTTTTGGAAATACTTCGGAACAACAGATTTGTCGGACACTAATCTGGACAGCGTCAACCAGCCAGTGGTGAATGATTTTCAAGAGGACATTGATCCGAACATCATCTTTTTCACGCTGCAATTTCCAAACGAGGTGCAAAACGCGGTCACCAACGGCGCGGTAACGATCATTGGCGGCCAGCCGTTTTATGAAGCGGTGCTGGTCAATGACACGAACACCGCCGATGCCAATTGGCAGCCTTATTCAGGGACAAATGTCGCCGTCTGTTTCGATTCCGGTAACGGCGTCTACACGGTTTGCGTGGGATTGCGAGGATTGCCGAAAGATTCCACGACAACGTGGGTGACAACTCAATCAGTCTTGTTTCAGCCTTCGGCTCCAGCATTTGTCATCACCAGTCCAGCCACCATGACGGTTTCCCAGCCGATGATTCAGGTGCAGGGACAGGTTAGCGAGACGTTGAGCAGCATGTCATTTGACGTGAGCAATGCCGCCGGCATCTTTACCAACCAGCCTGGCTACTGGCAACCGGCATTTTATGACACCAATGTGTTGAATTTCACGACGAACACCTTCCAATGTTACGATGTCCAACTGACGAACGGCTTGAACACCATCACGCTATATGCAACTGACTTGGCGGGCAACATGACGACCACAAACATCAGTGTTACCCTGGATTATTTCGAAGTCACCAATCCACCGGCTCTGGCCGTGATCTGGCCTACCAACGGAACGGTTATCAGCGGAACCAACTTCACCTTGCAAGCACAGGTGGATGACCCGACAGCCAGTGTCGCAGCCTCCATTACAGACACAAACGGAGATACCAATGTTGTTCAAGGCCTGGTGGAGCGAAGCGGGCTGGTCTGGCTGCAGGATTTGCCGATGGGCGCGGGCACGAATACCATCACTGTTAGTGCCGTAAATGGGGCGGGATATACAAACAACATCAAAGTTTCAATTGTCCAAAGTTCTGATACCATGACGACAGACCCGATTTCCAGCGACCAATTGAACCAGACGAACATTACGGTGACGGGGACGTTGAGCAATCCGGCGGACAACGTGGTGGTTAACGGAGTCGAGGCGGACTATTACGATGACGCAGGCAATTGGGCAGCCGACGGTGTGCCAGTCAACGCCACGGGCACGGCCTATTTAAACGTGCAATTGGAGGATGCCTCATACAATCCATTGGGAACGCAAAACATCGGTCAGCCCCAGCCAGCAACCGTTGCGCTGATGAGTTATACGAGCCACTCTCACTCTGATGCCACCTGGTATAATGATTGTAAGGGGCCGGCTGAAAGCGTCTCGGATGAGACGATGGAATGGCTTTATCAGACTGGGGGAACGGATTCCGGGGGCTTTGCGGGATGGAATGGGGATTGCGATCGCGAAAATTACAGCTACGCGAACGGCCTTGCGGGTGGCTCCTACGGTTTTTCTCCGGCTTGGGAGATCAATAACACCTCGGGAACCATCTATTACGGCCCAGTTTGGGAATATTTAAGCCATTGGAATAAATGGATATATATTTCAAATTTTGAACTGGGCGGTTGGAGTTCCAATGCCCATGCCCGCGTGATGGTGGTCCCTTCGGGCCAGTCGGCGGTGGGGCAGACCATCTTGTATCTGGTGCAGGCGCAGGTGCTGGATATGGGCACTGGTCTGCAATTGGCGGCGAATGCAGTGCAATTTATGAATCAACTGGCGGGAACCACCACCGAGGACGTGACCAATGACGACGGCTCGGTGTGGACGGAAGCCGTGGTGTCAGGCGCGGCGGGCGCAAATGTGGAGGTGACGCCGAGCGCAAGTAGATTCCAAAACATCAGCTTCAGTTCGATGAAACTCTCGAAGCTGGTCTATATTAGTGTTGACTCAAACAACAAGCCATCAACTTTTGATGCACAGCAAGTTCAGTCAACATTCCAGTCGGAATTATTCAGCAATGTGTTTTATAGTCTTCCTACAGGCGAAGGTGTTCAAATCATGGTTCATGTTCGCTCAAGTTATGGCGGCAATCTTGGATGGAACAGTTCAAAACAAACATATGTTAGTCGTGTCGTATGGAATCAAACTTATGCAGGCGGGCTAGCGGCGTCTCCGGCTAAAGATGGGAATACCACAATCGATCCCATTGCATGTAGAAATTACAATACGGGAAGCGACCCCGGCATTCAATTTTGGGTGAACATTTTAGCCCATGAGACAATCTGGCTTAATGTGTGTGGCGGCGCTGACCATGATCTTACTCCTCCCGCTGATGAAATATCATCCGGGTTGGAGCCGCCTTTAACTGCTTCATTTACTGTATGGCCAGCAAACCAAGCATATATAATTTCAAAATTTGGATTCTAATATATGATTATGACAAACTTTATGAAAAATAAATTATTTAGAAATTGCGCCTATGTTTCCACAGCGTTTTTTGTTGTGTTTATCGGCCTCTACACCTATGTATGGATTTTTAATTCACCTTTTTTTCACATACCGCTTAGCAAAGCCAGCATGACGGTTGATAAGTATGAAGGTGGGCAAGTAATTTTTTTTAACGGACCTTACCCTAATGCCACCACCATGTTGGGACCAACCGATACCATAACGGGTTATGAGGGTTGCGGTATTTACTACCATGTAATCCATGACTCTGCCAGCAACGTGACGTGGTGGACGCTGATGATCAGTCTTTGGTATCCCATCATCCTCTTCGGCATTTTGCCCGCAATCTTCGTGGTTAAAAAGTTGCGCGCAAAGACTTCTCGATGAAAAAGAAAATATTCAGCCGCAGTGTTGCCGCCATTCTATTTTTGGTCGTATTGATCGTGTGGATATAAAAACATAGTGGAATTGCTGTTGAACGATAATGCCGATGTCAATGCCAAGAACAATAAGGGCGAGACGCCTTTACACATAGCAGTATTAAGAGGCCACAAAGACATAGCTGATTTACTGCGCCAACACGGCGGACAGGAATAAGCTAGAATTCCGTTTAAGTATTTATCTTCGTAATTTTGCCCGCAAAATTCGAGGTGAAAAAATTGCGTCAAAAAACTTGCTCCAAAACAATGACACGACTCTGCAACTGGCGGCGAACGCGGTGCAATTTTTGAATCAACTAATTATAACTTTGTCAGACCGGTTGAAAATCTGCGCGAATCGCTCCACTCCGAAAATTAAGGCTCGCTCCGTTCCACGCCCCGCTCCGCTTTCCAACCGGACTGACATTGGCTGCAAATTTTGACGGAGACTGCGGAAAGTTGACCCGGTCGGGAAATGCCACAAACTCCCGCCCGTGCCAATTTTCCGCAGACTCCGGGCAGGGTTTGAATAAATGGAATGTTAGTCAGGTTGTTTGTCTTCGCCTTTTTTACGCCTGCCAGCACCCCTCCTTTTGCTGCCCGCTGGTCCGACAACATGCCGAGATTGGTAGCGAGATCTAAAACCGCGCCAGCGTCTCCCTCTCAAACTTCCGCCACTATCACGCTTTTAGCTTTCACTGGGTTTTGTATGCGCTTCGCGCACGGCTCGCTGTCTCCCAATTCTGTGAAGCGAGCAGCATACGGCAGGGTGACGGACAGCGGTTTCAAAAAAAAGCTATGAAAACAACAAATCATATTGAAGCGTCAGCTCCAGCGAATGTCCGGCCATCGTCGGTTTCAAATACCAGCAAGACGCAACCGGATTTTGTCAGGCATTGCACCAACCGCAAGTTGGCCACGGAAGCGGTTTTGAATTATTTGCGGACACGGTTGCCGAGGCAATACGAAGTTGCCGAAGTTGTCGGCAAGTGGGTTTGGCTCGATGTCTCACCCTCGCGCAAGCCGAATCTGGCCGCGTTGCTTTGGGCATTGGGCTTTCATTGGAACCGGCGGCGCGGTGTTTGGCAGCATCCGTGCGGCAGCTTTGACCCGCTCGGCGCTCATCCGACAGACCCGCGCGCCAAGTATCGCTCTTATTTTCCCGCTGACGTGCTGGCAGCTTGAAAGGAATCCGCACCATGAGCGCAAAATCAATACTGGCACTGTCAGTGAAACTGTCAGTAAAGGCAGCCGCCAATAGCCCAAAATTCTGGCGGTTTAACCCAAATAGTCTTTAGTTTTATCAGCAATCTGCTAATTTTCTTTTGTCTGAATTTATGTTCCAGATGTGTTTCATCTGTGGCTAAAATAAAATGAATGGCAAAACTCTATCCGCTCCGCGCGCCCGGCAGATTCTGACCGCCGCGCAAAAAACCCGCGTGCTCGTCGTCGGCGACGTGATGCTCGACCAGTTCATCTGGGGCGGCGTGTCGCGCATCTCGCCGGAAGCGCCGGTGCCGGTGGTGGAGTTTTCGCGCGAGAGCTTCATGCCCGGCGGCGCGGCCAACGTCGCCCGCAACCTGGTTTCGCTCGCCACGCCGACGGAACTTTTCGGAGCCATCGGCAACGACGACGCCGGGCGCAAGCTGCAAAAAATCCTGGCGGATCAAAAAATCGGCTGCAGCGGGCTGGTGAAAAGTTCCACACGGCACACCAGCATCAAGACACGCATCGTGGCGCACCAGCAGCAGGTCGTGCGGATTGACCGCGAAACGCGCGACGGCTTGGACGAAAAACTGACCGGCCGGTTGCTGGCCGAATTAAAATCAAAACTCCCCAAAGCCGATGCGGTCATCGTCGGCGATTATGGCAAGGGCGTCGTCACGCAGCCGCTGCTGAATGAAATGAAAGCCCTCTGCCGCGAGCGCGGCGTGTGGCTGAGTTTCGATCCCAAGCCGGTGCATCGCCTGAATTTAAACAACCTTTCGCTGATCACGCCCAACCGCAAGGAGGCGTTTGAACTGGCTAACCTGCCGGATGAATCGAAGAATGCAAATCCGTTCGCCGACAAAAATCTGATGCTCGTCGCGGAACGGTTGCTAAAGGAACTGCACCCGGCGCTGCTGCTCATCACGCTCGGCGAACTCGGCATGCTGCTCTGCCAACGCGGACAGAAGCCGTTTCACATTCCGACGGTGGCACAGGAGGTGTTCGACGTTTCCGGCGCGGGCGACACGGTGATTGCCAGTTTCACGCTCGCCATTGCGGCGGGTGCGTCGCCGGTTGAAGCGGCGATTCTTTCAAATCACGCCGCCGGCATCGTCGTCGGCAAAGTCGGCACCGCCATCACCACGCCGGAGGAATTGATAAATAGTTTTACGACACGTTAATTTGTTGAATGGTTGAATCGTTTAATTGGCGAAAACTCCAAACGATTCAACTTTTTAACAATTCAACAAAATGAAAATCACCGTCGAAACCATCCGCGCGATGAAACGCCGTGGCGAGAAAATTGCCGCGCTTACGGCGTATGATTTTCCGATGACGAAGCTGCTCGACGAAGCGGGCGTGCCGCTGCTGCTGGTCGGTGATTCGCTCGGCATGGTGGTGCTCGGCTATCCCGACACAACCCATGTGACGATGGCGGAAATGGAGCATCATGTCCGCGCCGCCGCCCGCGCGAAGCCGAACGCGCTGCTTGGCGCGGATTTGCCGTTCAACACTTACAAGACGATTTCCAGTGCCGTTGAAAATGCCAAACGGCTGGTTGCGGCGGGCGCGGAATTCGTGAAGGCGGAAGGCGGGCGGGAAATTCTGCCGCAGGTCAAAGCCATCCTCGCGGCGGGCATTCCGTTCTGCGGTCATCTGGGCATGTTGCCACAGCATGTTCGGGAAGAAGGCGGCTATCACATCAAAGGTAAAAAGGACGCCGAACATCAGAAGCTGCTCGACGATGCGCAGGCTTTGGCGGAGGCCGGCGCGTTTGCAATTGTGTTGGAACTGGTAACCCCGCCGGTGGCGAAGGAAATTTCGCAGCGCATTTTGATTCCCACCGTCGGCATCGGCAGCGGGCCGGACTGTGACGGGCAGATTCTGGTGACGCAGGATTTGATCGGCGCATTCCCATGGTTCACGCCGAAATTTGTGAAACCAAAGGCAAATTGCTCCAGCGAAATAAAATCCGCCGTGACTGCCTGGAAAAACGAAATCCGCGCAAAACAAGCGGAAGTCGGCTGATTCCCGGATCAATACACCTTGCGCAGATTCGACGGAAGAATGTTGAGCTCGTCGCGATATTTGGCGACGGTGCGGCGGGCGATGGTGATGCCTTTTTCACCGAGCATTTTCACGACCTCCTGGTCGGACAACGGCTTGCTGGGATTTTCCGCCTTGAAGATTTCGGCAATCATGTCCTTCACGCTGGCGTTGGAGACACCTTCACCGCCATCCGCAGTCTGCAAACCGGCGGTGAAAAAATATTTCATCTCGAAGATGCCCTGCGGCGTTTCCATGTATTTGCCGGAAACGGCGCGGCTCACGGTGGTTTCGTGAACGCCGACCACGTCCGCCACCTGCGCCATCGTCATCGGCTTGAGATGCGCGACGCCCTTTTCCATGAAGTCGCGCTGGCGCTTGACGATTTCCTTGCCGATGTTGGAGATGGTTTGCTGCCGCTGGTGCAGGCTCTTGATGAGAAATTTCCCGGCGCGGATTTTTTCGCGGATGTAATTTTTCACCTCGACGTTGTTCTCGCCTTGCGCCATCAGGTCTTTATAGACATTGCTGATGCGAAGATGCGGCACATTGTCGTTGTTGGTCGTGACCGCAAATTCCTCACCGACCTTTTGAACAAAAACTTCGGGTGCGACGTATTGGTCGGCGTCCGGCAAATAAGCGCGTCCCGGCCGCGGCTCAAGTCGGGCGATTTTGGCCAGCGATTCCTGCACCTCATCCACATCGTGTCCGGTGCCGCGCGCAATTTCGGGAATGCGGCGCTTGCCGAGCGCTTCCATGTAGTCGCGGATGATGCGATATTCCAGCGATTCCTGCTTGCCGGCGCGTTCGAGCTGGAGCATCAAGCACTGACGCAGGTCGGTGGCACCAACGCCGGGCGGATCGAAGGTTTGAATGACCTTGAGCACCTCGGCGATTTTTTCCGCCGGCAAATTGTTGGAAGCGGCCAGTTCATCCACCGTCGCCTTGAGGTAGCCGTAGTCGTCAATGTTGCCGATGATCAGTTCGGCGATGGCGCGCTGGTCGTCGTTCAGATCGGATTCGCGCGCCTGATCCATCAGCACCTGCGCAAACGAGGTTCCCACCGTTAGCGAATCGAACATGAACTGCCGTTTTTCGTCGTCCTCAGTGGATGACCGGATCGGGGAGCTGGTCTGGGAAAAATTGTCGCGCCATTCCTGGTCCAGCTGCACGAGCTTGTCGAATTCTTCTTGAAATTCATCCGCCGGCGCGGCTTCGGCTTTTTGAAAATCGGTGTCACCGGTCGCCTCATCGGAACGTTCGGCGGGATCAAGTTTGGCGGTGGCATCGCTGGTTTCGCCGACGTTCTCGACCGGTTTGTCCGGCAACTCGACCTCCGCGCCTTCGACTTCCTCAAGCACGGGATTTTGCTGGAGCTCCTGTTCGACCAGCGCCTTGAGTTCCAGCATCGGCGCCTGCAGCAACGCCAGCGACTGCTGGAGCTGCGGTGCGAGCACCATGGACTGCGTCAAGCGCGTTGAGAGTTGCATTCCCTGAACCATTTGCGGGGCAACTTAACGCAGTTCCGGCCAAGGACAAGTAAAATTGGCACGAGTCTCGCTGTAAGTGTGAAAGTTGAAGGAAAAACTGGATTTTTCGGCGCGGTAAATCCATCTTTGAAACATGAAACTGATCATCATCCCCCACAATGTCACACTCACCAAGGCCATTGAAAATCACGTTGTGAAGTGCATTGAAAAACTTGACCATTTCGACCCCCGGGCGATTGACGCGCGCGTCACGCTCGAACATGACCACACGCGGGCGCCGGAAAAACAATTCAGCTGCTCCATCCGGCTGGCTGTGCATGGACCCGACCTTTTTGCCAAGGATGTGGAGAGCGATCTTTACGCCGCGATTGACCTCGTGACCAAAAAAATCGAACAGCAAATCCGCAAGCAGCACAGCCGCTACAAGACCCACAAGCACAAGGACGCCGCCAAACTCAAGACCGTCCGCCGCGCCGCCGGCATCTGAAAGTGACGGGTGGCAAGTGGCATGACTAATCCGCCGAAATCAGCACGCTTTTCTTGTCACCTGACACCTGACACTTTGAAATGATCCTTCGCGCCCGAACGGTTCTGCCGATTTCGCAGCCGCTGATTGAAAACGGCGCGGTGGTCATTTCAGGAAATCGCATCCGAACCGTCGGCAAATGGACGGACTTGGCATCGTCCAACGAAACGGTCTTGGATCTCGGCGAAGTCATATTGCTGCCCGGCCTTATTAACGCGCATTGCCATCTCGACTACACCGACATGGCCGGCGAATTGCCGCCGCCGAAAACCTTCACCGACTGGATTGCGCTCATCACCGCCGCCAAGAGCGCGTGGAGCTATTCCGAATACGCGCGCTCCTGGCTGCGGGGCGCGCACCAGCTTTTGAAGACCGGCACGACCACCGTGGCCGACATCGAGGTGATGCCTGATCTGCTGCCGGAAGTCTGGGATGCCACGCCGCTGCGCGTCTTTTCGTTTCTTGAAATGACCGGCATCCATTCCAAGCGCAACCCGAAGGAAATTTTGCACGAAGCCGTGAAAAAAATCGGCTCGCTCGCCCACGCCCGGAACCGGCTTTCGCTTTCGCCGCACGCGCCCTACTCCACTTTGCCGGAGCTTCTGCGCCTCACCGCCAAGCTGGCGCGCAAACGCAAATGGCGCGTCACCACCCACGTCGCCGAGTCCGACCAGGAATTTGAAATGTTCATGCACGCGCGTGGCAAAATGCACGACTGGCTCAAGCGCAACGCACGCGACAATTCCGATTGCGGCCACGGCTCGCCCATCGCCCACCTTGCGCGCCAGCGGCTGCTCGGCGAAAACGTCCTCGCCGTCCACGTCAACTGCCTCGCTCGCGGCGACGCCACGCTGCTGGCAAAAAACAAAACCCACGTCGTCCACTGCCCGCGCAGCCATGATTATTTCCGCCATCCGCCGTTTTTGCGCGAACGCCTCGTCAACGCCGGCGTCAATGTCTGTCTGGGCACTGACAGCCTTGCCACCACGCGCAAGACCGGCAGACAGAAACCCGAACTGAACCTGTTCGAGGAAATGCGCTCGCTCGCCGCCGCCGACAAGGCGGTTTCCCCGGCGGAAATCCTCCGCATGGCGACCGTCAACGGCGCGCGCGCCCTGGGACTCGCCGGAGAAGTTGGTGAAATCTCGAAAAATGCGTTCGCCGATTTAATCGCGCTTCCTTCGGGCAAAAAAGGCGACGACCCTTACGAAACCATTCTCGCGCACACCGGCAACGTGACCGCCAGCATGATTGACGGTCGCTGGGCGATCCCGCCGATTGATTAGCAAACGGCTCACACAATCTTTCCATTGGTGCCCATCTGTGTTTATCTGTGGCCGAATTGAATCCGTTTGACGAAGAATTGAACCGCCGCCTCGCAGCCTTGAATGAACAGGGCCTGCGCCGCGAACTGCGCCGCGTAAACTCGCCGCAAGGCCCGCGCATTGAGACCGGCGTCAAAACACTGCTCAATTTTTCCTCCAACGATTATCTAGGCCTCGCCAATCATCCGGCGCTAAGAGAAGCTTCGATCAAGGCCGTTGAAAAATTCGGTGCGGGTGCGGGCGCGTCGCGTTTGATTTGCGGTTCCCTCGCGCCATTTCATGAGCTCGAAGAAACGCTCGCTGCTTTCAAAGGCACGGAAGCCGCGCTGACTTTTTCCACCGGCTACGCCACCGCGCTCGGCACCGTCACCGCGCTCGTCGGCAAGGACGACATCGTCATCGTGGACAAGCTGGTTCATGCCTCCATTGTGGATGCCGCGCGCTTGAGCGGCGCAAAACTCCGCGTCTTCGCTCATAACAACCTGAACGACCTCGAAGACATCTTGAAGTGGGCGGTCAAATCGCAAACCACAAATCGCAAATCGCAAATTCTGATCGTCACCGAATCCGTTTTCTCGATGGACGGCGATGCCGCTCCGCTACGCGAAATGGTCGCCCTCAAGGAAAAATACGGCGCGTGGCTGATGGTGGACGAGGCGCACGCCACCGGGCTTTACGGGAAAAACGGACGCGGCCTTGCGGACGAACTGGGCATCAGCAGCCGGGTTGAAATCCAGATGGGCACGCTCGGCAAGGCGCTCGGCGCGAGCGGCGGCTACATCTGCGGCTCGCGCTTGCTGATTGATTTTCTCGTCAACCGCGCCCGTAGTTTTATTTTCAGCACCGCGCCCGTTCCCGCCGCAGCGGCGGCCGCCGCCGCAGGAATTCAACTGGCGCAATCCGCCGAAGGCGGCGCTCGCCGTAAATCCCTTTGGCAGCTGGTTGAACTGCTGAATTCAAAATTCAAAATTCAAAATTCAAAATTCCGCAGCGCCATCATCCCGATCATTATTGGCGACGAAGCTAAAACGGTTGAACGTGCCGCAAAACTCCGCGAGCAAAACATTTTCATCCCGGCCATCCGCTATCCCACCGTGGCGCGCGGCGCGGCGCGGCTGCGGTTGACGCTCACAGCCGCGCACACGCCGGACGACGTAGCGCTGTTAGTCCAGGCGTTCTCTGATTTGAAATCACCATGAACCGGTTTGCCCAACTTGACCGCAAGTTCGTCTGGCATCCGTTCACGCAGATGCGCGACTGGCTCAAGCGCGAGCCGATCGTCATCGCCTCCGGCAATGGCTCGATGTTGCGGGATGCTCGCGGACGCGAATATCTCGACGCCAACTCGTCCATCTGGACCAACCTGCACGGCCACAACCATCCCAAAATCAACGCGGCCATTTGCCGGCAGTTGAAAAAAATCGCGCACAGCTCCGCATTGGGGTTTGCCAGCGAACCAGCCTCCGTGCTTGCTCAAAAATTAGTCGAGGCAACTGATGGAATTTACGATTTACGATTTACGATTTACGAGTCGAATGCCAAACCGGCGCGTATATCGAAAATCGAAAATCGAAAATTGGAAAAGGTTTTCTTTTCCGACGACGGCTCGACGGCGATGGAGGTTGCACTCAAGCTGGCTTACGAATTCACCCGGCGGACGCGCGGGAAAACGGTGGGGCGAGCGTCCTCGCGAGCCGCGCAGCCGAAATTCCTTTCGCTCGACGGCGCGTATCACGGCGACACGGTCGGCGCGGTTTCAGCCGGCCATATTGATTTGTTTCACAAGGCTTACGCCGGCCTGCTGTTCAAGACGGACAAGGTCATGTCGCCTTATTGCTACCGCTGCCCGTTCAACCGCGCGAAGCCGGAACGCGCCGACGCGCGTGAATATCGGAAATGCAACTGGGAATGTGTCGGCCTCGTTGAAAAAAAGTTTTCCGCGCAAAAAAAACGCGACAATCCCTACGCCGCGTTTGTCTTTGAACCGTTGATGCAAGGCTCGGCGGGCATGGTTCCGCAGCCGGCCGGCTGGCTGCGACAGGTCACGGACATCGCCCGCGGCCAAGGTGCGCTATTGATTGCGGATGAGGTGATGACGGGATTCGGCCGGACTGGCGTTCAATCAACTATCAACCATCAACTATCAACTTCCTTGTTCGCCTGTCAGCAGGAAAATGTGCAACCGGATTTCCTTTGCCTCGCGAAAGGCCTGACCGGCGGCTATCTGCCGATGGCGGCGACGCTGACCACGCAAAAAGTCTTTGACGCGTTCCTCGGCGAATACTCGGAGTTCAAAACTTTTTTTCACGGGCACAGCTTTACCGGCAACCAGCTTGGCGCGGCGGCGGCGCTGGCGAGCCTGGATATTTTGCAGACGAAAAAATCCGTCCGCCAACGCGCGCAGTTGCAGAAAAACCTGCAAGCGGAACTGCAAACGCTCTGGCCGCTGCCGAACGTCGGCGACATCCGGCAGGTTGGTTTGGTCGCGGGCATTGAACTCGTCAAGGACTGGCGGACGCGGAAGCCGATTGACTTGCGCGAACGCGCGGGCATACGCGTGTGCGAGGCGATGGCGCGGCGCGGCGTGCTGACGCGGCCGGTTGGCAACGTGATTGTGCTGATGCCGCCTTATTGCACGACGGCGGAGCAAGCGGCGAAAATGGTTTCAGCCTTGCGCGATTCCATTCAACGTGTCCTGAATTGACCAGCATCGGAAAATCCGTGCCTTTGTCGGCGGATCAACAATGATTGATTCAAACAAAGAAATGCGCTGGACAGGGCTTGATGCTAAGAATAGTTTCAAAATATGAAACAAGATAGGCTCCAGCAGCCGGGGCCTATTATCTAGTTCGACCGCATTCGCACCATGAAAACTTTCGCCGTCATTTTGCTATTCATAACTATCAGCAGTTATGGCGATGATGCAACCAATTACTATGCCAGTGGCTGTGCGAAAATTGGCAAAAGCAATTTTGATGGTGCATTAACTGATTTAAATAGGGCAATCGAACTCAAACCAAGTTATGCTGATGCCTACATCGCTCGCGGCGGCGTTAAGTTTAATAATGGTGACTTGGATGGTGCGTTGGCTGACAGCAATGAAGCAATTGAACTTAATCCAAATGATGCTTCCGCCCATAACGGGCGCGGCTCGGTGAAGGAACGCAAAGGAGATTTAGACGGCGCAATAGTAGACTACAATAAAGCCATTGAAATTCAACCAGATTTTGCAGTTGCTTACTACAATCGTGCCTCGGCGAAGAAAGCCAAAGGCGACATAGACGGTGCGATGGCCGATTGTAACAAGGCCATTGAACTGAAGTCTGATTTTGTAGAAGCCTATTACCATCGTTCCGTGTTAAAGAAAATCAAAGGTGATTTAGACGGAGTATTGGCGGATTGCAATAAGGCGATTGAACTCAAATCCGATTATGCCGAAGCCTATTATTATCGCGGTTGGGTTAAGCGAGTCAGAGGCGATTTGGACGGTTCACACGCTGATTTCAAAAAGGCCATTGCATTTAATCCCAAAATGCGGGCGGCAATAGATGTGAATGGTTATTTGACGGATGAAAAAAGCTCAAAATAATTTTTGATGAGCACATTCAACCGGCAGCCAGTTTTAACATCCGTTCAAATTGGGCTTTCGTCACGGGCGACACGGACAGGCGCGACTGCTTGGCCAACACCATTTCCTTGAGAATTTTGTCGGCCTTGATCTGCGCGAGCGTGACCGGTTTGGCCAGCGCTTTATCCGCCGCAAGATCCACACACGACCAGTCGCCCTCATCCGCCGTCGGGTCGGAATAAAATTCCTTTACCACGCTTCCGAGACCGATGACGGATTTCTCCTCGCCGCTGTGGTAGAAGAAAACGCGGTCGCCGGATTTCATGGCGCGGAGATTCAGCCGCGCCGCAAAATTCCGCACGCCGGTCCACGCGGTTTGACCGTCCTTCACAAATTGCGCCCACGAATAAGTTTCGGGTTCGGATTTGACGAGCCAATAATTCATGGGGAAATTAAACCACCAAGGCACCAAGGCACCAAGAAAACTTTGTGTCTTTGTGTCTTGGTGGTTATTTTCTCTCGATGGACATTTCCGAAAACCTAAAAACAATCCAGCAGCGGATTTCCGCCGCGTGTGAACGCGCCGGGCGCGCGCTGGATTCCGTCACGCTGCTGGCGGTGAGCAAGACGCATCCGCCGGAAACCATCGGCGCCGCCGCCGGTCTCGGCCTGCTGGTGTTCGGTGAAAACAAGGTGCAGGAGGCAAAAGCGAAAATTCCGCTGTGCCCCGGCAAATTGCGCTGGCATTTCATCGGCCATCTGCAATCGAACAAATGCCGCGACGCCGTGCAGTTGTTTCAAATGATTCAGAGCGTGGACAGTCTGTCGCTCGCACAGGAGCTCAACAAGCGCGCCGCCGAAGCCGCCAAGACGATGCCGGTGTTGCTCGAAGTGAATCTGGCGGGCGAGGCAAGCAAGTTCGGCTACACGCCGGAACGACTGCTCGCCGAACTCAAGGAAATCAATGCACTGCCGCGAATTGAAATCCACGGCTTGATGACCGTGCCGCCGTGGTCGCCGGACGCGGAAACTTCGCGCCCGCATTTCCGGCGGCTGCGCGAATTAAAAACCGAATGCGAACAGTTGCTCGGCGCGCCGCTGCCGCAGTTGAGCATGGGCATGAGCGGTGATTTTGAAGTGGCGATTGAGGAAGGCGCGACCATCGTGCGCATCGGCACGGCGCTGTTCGGCCCGCGCGTGAAGGCGAAACCGCGTCCCGATGAAATTTGAACCCGAATTCAAAGTTGGAACGGCGGTGCGTAGTGGGACAGGCGTCCCGCCGGTCGAGTTTCAGATCCGGTCCGCAAAAAAATCCGAGCGCTTCAAACGCAACTGGACAGGCAAGATGCCTGTCCCACTACGGCTCATCGCCCGCTTCGGAATTCGGCTTAAACACGCGGAAAAATTTACTGGTCGCGCACTTCGTCGCCGGTTTGCGCGTCGCCGCTGACCAGATCGGCCACGGTGTTATCGTCGCTTTGCGGGCCGGTGACGCCGACTTCGGCGACCTTCAATCCGGCGCGGTAGAGGAAAAGATGCTGGTCCATTTTCGGCATCCGGCCGGCGGGGAAATTCAGCACGACAAACCGGCCGGTGTCATTGTAGGAAACCACCTTGCCCGCCAGCGAATTGTCCGGCGTGACAATGGTGGGCGCGGGCTTGGCCACCACGGCGGCTGGATGTGCGGGTTGATGGTGGATGCAGCCGGACAGCAACAAGCCGGCGGTGACGAGCATCAGGGGCGCGAACCATTTCATGCCCACAGTTAAACGCGCGGCGGCGCGCAGGTCAATTCACGATTCAGGCCGGCAGTGGAAAAGTCTGAAATGTCGCGCGAAGAACGCGAAGTCAGCGAAGGGAAAAAGGGTTTTCCTAACTTCGCCTCCTTCGCAGCCTTCGCGCGAAATCCGTTTTGATCTAACAAACTACGTCACGTCTTCAGTGAGGATGGTGTCGCTGTGTTCGTAGGCGGGCGCGCAGCAGCAGAGCAGACGCAGTGTTTCCGCGCCGGTGTTCCAGAGCTTGTGCTTTTGGCCGGGTGGAATCGCGATGGCGTCCCCTGCCCTGACTTCGCGGGTCTCGCCTTCGATGCGGATTTTTCCCGTGCCGTGCGTGATGTAATAAATTTCCTCGGCGCGCGGATGAAAATGTTCCTGCGTCGCGCCGCCCACCGGCAGCCGCGCCTCGGCAAGGCTTTGATTGCGGATGGCGGAGTTGCGGTGCGCGAGGAGTTCGCGGATTTCCGAGCCGTCCTTCGTCGTAAAGGCCGGAACTTCGTTGAGGTTTTTGATATCCATATAATTTGCGCCGGTCAAAAGCTCTCCGGCAGTTTCAATATTTTCGCCCAGTCCGCCTGGCCGATGGCGACACCCGTCGCGATCAGAATCATCGCCGCGCAAAAGGTGGACGTGACGGGTTCGCCCAGCGCGAAATACGCCCACGTCGTGGTCGTGACAGGAATGAAATTGTTGAACAGCATCACCTGGCTCGTGCGCCAGTGACGCAGCGCGGAGTTCCATAGCGCATACGGAATGACGCCGCCAAAGATGATACAAAACGCCTGCACGCCGACATGCCGCGCATCCAGCACCGCCCCGCGCCGGGCCAGTTCCACCAATCCCACCGGCAGCAGCCAGACGCCGGACATCCACATGGAATGCGCCGCCACGCTGACGCCGTTGATGTGCTTCGCGAGAAAACGGCTTTGATGATTGTAATTCGCCCACAACAAACTGGACGCCAGTGCGCACATTTCTCCGGCCAGGTTTGTGTCGGCCGTTTTCAACGCCGGCCAAAACAAGACCAGCACGCCCGCCACCGCCAGCAACGCCGCGCCGTAGCGTCGCGCGCTCGACCAATTTCGGCGCGGCCGTTCCTCCCAGATCAACGCCCAGATTGGCGACGCGCCAAGATACAACGCCACATGCGATGCGGCCGTCAGATGCAACGCCCAGCAAAACGCGACGATATACGCCGCCAGGCTGAATCCGCCGCGCCACCAGAGCTGGAGAAGCAGTGTGCGGTTGAGCGGCTGATAAAGTCCAAGCCAGTTGGTGAACCGCAGCACGGCAAACAAAATGATTCCGGCCAGCAGGAAGCGGACAGAACCCGTCCAAACCGGCGGCCACGACGCGACCAGCCATTTGGTGCCGACGTTGTTGCCACCCCAAAGAAAGACCACCAGCAGCAGGCTGGCGGCGATGGAGGCGTTGTTTTTGTTTTCCGACACGCGGCGAAGTTAAGCCATCATGGAAAAGTTGCGAATGAAATTTATGTTCGGTAAGCCAACGCGTTGCGCCAATCAGACAGTCACATTTTGAGCAAAATCTAATTCCCCCTTACACAACGAAAACCGATGCTACCGTTAGGGGCACTTGGAACGGAGCCGAAACGATTGGCGCAACGTGAGACCCATGCGAAGTTGAACCCATCACCGTTGCGCGTTACGCGTTGGCTCCCAATTACCGGCCCGGTAGGATCAGAAGCAGTTGGTTGACCGTATGGCGTCCCATACCAATCCCAACACCATTCGTATGAATTCCCGGCCATGTCGTATAATCCGTAACCATTCGGCGCAAATGAACCCACCGGAACCGTATAGGGAGATCCTCCACCCACATAGGCTGGATTGTAGCCGTTCGGTCCCAAATCGTAGCTGTAGCCAGGAATTAATGATCCGTTGGTGAGTCCGCAATAGTTGGCCAAACTCTCACTGATGAGATTACCCCACGGAAACCTTTTCCCATTCAATCCACCCCGCGCCGCCTTTTCCCACTCCGCTTCTGTCGGCAACCGAAAGCCACTGGCCATCCAGTTTGCATAAACATTCGTCGTTTCGCCATTGGTATACACTTGCGTCAAATTCGCATCCGTGTAATAAACCGGAGTCAACCCCGCCTGTTGCGACCGTGCATCGCACCATTTCACACAATCATACCAATCCACCGTTGTTACCGGATGATTCGGTGCCTTGCTCAAACCGGCATGGACAAACCCATAGCCGTTGTTCGTAGCCCAATTATAGATCGTCTGCCATTCGTTGGAATTCACCAGGTTAACGTCCATATAAAATGCCGACACATATACGTTCATGGGATTTGCATTCGTAATGTCGGGGTCATTGGTGATTGAGTTTCCATTTATTAGATAGTTCCCCATTATGAACACACCCGCCGGAATGAGTGCCATGCCAGCGGGTAGGCTGAAATCAACAATTTGATTGGTGTTGACACCTTTGGTAACTGGGAGTTGGACATAGTCCATCCAATTCGTGCCGCTGATGAGTGATGTGCAGGTTTGGACGGTGTAGTTTGTTCCCGGTTGCGCATTGCTCCAGACCATCGTGCCATCCGGGTTGAAGGCAATGATGGTTGTCGCCGCCGGCCCGGTTATTTGGAAAAACTGCATCCCTTGGGCGGCGGCGTGATTAATGAAAACGAGCAAGCCCATCGCCACTAGAATGAAATTGATTTTGACTTTCATAACAGACCCCTTTTTATCGTTCTGTATGAACGTCATCATCTTACCCACCCCCGCAAAGTCAAATAAAATAACCTGATAGGTTTTGCTGGGCGTGAAATCCAAATTCCAAGATGTGCAAAAGCTGTTGCTTCCTCCGATGAAAGGTTAGGATGAGGGCGAGCGTGAATTCAAAAACATCAGCCAGCGATGTTGACCTACTCTGCCCCAACTGCGGCCTGTGCTGCGACAGCACGCTGTTCGCGGACGTGGAACTGCGCGCGGGCGATGACGCGAAGCGGCTGGCGAAACTCGGATTGACGATTGAGAAAAAAACTCTAACGAAACTGGCGTTCGCGCAGCCGTGCGCGTGCTTTGACGGCAAACTCTGCGGAATCTATGCCGACCGGCCGAAGCGCTGCCGGACGTTTGAATGCGGCTTGCTTAAACGCGTGCAGGCCGGCGAACTCGACGCGGATGCGGCATTGAAGAGCATCGCCAAAGTCAGACACCAGGCGGAAACCGTTCGCGGCCTGCTGCGCCAGCTCGGACAAAATGACGAGCGGCTGGCCATGACGAAGCGCTACACGGCGGCGATGAGCGCGCCAATTGATCTGGCCAATGCGGAGGACGATTCCAACTGGCGCGGTGAATTGATGCTGGCGGTGGATGAATTGATGCGACAGCTCCAGCGGGAATTTTTGAAATAGAAGCCTATCTGTTGCGTAAGCTTCACTGGACAGCCCCGTTCAATCATGATAATCGAACATCAATGACTGGTGATAACAGCAAGCAAGAGTATAATTTTCTACCTCCTTCTGCCGGAGCACAGCCGGATGAGTGGACTCCACTTTTAGAAGTAGAGCCTAGTAGCACAGTCAAAAACATTATGCTTGTTGAGCGACTGGCGGCTCACGGTATTTTAGCAAGAATTTATAAAACTGATCTGGCGGGTGGTTGGTATGGCAAGGTCAGCGTAACGCATTTGCAAATACATGCTAAGGATTATAATGCGTCAAAGGAATTTCTTAATGAAGAGAAGAGAAAAGCGGAGTTGTTGGAGTCGGCTGGAAAACCTTGGAAATGTCCGAAGTGTGGTGAGATGTTAGAGCCGCAGTTTATTTCCTGTTGGAAGTGCGGCACGGGTAGGAAAGATGAGCGCGCCGATTGATCTGGCCAACGCGGAGGACGATTCAGAACGGCGCGGCGAACTGATGCTGGCGGTGGATGAATTGTGCGACAGCTCCAGCGGGAGTTTCTGAAGTAGAGGGCTACTTTTTCAGGGCATTCAGCTCCGCTGCGGCGCTGGCATATTCCAAGCAGCCCTTTTCCTTCGTGCCGAGACATTTCTTGAGCAAGGTGATCGCGCCGTCCTTGTCGCCGGCCAGCAAATGTTTCATGCCGGCATAATAGCAAGCCTGGCATAGCTGGACGTTTTGTTGCTTGGGATTTCTGCCGGAAGTTTTTGCAAGTCCCAGAAAATCCTCCTCGGTCATCGTGCCGGCAAGAAACTGCCCGATCCTGGCCGTCCAATCATTCGCCTGTGCGCCCTGAAGGGATTTCAGATACGCGGCCAGCTCTGTGGTGGCGGCCTCCGGTTCGCCGAGCCGGGCGCGAATCAGCCAGATGCGGAAGCGGGGATAAACCAGCATGGGATCAAGCTGCACTGATTTGCGAAAGCTTTCCAAGGCCGGTTGGAATTGCATCTGGTCGTTCTGAACAAAACCAAGACTATCATACCCCTCGGCATTTTTGGGATCCAGTTCAACGGCCTTCGAGCAGTCGGCGGCAGCTTCATCATACTTTTTAAGACAGTCTTTTATCAGGCCGCGATATGCGTAGGCATTGGCATTCGACACATCAATTTCCATGGCCTGATTAAAATCATCAACCGCCCCACTGGAATCTTTGTTAACCCGTTTTGCAAAGCCGCGAAGATTATAAAAGTTTGCGTTGGTTGCGTCCAATTCGATGGCCTTGTTGTAGTCCGCCATGGCTCCGTCGCAGTCCAAGAGATGAATTTTAACCAAACCGCGACCCGCATAGTATGAAGCATGTTCCGAATCCAGTTCGATGGCCTTGTCAAAGTCGGCCAGCGCACGGTCATAATCTTTAATGCGAAATCCGGCAAAGCCGCGATAATCATAAATTTTCGCGTCCTGCGGATTTAATCCGATGGCCTTGCCGTAGTCGGTGATGGCAGCCATGTAATCAGTGTAATCATTCAGCGCGGTTTCGTTGTTCGCACGGTTGATGTAGGCATCCGTGAATTGAGGATTCAGGGCGATGGCCTTGGTGCAGTCGGCGATGGCGCCGGTGTGGTCTTTCAGATTAAATTTTGCAACGCCGCGATTGTTGTAAGCCTCGGCAAATTGAGAATTCAAGGCGATGGTCCTGGTGTAATCCGCAATGGCTCCGGGATAATCCTTCTGCGCGGCCCTGGCCAGCCCGCGATTATTGTAGGCGGCGGCGAAATCAGGGTTTAGCGCGATGGTTTGATCAAAGTCCGCAATGGCGTCCTTGTAGCTCTTGCGCTTATATTTGATGGTGCCGCGGGCGTTGTAGGCCTCCGTGTATTGAGGATTAAGCCCGATGCTCCTGTCAAAATCGGCGACGGCTCCGATGTAATCATTTAGCGCAAACTCGGCGGTGCCGCGACTATAGTAGGCGGTGGCGTAATCCGGATTGAGTTCGACCGCCTTGTTGTAATCAAGTATGGCCCCGGGATAATTCTTGAGCGCAGACTTCGTGTTGCCGCGAAAGATATAGGCGTCCGTATTCTGGGGATTCAATCGAATGGTCTCATTGTAATCCGCCATCGCCCCTGAATAATCTCCCAGATACAATCTGACATTGCCGCGGCTATAGTAGGCCAGCGGATATTCCGGCTTCAGTTCAATCGCCTTGGTGTCATCCGCCATGGATCCCTGGTAATCCTTGAAATAAATTTTGGCGGCACCGCGACGAACATAAGCCTCGGCATCCGTGGGATCCAGTTCAATTGCCTTGGTGCTGTCGGCAACGACCCCGGCATAATCCCTGAGCTGGCTTTTGGCCACACTGCGATTGATGTAGGCCTTGGCATTTTGGGGATCCAAGGCGATGGCCTGGTCAAAATTGGTGATGGCTCCCGCATAATCGCCTGTCTGGTATTGGTTGACGCCGGCATCAAACGCCATTTGGGCGGGAGATTTTTCGTTGTTTTGTCGCGAGCAGGAACCGCACACCAGCATCGCCAGCGAAAAAAACAGGCCGAATCTCCTTCGACAAGATTTCATGCAAATGAGAATAGCGGAACTGAATTCATTTGCAACGGCTGGTTTAAATTCTAATCCGCGCACCGGGACGGAGCTCCGTTCTGCCAGCAACCCATCGTTACGCTTCCACCGGCTGAACCAGTTCCTTTTTTTCTTCCTCCGGCTTGCGAGCCGTCTGCTCGCTGCGCAGTTCGTCGAGCGGACGGAACCGGTCGGCGCGAAAACCGCGCTCCAACGCCGACTTGGAATCCGCCTTGGGATTGACGAGACCGATGAGCAGCACCGACACGTCGCCTTCCAGGGTCAGGTTGATGCCCAGCCGGATGTCGCGCACGACATAGGTGACATCCTTCACCGGCAAGGCCGTGTAAAGCTTGCTGATGTCCGGCGGGAACTGGTCATCCACGCACACCACTTTGTCGCCGACTCCGTAATTGAGCATGGCTTTATTTCACCAGCGTCCGGCAGAACTTGTCCAGGCGGTCCAGCCCCTTCTCGATGTTCGCCAGGCTGGTGGCGTAGCTCAGGCGGATGTAATCGTCCGCGCCGAACGCGATGCCAGGCACGGCGGCGACTTTTTCCTGCTCCAGCAGTTTCGCGCAAAAGTCGGCGGATTTGAGTCCCGTTTTGGAAATGTTCGGGAACAGATAAAACGCGCCCTTGGCATTCACGCAGGTGAGGCCGGGAATGGTGTTCAGCTTGGCGTGCGCGTAGCGACGGCGCTTATCGTATTCCGCGAGCCAGACGGGCAAATGATCCTGCGGGCCGGTGAGCGCGGCCACGCCACCTTTTTGGGCAAAGCTCGTCGGATTGCTCGTGCTGTGCGATTGCACGGCGTCAATCGCCTTGGCAATCGGCTCCGGCGCGGCGAGGAAACCCAGCCGCCACCCGGTCATCGAATACGCCTTCGCCAAGCCGTGAACGATGATGGTGTGATCGTAGTGCGCTTGCGAAAAACTGGCGACGCTCTTCACCTTCGCGCCGTCGTAAAGCAGGTGCTCGTAAATTTCGTCGCTCATGATGAGGACGTTTTTCTCCACGCAAATGTCGCCGAGCGCCTTCACTTCTTCGGGCGAATAAACACTGCCGGTCGGGTTGCTCGGCGAATTCAAAACGAACAGCCGCGTGTTCGGCGTGATGGCGGCGCGGAGTTGCGCGGGCGTGACCTTGAATTCGGTTTTGTCGGTGGTTTGCAAAATCACCGGCTTGGCTCCGGCGAGCTTGACCATTTCGGGATAGCTCAACCAATACGGCGCGGGGATGATCACTTCGTCGCCGGCTTCGCAAGTCGCGAGAATGACGTTGTAGCAGGAATGTTTGCCGCCGCACGAGACGATGATTTGCGATGGCTTGTAGGTGAGTCCGTTTTCGCGCAGAAATTTGTCCGCGATGGCCTGGCGCAATTCCGGTATGCCGCTGCTCGGCGTGTATTTGGTGAAGCCGGCGGCGAGCGCCTTGGCGCAGGCGTCCTTGATGTGCTGCGGCGTGTCGAAATCCGGTTCGCCCGCGCCGAAGCCGACGACGTCCTCGCCCGCGGCCTTCATGGCCTTGGCCTTAGCGTCAATGGCCAAGGTGAGGGACGGAGACAGCGAGGCGGCGCGGTGGGAGATTTTGTAATTCATAATGCGGCGGTAATTTTACGGCCAAAAATGCGGCGTGCAAGAACGGAAATCTTGGCGGCGACGACGCCTGGTCGCTGTCTCAATAAATGACGCCTGAAGAAATGGATTGTCCCAAACCGGAACAGTCTGTCACCGGCAAACACCCGCCCTTTCGGCGATTTTTATCGGCAATGGCATGGCGCGAATGTTGCTTGAAACGATGGAAATGAAGCTCATTTTGATCTGCCTCACGTCAATGCTGCTTGGGCTTGCGCACGCCGAAGTGCCGAAACTTTTCACCCAAAAGCAATTCACTGCCGCCAACATCGCCGAAGCCGTCAACCGCTACGTCGCCATCGGCGAAACGTCCGCCGTCAAGGAGTTGCAGCAGGTCGCGGCGCAGGACACCTCCGAGAACGACAATTTTCTGGGCAAGGGTTTCAGCGTCAAGGAACGCGTCGCCTGGGTGTGCCGGATACTTTACGAACCCAAGGGCCGCACCCCGCTGCGCGCGCCGCGATTCGGCGAACTGGCGCTGCCGGAAAAATCCATGCCGGCGGAAAAATGGCCGCTGTATCCGCTCGCCCTGTCCGGCTCGACCTATGTCGTGTTGAAGCAGGGTTACACGCCCGACGGCACGCCGGAGGAAGTGACCCACTATCTGGCGTATTGCAAAAATAACGGCGTCTTCCGCAAAACGCCGCTGGATGTCCCGACCCGGGAGCAGGCCGAAAAGGACATCGCCAGTTTCCACAATTCAGCGGAGTGGCAGGCCATCGAATGGCAGAACAAGGATGGCGTCAGCTTTCCGATGGGCGAATCTTTGACGTGGGCCTTCATCAAAAACCAGACCAAATCCATCGCCGACGAACCGCTCGCCAGCCGGAATCCGAAACCCGATCCCTCCTCGCTGTCCCTGCGTTGAGCTTCCGCCGGTTCAATTGTCGGCGGGCTGCTTCATCGCATTTTGGATCCGCTTGTAATCCGGCATTTCAAACGGAGGAAACAACTGGTTTAGTCGGATGGGACCCTTGGCACTTGTCAAAGTAGCATCATTAGTCCGAGACCTCTGAAAATTTCCAAAACTGCGGAGCGCGGAGCATTGCTCCGGTCGCTCGCCGGACTTTTGCAGAGGTTTCAGTCCATCAATTGGGCTTCAATAATTGAAGTTCTGGACGAAGCCGGATTCCATCCGGTTGTAATCATCCCACTGATTGTCAGCCACGGGCTGTTCCTCGCCGCGCGGAACCGTGACCAGCATGGGCATCTTCCACTTCCAATGTTCGACATGACCGTCGGCGAAAGACAGGCTGCATCCCTGATTATGGCGGTTGCCGGGAACGTCCCACCAGTAACCATACGACCAGTCGTCCACCTCGACCGGAATGCCAAACTCGTCATCCATGATTTCGTTCTCATTCACGTCCAGAAAAACAATCAGGCCGGTTGGAGTCGGATTTCTGACCTGTGTCAGTTTGCTGTAATGCGGGATTTCCGTGGCGATGTCGGTGGAATAAACCAGGCCGTTGACCGACTGGCTCAGGTTGTAGCTTCGCAACCGCGGTTGATTTAACATCGTGCCATCGTGGGCCTGAACGGAGGACTGGTCGGCGGGACAATGATATATGGCAACTGACGTATTGTATTGAAAAAGCAGTCCGCCGGTGATGCCGACTGAATTTGTGTCATAGATGGCGAGGTTGGTGCACCAGGAAGGTCCCGTGTCAATGGGCTGGTCGGAAATAATGTCGTAAACAAAATTATTTGGCGGCAGGCTGTCGCCGTTATCCATGCCGTAAAGATGCACGCAAAGCTCCATTTGCTTCAGGTTGTTGAGGCACTGGGCGCTTTTTGCCATGGCCTTGGCCCTGGCGAGCGCCGGCAACAGCAACGCCGCCAAAATGCTGATGATCGCAATGACCACCAGCAGTTCAATCAGCGTGAACGCGGCGCGCAGACCACGGGCCGGCCTTTGCCGGATCATTTTTTCAAACTCGAAGCGCATCTTGAAACCCAGCGTAAAATACGCCTGTGTTCACGATTCGCCAGTGGAAATTTGTCCTGAAATGTCAGCCGCAAAAGCCGGCGAGGTTCCGGCTACGGAGCCACCGGGATGGAGCCGAGGATCAGCAGCAACCGGTCGGCGAGCTGCTTGACGTTGTCCGGCGTCGGCGCATCGGTGTTGGAATGGGCCTGCTCCACCGCCGCGTCGAAAGCCCTCTGGTAGGCGTGATAGGCGGTGTTCACCTGCTGTTGAAATTCCGGCGAAATGGCGGCGAATGAAACTTTGTTCTGATAGCGCGTCATCGCGGCGTCCACGTCGTTGCGGGTTTGCTTGAGCCGGTAATAATTCGTCGTGGCGCAGCCGCTGATGACGCAGAGCGCGGCCAGCGTTAGAATTGTTCTAAAAAGCTGCTTTTTGATTTTCATTTTCATGAACTCGCGCTCGTGTAACGGCTGACGGAAACCCGCCAGAACCATTCCGAGATCAGCGCCCAGATCACGCCGAGAGCGAGCAACGCCAACAAAGCTTCCAGCGAAGCCACCTTGTCCGCCAGCACACGCACCGGCACGTTGCTCACCAGCAGCACCGGAAGCGCGAAGGTGAACACCGCCTTGAACGCCCCGCGAAACGCCTCGTCCGGCATCCGCGCGATGTTGAACAGGTTGTAATAGCCCCACACGATGCCCTGCGCCCGCACCGTCCAGAAGCTGATGGCCGCCAGCATGAACATCAGCGAGTAATGGATCAGAATTCCCACCAAGCACAGCGCGCTGAAACCGGCGAGCTGCGCCAGCGTCGGGTGCAGATGCAACTGCCCCGCCGCGTAACCCATCACGGCCACGGCGAAGAGCGCGTTGACGAACGCGCCCAGATCCACCTGCCGCAGCGAGACGATGAAGCGTGTGTTGACCGGCAGCAGCAGCAGGAAATCCATCTTGCCCGTGCGGATCAGCTCCGACAGGTTGGTGCAGTTGGTCAGAAAAAACGCCTGATACACCTGCTGGATGAAATTGCTCGCGCCCACCAGCAGCACCATCTGCCATTGCGTCCAGGTGCCGACGGTCGAGGTCTGCGAGAAGACGACGCTCACGAAGCACAACTGCAAACCGAACCAGAGCAGCTCCACGACGATCCACAGGATGAAATTGCCCTTGAACGACATTTCGCGCGCGACGGAATTTTTCCACAGCGCGGCGTAAATGGTGAGATAACGTTTCAGGTTCATTGGTTCTGGCCTCAATTAAGTTGGCAATGGCGAATGTTAGGCGACTGGCTATTTATTTGCATGGTCGCTTTGAAGTAAAACAACAATCTCTTGGTTGTATGCTTTCGCGTAACCAACTCCGTCTTGTGCCTTCGGATTAGTGCAACCTGTCATGCTGGTATTGTGTGGCAATTTTGTAACCAGAGTCTCCTGTTCAGGTGTAATCCCCGGCTCAAATGAAGCAAAACCACCCACTCTATAAATTTGAGGTTTTCCGGCTGCAAAGTCTCGCTCAGCCTGTCTCTTGCCCGCTTGCGGTGAAAGTGAACCAAAGATGGGTGTGGTGCTACATGAGCAAACCATCAGCATTGCGCCGAAAATAATAAATCGTGACAGATTCATTTGCAACACGCGTAGTCGCCTAACCCTGTTTTCCTACCGCCCGGTGCGGTGCTGTTTTCCCATGAATCAAACGGTATTCACGGCCCGCCATTTTGTCGAGGGCGATTTAGGAATGGAACGGCAACTTCCGGGAATTGGAGAAAACAGCAGTTACACCCGCCAAGCGCCGTCGGCTTGACGGTTTTTGATAATAGCCCAGCGCTTCAGCGCTGGGATTCATCGCCCGCATACTTCCAGAAGTCCCGTCAGGGAACGAAAGAACCATCCTGCCGTCCCTAAGCGGGACTTTAACATTTGATTGATGCCTGACCCAGCCTTGAAAGGCTGGGCTATTGCCGAGACACTCTCCAGCGCCGTTGGCGCGGCATATTTGTAGAAACCAAAATCAATCGAATCTCAAGCCCCGTCGGGGCGGCATATACGGACGATGTCGCTCCTACGGAGCTTTTGAAAAAATTTTCTAGGACTACAAAGATTCCGCGCCTACGGCGCTGGCCACCGGCAATTGTCATCCGCCAAACGCAGAGTAATGTTTGATGCCGCGCCGCCACATGAAGCGGGCCAGCGCATACATCACCAGCACCCAGAACAGTTGCGTGAGCAGGCCCAGCGCGATGCCGTCGCCGGCGAGCTTGCCCATGTAGATGCTGATGGGCACATACAGCATCGAGGGAAACGGCGTGAACCACAGCACGCGCTGGAGCGCCGGCGGCAGCATGTCCAGCGGGAACAGATGGCCGCTGGCAAGATATTCAAACGCGAACAGGATGAAAATGAACGTGGAAATTTCCAGAATCCAGAACGCCAGCATCGCCATCGCGTAGGACAGAAAGAATTGCAACAACGCCGTCAGCACCAGCGAGCCCACGAAGGCCACCATCGCCATCCCGCTGGCGGGCGGCACAAAGTAACTGCGGAAGCAGAACACAAAAACCGCCAGCGGCAGGCCCGCCATCATCACGAACGTCAGCCGCCCGGAAAAAAACAGGCAGAGACGATACCAGAGATAATCCACCGGCTTGAGCAGGAACTGGCTGATGTTGCCCTCGCGGATGTCGGCGGCGATCTGCCAGTCGTCCTCGTTGACCGCCGTGAACACGTCCACGATGGCGACCATCATGTAATAAAAAATCATCTGCGCCTGCGTGTAGCCGGAGAGCTGGTGCCCTGCCCCGTTCGCCGAATAGATCGTGCGCCAGAGCGACAGCATGGCGAAGAGCGGGATGAAGCTGAACAGCGTCCGCGTCAGATAATTGACGCGGTAGGTCAGGTTGCTCTGGATCCCGATGCCGATGACGTGCCAGTATTTTTTCATTTACGGTGACGAATCCATTTCCAGCGTGTGCAAATCCTGTCCGTAAACTTCGCCCAGATGGTTGCCGGCGGAATACAGCACAATGCCAAATCCAACCAGCGCGGCCAGCAGGATGAGGGACGCCCAGAAATGACGCTTCTCAAATTTCTTCAACGAGCGCGCAAAGCCCACCAAGCCGAACAGCGCCGCCACGACAATCACCGCGTCCACGCTCGCCCGCTGCCAGTAGCTGCCGCCCAGGTGCAGCCACATCCCGAACTCGTCGAACGTCAGGCCCATCGCCACGCCATACATCAGCGCGGTGATTTCCGCCGGGCGGCCGACCGGCCGGCGGAACACGCTGTAGCCGCACACCGCCGCCATCAGGAAGATGCCGTAGTTCAAATGGTGAACGTGCGTGCCGTGCATGAAGAAATAAAGGTTCGGCATCTCCTTGGACATGATCAGGAACACAAACACCCGCGCAAGGATGAACGTGACGAGGAAACTGAACAGCGCGTAGCGCGCCAGCTTGTGCGCCGTCTCGCGGCGGATGGGATGTTCCGGGTTCATAATGGCTTGTGCGGTGTTAAATCCATCTGCCGGCAGCATTCATGACACGGCAATTATTTGACGGGCGAATTTTAACCGCCAAGCCGCCCGGAACGCCAAGCAAATTTTGTTTGCCAAATTTCCCCGCTGCGCTAATTTCCGCCAACGCTGGTCGGCGACCGGCGCATTAAGGAAGCGAAAACCACGCAATTACTCTTATGACACGAAAACCGTTGACGGCTGCGGAATTGAACGAACTGGTCGCAGGTTTGAAAAAACTGTCGCGCAACCTCTGGTGGTGCTGGGACCAGGAGGCGCAGGACCTGTTTCAGGAACTGTCGCCGCGCGGCTGGACCAACCTGTTCCACAACGCCGTCGCCGTGCTGCACGAGGTGTCGGACTACGAACTCCGCATGAGGTTGCAGGACGCCAATTTTCAGGAGCGCGCCAAGGCGGTGCTGCATGATTTCAACGCCTATCTCACGGATCAGAAAACCTGGTGTCATCTGAACGCGCCGGCGCTGCACAAGAATCCCGTCGCCTATTTTTCCGCCGAGTTCGGCTTCCACGAATCGCTGCCGATTTCCGCCGGCGGCCTCGGCATTCTGGCCGGCGACCACGCGAAGTCCGCGAGCGATCTCGGCCTCGGCTTCGTCGGCATCAGCCTGTTCTACCGCGAAGGTTATTTCCAGCAGGCGATTGACTCGAACAACTGGCAGACGGAGTTTTACAATCCGGTGGATCCGCAAAACGTGCCGGTGGAACCGGTGCTGGATGTCAATGGCGCGCGGGTCGTCTGCGAAGTTGAGATCGGCATGAGCCTGGTGTTTTTCCAGGCCTGGCGCGTCAACGTCGGCCGCGTGCCGGTCTATCTGCTCGACACGAACCTGCCGCAAAACGAGCAGCATTTCCGCGATTTGACGCTGCGCGTTTACGGCGGCGACAGCACCACGCGCATCATGCAGGAAATCCTGCTGGGCATCGGCGGCACGCGCCTGCTGCGCAAGCTCGGCGTCCAGCCTTCCACGTTCCACATGAACGAAGGCCACGCGGCGTTCCTCACGCTGGAACTCGTCCGCGAGAAGATGGCCGCCGGCAAAATCTTCGCCGACGCGCTCGCCGCGACCAAGGCGGAATGTCATTTCACCACGCACACGCCGGTCGAGGCCGGGCACGACCGCTTCACCCCGGCGCTGATGGATTACGCCATGAAGGGCTACCAAGTGCTGATGAACGTCCCCTTCGCGGACATCATGGCGCTGGGCCGCGTGGATCCGGCGGACGAGCACGAATCGTTTTGCATGACTGTGCTGGCGTTGAAGGTTTCCCGCGCGGCGAACGGCGTGAGCGAACTCCACGGTGAAGTCAGCCGCGAGATGTGGCAATCGCTTTATCCGAACACGCCGGTGGAAAAAGTCCCCATCGGCTCCATCACCAACGGCATCCACCTGCTCGGCTGGATGAAGGGCACCGTGCGCCAGTTCTGGCGGAGGAAGCTCACCAATGGCGACGACAACACCGCCATGATCTGCCGCGAAAAATTCGGCACCGACTGGTCCGAGGCCGTCAACCAGACCGAGTTCTGGGAAAAGATGACCGACCCCGATTTTGTCACCGACGAGGAACTCTGGGCGCTGCGCTACAAGCTGCGCCGCGAGTTGATCGAGTTCGCCCGCCGCCGTTTGCTCCTGCAAAACTCCCGCGCCACGCAGGGCGATTTCATCCGGTTCGACCATTTCCTGAACCCCGACGCGCTGACCATCGGCTTCGCGCGCCGGTTCGCCACCTACAAGCGCGCGCCGCTGATCTTCCAGCAGTTCGAGAACATCCTGAAGCTCACGCACGACAAGTCGCGGCCCCTCCAGTTCGTGTTTGCCGGCAAGGCGCACCCGCGCGACGACGAGGGCAAACGCTTCATCCAGCAGATCATTCACCTGAGCAAGCACAGCGAGCTCGCCGGCAACCTTGTCTTCATCGAAAACTACGACATCCACGTCGCGCGGCAGATGGTGTCCGGCTGCGACATCTGGCTGAACAACCCGCGCCGCCCGCTCGAGGCCTCCGGCACCAGCGGCATGAAGGCGAGCTGCCACGGCTGCATGAACATGAGCATCCTCGACGGCTGGTGGCGCGAAGGCTACGACGGCACCAACGGCTTCGGTATCGGCGAGGATTCGCATCCCGACAACATCGCCGAGCAGGACCGGCTGGACAGCGCGAACCTTTACCAGACCCTCACCGAGCAGGTCATTCCCTTGTTCTTCGACCGCGACGCGCAGGGCATCCCGCGCAAATGGATCCAGCGCATCCGCCGGACGATGGTGACGCTCGTGCCCAAATTCACCACCGACCGCATGGTCAAGGAATACGTCCAGAAGTATTACCTGCCGCATTGAAGATTTTTCGCCGGGAACAAACTATTTTGAGGAAATCGCGTTGCGTCGTTCCCAGCGCCTGTGGCGCTGGAACGAGCCGGATCAGGGTGCGGCTTTTGTCGGTTCAATATTCATGATTAAAAAACTTATAAACCATTGTTGACAACGAAGAAAGTCTGAAATATAACCGAATTATGTCACAAGTGATTAACGTCAATTTGAAACATAATGAGTAGTTAGGCCACTGTTTGAGTTTACAAAATTACTAACACCTAAAGTAGATATGACACCCACACCACAATTAACCTTGTTCACTGTCGCCAAAAGTGTTTTCTGCGCCTTGATTCATTTGTGCATTATCTGCGCTGCCACGTCAGCATTTCTAACTCAAGCGTCGGCACAACCTGTATTGTTGTTTGACAATGGTGGTCCTTCGTATTCGGACGCCTTTGTGAGTGATTTGGCCGGAGGGTTTCAGTATGGTGATGATTTCACGCTTGGTTCAGCCGCGTCGGTCGGAGAAATTACTTGGGCAGGAGGTTACAAGCTTGATAGCCAGCTTTATCAAGGGACCGATGATTTTTCAATCAGGATTTTCGGCCTCAATGGGAACACTCCCGGGAACACCCCAATTGTCCAACTCAATGTGGGGGCAGTTCAGAGAAATCTTTTGTCCGGCACTTTGCCTCCATATAATACTTTAATGTATAACTATGAAGCAGCCTTTTCCCCAGTTGCGCTTTCGGCAGGTAGTTATATGCTTAGCATCGTTGATAATTCAACCGGAAACCCAGGACCATGGATGTGGGACTGGAGCGGAGGAGGAGGTCCAGTGTGGTTTAGGACTCAAGATAACGCAGCATGGAACGGACCTTATTCCAACGACATGTCTTTCCAACTTTATAGTGTTCCTGAGCCTAGAACATATCAGTTAATCACTATTGCCTTTCTCTTAATCAAATTAACAAGCCGGAGACGCGGAAGCTATGTGGCCTAACAAGTCGCAGGAGCCAACGCCGGTTGGCGCTGGCAGTTCCGCTTCGCGGTCCACGGTTTTTGGTCCGGCGTGGCTCAGCTTTTTTCGTTAGGCGGGCGGTTTTGCTTTTCCTGAAGGCGGTTTGCGGTTAGCCTCACCGCGTTTATGCCAGATTCATCCACCCGAGCCGACGGCCGTTCGGCAAATCAACTTCGCCCGCTGCGTTTTCAAAATCACATCGCGCCCCATGCCACCGGCTCCACGCTCATCGAATGGGGCAGCACGCGCGTCATCTGCGGCGTGAGCGTGGAGGAATCCGTCCCGCGCTGGATGAAGGAGCAAAAAGTCGAGGGCGGCTGGATCACGGCAGAATACTCCATGCTCCCCTACTCCACCTTGACGCGCAAGCCGCGCGACATCTCCAAGGGCAAGCTGGACGGGCGCTCGTCGGAAATCCAGCGGCTCATCGGCCGCTCGATGCGCGCCGCGCTGGACTTGCAAAAGCTCGGCGCCCGCACCATCTGCGTGGATTGCGACGTGTTGCAGGCGGACGGCGGCACGCGCACGGCGGCCATCACCGGCGCGTTCGTCGCGCTGTCGCTCGCGGTGAAGAAGTTGATCGCCGAGAAGAAATTGTCGGAAAGCCCCATTCTCCACGCCGTCGCCGCCGCGAGCGTCGGCATCGTGAACGGCGTGCCGCTGCTGGACTTGTGCTACACGGAGGACGTGGCCGCGTCGGTGGACATGAACCTGGTGATGAACGACAGCGGCCAGTTCATCGAATTGCAAGGCACCGGCGAGGAGGCGACGTTCAGCGAGAAGGAACTCGCCGATCTGCTCGCGCTCGGCAAGGCCGGCATCGGCCAATTGCTCGTCGCGCAACAGCAAGCCATCGCCCAAGGTTGAATTTGAAATACGGAGCGCGGCTCTATGAGCCGCAGCACGTCAAAATCCCAAGGCATCGCAGATTATTGAGTAAATTATTCACTAGTGAAGTTGCTGCGGGTCACAGACCCGCGCTCCACTCAAGATTGAACACAAGCAAGATTAAGACATGTCATCAACCAAACGATTACGCAAACCCAAGCCCGCGCCGGTCACGCGGCTGCTGCTGATCCGGCACGGGGAAGTTGAGAAATCGTATCAAGGCGTGTTTGGGGGCAAGATTGACATGAATCTGTCCGAGCGCGGCCACGAACAGGCCCGATTGCTCGCGAGATTCCTGCGCGGCAAAAAATTCGACGCGATCTATGCCAGCCCGATGAAGCGCGTGCAGCAGACGTTCGCGCCCTCGGCCCGGCATCACCGGGTCAAGCAGGTCATCCTGCCCGGCTTGCGCGAAATAGATTTCGGTGACTGGACCGGCTTCGGTTGGGACGCCGTGCGCGAGAAATTCGGCATCGAGCCTTGGGAATGGCTGGACAAAATCGAGCTTGGCGTGGTGCCGAACGGCGAAAGCACGGTCCATTTCCGCAAGCGCGTCGAGCCGTGCCTGCGCCTCGCCATCCGCGAGAACCGCGGCAAGACGGTGGCCATCTTTTGTCACGGCGGCGTCATCCGCATGATGCTGGCGCTGCTGCTGGATCTGCCGTTGCCCAAAACCGGCTCGTTCGACATTGAATACACCAGCGTCACGCAGGTCGCGCTGCATCCGCACATGAATGAGATCGAGCTGATGAACTTCACGCCGTGGCGCGATCTTCCAAAATGAAGACCAAACCGCTCTGGCGGCTCTCCGTCGCCACCACGCTGGAAGCGGAAGACGCCGTGGCCGAGCTGCTGGTCGAAGTTTCCGGACAGCCGAGCTCGTCGCACTTCGATGTGGAAAGCCAAGTCAGCGTTGTCAGTGTTTTCGGCCCAAAAACGACGATCTTGGCGCGCGGCGTCCGTGAAAGCATTTCCGCCGGTCTCAAAGGGATCAAAGGCTACGGCCTGAACCTCGGCTCCGGCAAAATCAAAATCACCAAGGTGCGCCGCGAAGACTGGTCGGAGTCGTGGAAGCGGCATTTCAAGGCGATTGAGATCGGCCAGGCGCTCCTGATCAAGCCAAGCTGGATCAAACGCAAACCGCGCAAGAATCAAGCGGTCGTGATTCTTGATCCTGGCTTGAGCTTCGGCACGGGCCAACACGCGACGACTTCGTTTTGCCTGCACCAGATTGTAGCGTCGGTCTGTGACCGACGAAAACGGCGCTCACAGAGCGCCGCTACAGCAAAATCGTTTTTGGACATCGGCACCGGTTCGGGAATTCTGGCCATTGCGGCGACCAAGCTCGGATGCACTCCGGTTCATGCGTTTGATTTCGATCCCGAATCTGTCCGGGTTGCGCGGGTCAATGCTCGAATAAATAAAGTTGTCGGAAAATTAAAAATTGCATCCGGCGATGTGACGAAACTGGCGTTTCGGCCGGCCCAGAAATACGATTTGATCTGCGCCAATCTGATTTCCAACCTGCTCATCGCGGAGCGCCGGCGGATCGTGGCGCAGTTGAATCCCGGTGGCACGCTGGTTCTGGCAGGCATCTTGAAGTCTGAATTTTCGCTGGTGCAAAAGGCCTATGAGAATTTAGGATTCAAATTAACCGCCGCCAGGAGCGAAAAAGAGTGGCGCTCCGGCGCGTTTCAATCTCACCCAAAATGACATTTACCGCATGTTTATTGGGTAGATTCAATACTCATTAGCGTTGCCAAAATATCATTGTTACGTTTAAGAAAGAATTTGGAAAATTTTGAATGACAAACGCAAAGTTTGGTCTCATAAACGGAGCGTGAGGAGCAGTTGAGTTCAAGCCGGCACCACGGAAGGCTTGAGCCGCTGCAAAGCTCCGTAACCAAACTAAAATGCGTTATGAAAAAAATGATGGAGGCCATCACCGAGGTCATACGGGATCCCAGCCACCCGTTCCGTAAACTGGATCATCAACCCAAAAAGCCGCTCAAGAACCGCTACGAGCGACGCAAAGTGAAGGAGTATCTGCAGCTAACCGACTGGCAGGAAGAAGCCGCGTGAAACATTTAACCAGCTTGATTGAACGGGCCGCGCGCAAGCGCGGCTTTTTCTTTGGGCCCGGAGTGTCTACTGGCAGTCCGGGCAGATGCCGAAAAACTCAAGCTTGTGCGTCACGGCCTTGAAGCCGTTGGCAGATGCGATGCGTTTCTCGATCTCATCGGGAAAGCATTCGTCAATCTCCACGACCTCCGAACAGCGCGTGCAGACCAGATGATGGTGGTGGCCGTCGTCGCCCTCGCCGACGAGTTCAAACCGCGCCGCGCCGTCGCCGAAATCAAACCGCTTCACCATCCCCATCTTTTCCAGCAGGTGCATGGAACGGTAAATCGTCGCCAGATCGCACTGATTTTTGGGCAGCGCCGAGAAAATCTCCTTGTTCGTGAGCGGATGCGGATGCTGCCGCAAAATTTCCAGAATCGCGGCGCGCGGGCCGGTGATCTTGCGCGACTGGCCGCGCAACCGGTTCTTCAGCGCGGATATTTCCTGCCGCAAATGCGTGTGCTTATGCGTGTGCGGTTTCATTGCGATTTAAAATCACATCGGCAGTTTCCAAAAGCAAGCTGTTCGTTAAACTGTTAAAAAGTTAAACCGTTGAACCGAATTTCGATTCAACGGTTTGGCGATTTAACAATTCAACAATATTATTTCATCAGCAGCATCTGGCGCGCGCGCTTGATGGCGTTGGTGAGGCGGCGCTGGTAATGCGCGGGCATGCCGGTGTATTTGCGCGGCAGGATGCGGCCCTGGTCGGTGACATACTGCTTGAGCAGGTTGATGTTCTTGTAATCAAGCGCGTCCTCGGTGAAGTCAATCTTCGGCTTCGGGCGGGGCGTGCGGTTTTCCGTCGGGCGGCGGGAGCCGCGCTTGTCTTTGTCGGTGTTCGTCTTGCGTGGCATATTATTTGATCTCCTTGTGCAACGTGTGACGGCGCAGCGCCGGATTGTATTTCATCGTCTCCATTTTTTCCGTCTTCAATTTCTTGTTGCGGCTGGATGTGTAGCGGGAGGGCGACTTGCCTTCCTTGCGCGCCTCGGTGCATTCGATGGTGATGACTTCTCGTGCCATAAATTATTCCTTTTCCTTGACTGCTTTTTCTTCCGGCTGTTCGTCTTCGTCCGTTTCCACTTCGGTGATGCCGGCGTTGTCCACCGTGCCGAGCTGGCCGAGCCGGCGCTGGCGCAGCGCGCCGTCGCGCTCCAATTGCGCCTGGGCCTCCACTGTGAACCGCGTCCAGGGAATCGCCTCCAGCCGCGCCTTCGGAATCGGCTTGCCGGTCAGTTCACAGATGCCAAAGGTTTTTTTCTCGATGCGCTTGAGCGCCTCCTCGATTTCGTAAACCGAGTCCTGGTCCGCCGAGAGCAGGCTCAGGGCGAAATCGCGGTCAAAATTGTCCGTGCCCGAATCCGCCATGTGCAGGCTGTAACCCGCCATCTCCTGCGCGGACTCCTTCGCCAGCCCGTTCATCTGCGCCAGCAACTGATCACGCAGATCCATGAGGTGCTGGTAAAATTTCTGCCACTCCGGCTTGATTTTTTTTACTTCGTGGACGGCATGGCCGTTTTTCGACACCGGCCGGCCAAGAATGGAGGCGGACGTCGCGGACGCAGGCGTCTTGCTGCGCGCCGCCGGTTTTTTTGTTTCGATTTTCTTCGCTGTCACAAATTAAAATTGTTTTCCGGCTTTAATGCCGGTTCGTCAAGAGCGCGGGAATGTATCAAATGAAATCAAATGCGCCACAAAAATCTTTTGAAATTTTCGGCTGCCAGGGCGGATTGACCATAATCAACCCACCCGGCAGCGCAAGTGATTACCTTGATTGTTGTATCGCCGGCATCGGGCCTAAAGGATCCGCACCAAATCCCTGGTTTCGTAGCGCACCTTGGCCAGGCTCGCATATTTGTCGCCGGCGGCGCGATAACCCAGTGCACAGGCCACGACCGTGGCATAGCCGGTGCCGGCCAGGTTCAGAACCTTGTCGTATTCGGCCGGCACGAGTCCTTCCATCGGACATGCATCCACGCCGAGAATTGCCGCGCAGGTCATCAGATTGCCCAGCGCGATGTAAGCCTGCCGCGACGCCCATTCATGCGCCATCTTGCCGCGCGGACCGTTGACGATGTCGCCAATCATCATGTCACGGTAGGGATTAAACGCGCCTACAGGCGGCTTGCGCACTTCCGTGGTGCGCTTGATGAAACGATCCACGTCCTCCTCTTTCATTTCCGTGCGCGCGGTGAAAACGACAAAATGTGAGGCATCCACAACCTGTTTCTGCCCCCACGAATGCGGCAGCAGTTCCGCGCGTTTCCCGGCGTCTTGCACGATGAGAAATTGATACGGCTGCAGACCATAGCTCGTCGGCGTCAGCACCAGCGACTGCTCCAGGGTTTTCCAAGTGTCCGCCGGAATTTTTTTTGCGGCGTCAAAAATCTTGGTGGCGTAGCGCCAGTTCAGTGCGGTCAGAAGTTGTTCGTTTGTCATGTTGCTCATGGTCGGAATTCAGTTTAATTTTCCCGCAGAAGCTGCCACACCGTCTGCAAAATGCAACCGCGCATAAAACCATGACGCCGCAAACCCTGCGCATCCGCCGCGCCACGGTGGACGACCGCGCCGCGCTCAACGCCATTTGGGCGGACATGCGCCTGCCGGCGGACGAACTGGAAAAGCGACTGACCGAGTTTCAGGTCGTTGAAACCGCCGACGGCGACGTGGTCGGCGCGATTGGCATCCAGTTTTCCAAGCAACACGCCCTGCTCCACAGCGAAGGCTATTCCGATTTCGGCATCGCCGACGCCGCGCGGCAACTGTTCTGGGAACGCATCCAGACGCTCGCCGCCAATCTCGGGGTCTTCCGCGTCTGGACGCAGGAACGTTCGCCGTTCTGGAAAAGTTTCGGCTTCCAGCCGCCGACCGTGGATATCCTCGACCGGCTGCCGCAAGAATGGCGGAATGAATTCACCGGCGGCTGGCTCACGCACCAGCTCAAAAACGAGGAGGTCATCACCGCCGCGCTGGAAAAACAATTTGCGGGCTTCATGGCCGACGAAAAAAAGGAAACCGACCGGCTGGCGGAAAAAGCCCGCAACCTGCGGACGGCCATCACCGTGATCGGTTTTGCCGTCGGCATCATCGGCATCATCGTGGCCGCCTACCTGTTCATCCACCGCAACCCGTTTTCACGGTAGGGCGGCACTGCTGCGCCGCCTGATTTTATTTTTCTTCAGGCGAAGAAAATTCATCCGCGTGATACGAACTGCGCACCAGCGGTCCACTCGCGACGTGAATGAAGCCCAGTTCTTCCGCTCGCGTTTTGTATTCCGCGAATTTTTGCGGCGTCACAAATTCAATAACCGGCAGATGTTTCAGCGACGGCTGCAAATACTGGCCGAGCGTGAGGATGTCGCAGCTGGCCGCGCGCAAATCCTGCAGCGCCGTCAAAACTTCTTCCTCGCGTTCGCCGAGACCAAGCATCATGCCGGACTTCGTGTAAATTGTGTCACTGCGCTTCGCCTTCACCTTTTGCAGAACCGCCAGCGAACGGTCGTAAGTCGCGCGGTGCCGCACGCTCGGCGTCAAACGACGAACCGTTTCCAAATTGTGATTGAAGATGTGCGGATTCGCGTTTAGCACATTTTCGATGGACGCATCGCTCTCATTGAAATCCGGCACCAGCACCTCGATGACAATTTTAGGATTCAGCTCGCGCACCTTCTCAATCGTCTGCCGGAAATGTTCCGCGCCGCCGTCCTTCAAATCATCGCGCGCCACCGCCGTGATGACGACGTGACGCAACTTCATCCGACGCGTCGCCTCGGCCACGCGCGCCGGCTCGTCGGCTTCCAATGCGAGCGGCTTGGCGGTGCTGACCGCGCAAAAACCGCACGCACGCGTGCAGCGGTCGCCGGCGATCATGAACGTCGCCGTGCCTTTCTCCCAGCATTCCCAGTGGTTCGGGCACTTGGCGCTTTCGCAGACCGTGTGCAGCTTCAGCTCGTCGAGCAGCCCGCGCGTGCGCGCAAAGCTGTCCGACGTGGGCAGCGCGATGCGCAGCCATTCCGGCAGGCGCGGGCGTGATTTGTTGAATGGTTGAATGGTTGAATCGTTCAATTGCATTTGCGAATTCGAATTTATCACGATGTAACGATTTAACAATTCAACGTTTTAACGATTCAAAGAATTTTGGCAGTTCTTCCGGGCCGAAATCTGCCAGAATTTTTCCGTCCACGTCCAGCACCGGCGCGAGTTCCTGGCCAGAGAGGCGGACCATCTCGGCAAACGCCGCGGCGTCCGCGATCACGTCCAGCTTCTCGTAAGCGATGTCGCGGTCGTCGAGCCAGCGCAACGCCTTGTGACACCAACCGCAATACGGCTTAATAAATAAACGGGTTTTCATTCAAACAACCTCTGTCAAGTTTGGTGCCAGTTGCGGATTCCTCCTCGGTGATGACAGACGACCTGATAATCGAAGAGCGTTTTTACAGTGGCAATTTAGCGCACGGATCGGGGGAGCGAAAGTGGAAAACTTGCCAGCGCATTACCCGTTGACACCAACCGCAACACGGCTGATGAACATGCGGCGGCTTAACTTTTTTGCGCCCTGCCAAACAGGAGCCGCAGGCTGTTCATCACCACGACCACGGTGCTGCCTTCGTGCCCGACCACGCCAATCGTGAGCGGAATTTTTCCCAGCAGCGCGAACGTCACCAGCACGACCACCGTGCCGAGCGAGATGAACAGATTTTGCCGGATGATGGCGCGCGCCCGCTGGCTCAAGCGAAACGCGGCAAGAAAGTTTTCCAGCCGGTCGTGCATCAGCACCACGTCCGCCTGTTCCAGCGCCGCATCCGAACCGCGCGCGCCCATTGCGACGCCGATGTGTGCCGCCGCCAGGCTGGGCGCGTCGTTCACGCCGTCGCCGACCATCGCGACCTTTTTTCCCTGACCGCTCAATTCCTGAATCGCCGCCACTTTTCCCTCCGGCTTCAACTCGGCGCGGACGTCGTCCAGCATCAATTCGGAGCGCAGATGTTCGGCGGCGGCTTTGCGGTCGCCGGTCAGCACCACGCTGCGCAAACCTTCGACGCGCAGCTCGCGGATGACCGCGGCGGATTGCGGGCGGATGTCATCGCGCAAAATGATGCGGCCCAGCAAACCGCCGGCTTCAATCCAGACCTCGGAAAATCCGGCGTCCACCGGCGCGACGACTTGCAACCCGGCGCGACGTTCTACTTCAAACCAGTCGCGACCGCCGAGCCGGCATGCCACGCCACTGAGATTTGCCTTCAAGCCCTGGCCGGTCACGGATTCAAAATGGTCCAGAGCCAGCGGCTCGATTTGATTTTGTTTCCCGTGCCGTGTGATGGCGCGGGCAAGCGGATGCGTGGAAAGTTTTTCCAGCGAGTAAGCCAGCCGCGCGATTTCAGCCTCGCGGCCGGGCGGAAAGCTTTCAACCGTTTCCACGCGCAGTTCGCCGGTGGTGAGCGTGCCGGTTTTGTCGAGGCAGACGATGTTGACCCCGGCCAGTTTTTCCACCGCCGCGCCGCCGCGAAACAAAATGCCGTGCCGCGCGCCAAACGCAATCGCCGCCAGCACCGCCGACGGAATGGACAGCACCAGCGCGCACGGCGACGAAACCACCAGCAGCGTCATTGTCCGGTAAAACGCGCTGTGTTCCTCGACGGCGGATTCAAACGGCGTCAGATGAAAGCCCAGCCACCAGACAAAAAACATCACGAGCGACAGACCGAGGACGCCGTAGGTGTAGGCGGTGCTGAACTTGTCGGTGAACTGCTGCGCGGGCGCCTTCCGCTGCTGCGCCTCGTGGATGAGCTTGATGATTTTTTGCAGCGAGCTTTCGGAAGCGGGCTTGGTGACAACCACCTCGACCGCGCCCCAAAGATTAATCGTGCCGGCGAGCGCGAGATCGCCGACTTTCTTTTCCACCGGCGCAGCTTCGCCGGTGAGGTTGGATTCATCGGCGGCGGTGCTGCCGGTGGCAATTTCCGCGTCCACGGGAAACTGCGCACCGGGCTTGATGAGCAGCCGCGCACCGACGCGTATTTTTTCGACGGCGACCTCGGTTTCATTTCCTTTTGCATCAATCGCGGTGGCAGTTTTGGGCGCGTCGCGGAACAAGGAGCGGATTTCTTTTTGCGTGCGGCCCAGCGCGTAATGTTCGAGCGCGCCGGAGAAGGAAAACAAAAACAGCAGCGTTGCGCCTTCCGCCCATGCACCAATGCATGCCGCGCCAACCGCGACGGCGATCATCAGAAAATGCACGTCCAGCACGCGCTTTTGCAGCCGTTCCCAAACTTCCTCGGCCGGAAAAAATCCGCCGGCAAGATAGGCGGCGACAAATCCGAATACTTTGAACTGCGCCGGCAAAACAATTCCTGCGGCCAGCCCGAACACGCCGCAGAGAATTGCGGCGGCCATCTGCCATTTCCATTCGTCCGCGTGCTGATGATCGTCGTCCTCCTCGATCTCAATCGTGCGCGGCTCGATGCGCGGGAACGGCAGGTCGCGCCAGCGCCAGAATTTCGGCGCGGTCGGACAGGTGACGCGCGCGATGGTCGTGACCTCGCCGCTGTGCTCGATGGTAACGAGTTTGCGTTCAGCTTCGGAGAGCGGCGTGCCGCACCCGGCGCAATCTCCTTTGCCGCTCAACAGCGAGCACGTCTGGCCGGCACCGGAATTCTGCGCGGTCTGGATTTTTTCCGTCAGCCGTTGCGTCAGTTTTTCGACATCGGCACGGCCGAGCGTGGCGACGGAAATGGTTTTCCGCGCGGCATCAAACGTCACCGCCTCCAGCGCCGACTCCTCCGCCAGCGTGTCCGCGACGGAACGCGCGAGGCAGGCTTCGGCGGCGCTTTTGTCAGGCGCTGAACTCATTATTCATTTGTAGCACAAGCCGGTTTTCGGCGCGAAGCAAATTCCTTTTTGCTGGACACGGCGGGTGATTTTGCCCATTTATTCCTAAATCAATCCTTTCAAAATGAAAACACACCTCTCCCTCCTGACTGCGGCGACAATTTGCATCGGACTGGCCCCGGCCTTTGCGCAGCCCGGCCCTCCGGGAGGCGGCGCCGCTTTTGACAGCGCGATGGGCAAGCTGTTCGGCGACAACGCCGCGTTCACCGCCACGCTCGAATCCCAGATCAAGCCCAAATCGGAAGACCTGATCACGATGCCGGGCAAAATCTCCTTTGATTCCGGCAAGGCGCGCATGGAAATGAACCTGGCCGCGGCCACCGGGTTGAAGTTGCCGCCGGGCGCCGCCGCCCAGATGAAATCCATGGGGCTGGACCAGATGATCACCATTTCGTTGCCCGAAAAAAAATCGGTGCTCCTGATTTATCCGGGCCTGGAAAGTTATGTGGACAATCCCCTGCCGGCGGCGGCAACGAATCTGAATTTCAAAGTCATGACAACCGAATTGGGCAAAGAAACCGTCGCCGGCCATCCCTGTGTGGAAAGCAAGGTCTTCGTCATAGACGACAAAGGCGCGACGAATGAATTCACCGTCTGGAACGCCACGGATTTGAAAAAATTTCCGGTAAAGATTTTCCGCGGGGGGCCGGACGCCGACGTCACCATGCTGTTCACGGACGTGTCCCTCACCAAACCGGCGGCAAACCTGTTTGATCCGCCCGCCGGTTACGCCCGCTACGACAACATGCAAACCATGATGCAGACGGAAATGATGAAAAAAATTGGCGGCGGATTGCATTGACCGGCCGGCAATGCGGCAGCAGCGCATTGAATTAAATCCGACAACATTCAAAGGCCGGCATCGCGCCGGCCTTTTTGATTATTCACCCGTCAAATCCTCGTCATCGTATTCGCGGTCTTTGCGTTCCAAATAGCGCGGATGGTTTTCGAGGTTCTGCGAAAGATAAACGTGCCGGATTTCCTGGCCGAAACCGTTGCGCCGGAAAAACGCCAGCGCCGCGTGATTCGAGGCAGCCGTATCCACCAGCATCAGCCGCGCATCGCGGTCAATAAATAATGTCGTCAATTGCCGCATGAGCCGCGTCGCGACACCGCTGCGCTTGAACCGCCGCTCCACGCCCAGCCACATCAGCAAGCCGTAGCGCCACGCGCTGCGCGGCTTCTCCGTCACGCGCCCGAGCGCGAAGCCGACGATTCTCCCGTCCGCCTCCGCGACCAGGCACGTCTCGGCGTCGCTGCTGAACAACTGCGCCAGCTCATGGTCGTCCCACGAACGGTAGAGCGTCGGCCACTCGTCGGCGGTGAACAGTTTTTCGCCCAGTTCGAAGACCTGCGGCACGTCCTTCAATTCCATCTCGCGGATTTCCACCGGCGGCAATGGTTTGGCGCGCTTGCGGCGGACTGGCGTTGTAATTCCCATCGTGTTTGAAAATTTGTCCTTGGCGGAGTTAAATCAAACTCTTCGCCTTCGCCAATGCCTCGTCAAGCTTGGAGGCGTCCTTGCCGCCGCCGCGCGCGTTGTCCGGCTTGCCGCCACCCTTGCCGCCGACGATGGGCGCGATTTGCTGGATGATTTTTCCGGCCTGAACCTTAGCGGTGAAATCGGATGAAACAGTGGCAATGAGTGTCACGGCATTTCCCGAGCCGCCGCCGAGCACGACCACACCCTTGAACCGGCCTTTGAGCGAGTCGGCAATTGCCTGAAGAAAATCGCCGGTCGCATCACCGAGGTTGTGCGTGATGAGCGGAATGCCGTTCACGTTCTGCGCCGAGCCGAGCAGTTCGCTGGCGGCGTTCGACGCGTTGCGTTGCAGCGCAATCTGGATTTCCTTTTCCATCGCCTTCTGATGCGCGAGCAGGCTCTCGATTTTTTTGTCCAGCTCGTGTATGGGCGAATTCACTTTCCCCGCGACAGTCTTGATCAATTCGCGGTCGAGCTTCATCACGTCGTAAGCAGTCAAACCGGCAACAGCCTCAATGCGCCGGACACCGGCGGCAATGGCGCTTTCGCCGACGATGCGGAACAAACCGATCTCGCCGGTCGCGCGCGTGTGCGTTCCGCCGCAGAGTTCCATGGAATAACCATCCAGCTTGCCGGCATGACCGCCGATCTGGACGACGCGCACCGTGTCGCCGTATTTGTCGCCGAAGAATTGCATCACGTCCTTGCGGTGCTTCACGTCGGCGTGGGCGACTTCCGTCCACGAGACGCCGGCGTTTTCGAGGATGCGTTCGTTGACGAGCTTCTCGATGTCGGCAACCTGCGCGGGCGTGAGCGGCGCGCTGTTGAAGTCAAAGGTCAACTTGTCCGGCCCGACGAACGAGCCTTTCTGCGAAGCCTCCTTGCTGGCGACTTCGTGCAACGCCCAATGCAGCAAATGCGTGACGGTGTGATGCCGCTGAATCGCATTGCGGCGGGATTTCTCGACGGCGAGCGTGACGCTGGCACCGATGGCCGGAGCGTCGCTACCTTCGACAAAATGCAAAAACGTGTTGCCGGATTTCTGCGTGTTGATGACGCGCCAAAGCTGGCCGCTGCCGGTCAACTCACCGGTGTCGCCGACCTGGCCGCCCATCTCGGCGTAGCAGGCGCTGGTGTCGAGGATGACCGCGGTCTTGTCCTTGAGCGACACGACTTCCAAAACTCTGGCCTGGACCGCAAGGTCCTCGTAGCCGACGAACTTGGTAGGCGTGGTGGTCTCGATTTGCGAGAGGGAAATGACTTCCTTCTTCTGCGCGGCGCGTGCGCGTGCGCGCTGTTCTTCCATCAACTTTTCAAAACCTTCCTTGTCCACGGTCAAACCGCGTTCGCGCGCCATCAACTCGGTGAGGTCGAGCGGGAAACCGTAGGTGTCGTAGAGAGTAAAGGCAGCGATTCCAGAAACAACCGCTCCTCGCTGATTAATAATTTTGGCGATAGCCTCTATGTCTGGCAATGCTTTCGCAACTAATGCCTCTGGAACCTCAATAATCTCATGAACAAACTTATTTCTCAGAACGCGAAGCGAGTTCTCTTCTGGAGACATGCTCTTGAGAACAAAATCGCGTCCTTCAATGGAATTTGTGCCACCAAATACTAAGAGGGCCTTGTAAGCTACGAAGCTCTTTTCTGCACTGGCATCAGCGTCTAGCAACTGTTTAATTCTCGCTTGTGAGACAACTTGAAATTCAGCAAGAGCATTGAAGAGTTCTATGCCAGTATCCAACGTCTTGTTAAACGCCTCCTCCTCGCGCTGGATGGTTTCCTGCACCTGCTTCTTGCGCGCGCGGATTTCGGGGAAGACGTCGCCCATCGTGTCGGCGAGCACGTCCACGAGCTTGTAGAAGAATGGTTCCTTGAAGCCGAGCGTGCGACCGTAGCGCACGGCGCGGCGCAGGATACGGCGGAGGACATAGTTACGGTCGTTGTTGCCGGGCTGGATGCCGTCGGCGATGGCGAACGAGAGCGTGCGGATGTGGTCGGCAATCACGCGGAAGGCAATGTCGGTTGATTGTTGAGAGTTGATGGTTGAGAGATCGGCAGGCGGAAGCGTGCGGCCGTATTTCTTGCCGCTCAATTTTTCCAACGCGTCAAAAATCGGGCGGAAGATGTCGGTCTCGTAATTGGAAATTTTTGCGTTGGCAAAATCGGAAAAGTTTTTCGTGCCTTGGATAATCGAAGTCACGCGCTCGAAACCCATGCCGGTGTCCACATGTTTGGCGGGCAGCGGCGAAAACGTGCCGTCGGGATTGGCGTTGAACTGGATGAAAACAAGATTCCAGATTTCAATGCAGCGCGCATCGCCTTTGTTCACAAGGCTTCCGCGCGTGTCACCGGCAGGCGTGAGGTCCACATGTAGTTCGGAGCACGGACCGCACGGGCCGGTTTCGCCCATCATCCAGAAATTATCCTTCTTGTTACCGTTGACGATGTGGATGGCGGGATCGAGGCCGACGGAACGGAATTTTTCGGCCCAAAAGTTCCACGCTTCCTGATCGAAGTCGCTCGGATCATTCTTGGATTTGTCCGGCGAATAAACTGTGGCGTAAAGGCGTTGCGGCGGAAATTTCCAAATCTGCACGACGAGTTCCCACGCCCAGTCAATCGCCTCGCGCTTGAAGTAATCGCCGAAGCTCCAGTTGCCGAGCATCTCGAAGAACGTGTGGTGGTAGGTGTCGAGGCCGACGTCGTCGAGGTCGTTGTGCTTGCCGCCGGCGCGGATGCATTTCTGCGTGTCCGTCGCGCGACCGGGAGTGTAGGGGCATTTGGTCTGGCCGAGAAAAATCGGGACGAACTGGTTCATGCCGGCGTTCGTGAACAAAAGGTTCGGCGAGTCCGGCATCAGCGAGGACGACGGGACGATGGTGTGCTGCTTCGACTTGAAGAAGTCGAGGAACGACTGGCGGATTTGCGTGCTGGTCATCATTGCGAAAACAGGGAAACAAGTTAGGCCAATCAGCAGGCCAAGGCGAGTTGGAAGTTTCGGCGGCGGGCTGCTTTATAAATGCCTGGAAGCAATCGTGGACATTCACTAATTTTTTTGATAACATCAAATTACACGCGACATTATGCGCACTGGCAAAGAACTGATCCTGGCGACCCGACCTTACGCGACTGATTTCACCGTCAAGAGCTGGTGGTGTGTGCTTTCGACGGCGTTCATGCTGGCGGCGGCCGTTGCGGGCACGCTCTGGAATTTCCACGTCGTCGGCAGGGTGATTTGCAGCGGGCTCGCCGGGCTGCTCGTGCTCCGGCTGTTTGTCATTTATCACGACCAGCAACATCACGCGATCCTGTCCAAATCCCGCCTCGCCGAGCACTTCATGCGCATCTTTGGCATCCTGTCTCTCAGCCCCAGCAGTATCTGGCGCGCCTCGCACAATTATCATCACAAGCACAACTCCAAGCTCCGCAGCGCGCACATCGGCTCCTATCCGATCATGACCAGCGCCCAATATTTGAAGTCGTCGAAATCCGAACGGGTGCAATACCTCTTCATGCGCCATCCGCTGACGATTCTGTTCGGCTACGTCTTTGTGTTTCTTTACGGCATGTGCATCTATCCGTTCTTCAACAGTCCGCGCGAACACTACGACTGCCTGATCGCCACGGTGGTGCATCTCACGCTGGCGGTGGTGCTCACTTTTTTCTTCGGCTGGCCGGCGCTGTTGTTGACGCTCATCGTTCCGCACCTGGTCGCCAGCGGGATCGGATCGTATTTGTTTTACGCGCAACACAATTTTCCCGGCGTTTCATTTTATGACCGCGCCGGCTGGGCTTACGAAAAGGCCGCGCTCGAGTCGTCCAGCTTTTTGAAGACCGGCCCGGTCATGGGCTGGTTCACGGCCAACATCGGCTATCATCACATTCATCACCTCAACGCCCGCGTGCCGTTCTACCGGCTGCCGGAAGTGCTGAAGGCGATTCCCGAACTGGCCAAACCCAAGACCACTTCGCTGCGCGTGGTTGATATCATCCGCTGCCTGCGTCTGAAAGTCTGGGATGTGGACGCGCAACAAATGACCGCTCTGCCGAGAATTTGACGCGCTCAAAAATCCGGCCCATGCCGCCGGAAAAACCCAAACCAAACCGCAGAGTCCTGGCGGCTTTGCTTATCCCAGCGTCCGCTCAACCCCATCACACCATGACATTCACTGCTGCTCAAATCGCGGAAAAACTCCGGGGCGAAGTCCTCGGTGACGGCTTGGTGGCATTGACCGGTTTCGCCTCGGCCGACAGCGCCAAACCCGGCGACCTGACCTTCGCCGAGAAGGAAACTTACTTTGCCGCCGCCGAACAAAGCCAGGCCACGGCGATTCTCGTCTCGGGAAATTTCACTTCCACCACGAAAATCCTCATCCGCGTGCCGGATGCCCGCGTGGCCGTGGCAAAACTGCTCCCGTTGTTTTTTCCGCCGGACGAACATCCACCGGGAATTCATCCCAGCGCGAACATCGCCGGCTCCGCGCAAATTGATCCCACCGCGCATGTCGGTCCGAACTGCGTGATCGGAGCGCGTGTCAAAATCGGGGCGCGATCCGTGTTGCTCGGCGGCAATCATATCGGCCGCGACTGTCAGTTGGGCGACGAAGTTCGCCTGTTTCCCAACGTGGTCATTTATCCGAAATGCCAAATTGGACACCGCGTTTCCATTCATGCCGGAACAGTCATCGGCTCGGACGGTTACGGCTATGTGTTTGATGAAGGCCGGCATCGCAAAATGTTGCAGGTCGGCAATGTCATCATTCACGACGATGTCGAAATCGGCGCGAACACGGCCATTGATCGCGGTGCGCTCGGGGCCACCGTCATCGGTCAGGGCACGAAAATTGATAATTTGGTTCACATCGCCCACAACGTCGTCATTGGTCGGAACTGCCTGGTGATGGGCCAAGTGGGATTTGCTGGAAGCACGCGGCTCGGAGATTATTGCGTGATCGCCTCGCAGTCGGGAATTGCCGGTCACTTGAAACTCGGCAACCAAGCCATGGTCGGCGCAAAGTCCGGCGTCATGCGCGACATCCCCGACAAGGGCGTCGTGCTCGGCATTCCGGCCATGCCAGACAAACAGACCAAGCGCCAGATGATTGCGTTGCAACAGTTGCCGGAGTTAATCCGCCGCACGCGGGAACTGGAAAAGCAAGTCGCCGGACTCCAGGCGAAAATCGCAACTGAAATTCTTCCGCCCACTTTGCCTGACGTAATCATCGCTGCAGCATGATTCACGGCTTGGTGTTGGGTCATTGAAACGGCGGCGAATGTGAACAGTCCGTTTCGCGTTGCGACCACGGCCGGGGTCGGATAGTTTCCACCGAACTTACCATGAACGTCGCCATCGAAACTTTCAGTTTGACGCGGGACTTCGGGAAATTCCGTGCTGTCAACGAACTGAACCTGC
>Ga0316231_1000557_pt1 | contig 51506 bp, 35 predicted proteins | sample TBH18027metaG_FD_206002 | JGI IMG/M metagenome (GOLD analysis project Ga0316231, IMG submission 206002) | Freshwater microbial communities from Trout Bog Lake, Wisconsin, USA - TBH18027 | ecosystem: Environmental > Aquatic > Freshwater > Lake > Hypolimnion/Profundal zone | place: USA: Wisconsin... | reverse complement strand
GCGGGTGAGTTTGAGTTCCATGGGCAGGGTGAAGCGAACGGTATCGCCGGTGGACCAGGCGCGGTCAAGGGTGACATAGGTACCGGGTTTGCCGGAGGCGGCGGGTTCGTTGTTGACGGTGATCTGCATGGAAGCGGCGGCCCAGGCGGGGACGCGAATTCTAATTTTTGCCTGCGCGGACTTAGAGGATGTTATCGCCAGTGTTACATCCGGAGACATGGGGAAGTTACCAGACATGGTAACTTGCATCTCCGCGCCGGCTTGCGACCACTTGATGGATGAAGGTTCGAAGAGGTTGACGTAGAGGCCGTCTGGCGCGGTGGAGAAGATGTACTCGGGGAGCGAGCCGAGGAGACGGGTTCCCTGCCCTTCGCAGCAGGAGTTCGTGCAGAGCGGAACAGGCAGGTCACCTTTCATGCCGATGAGGCGGGCGTGGTAGATGATGCCACGGCTGCCGACCTGGTTGGCGAGGCCGATGTTGTAGATGGACTTCTCAATTTCATTGGCGAACTTTTCCTGCTCGGGCTGCATGAGTTGGAAGCGCTGATTGAAGCGGGCCCAGAAGACGCTGCCGCAGGTTTCGCCGGTTTCGCAGAAGGGGAACTGGGCGTTGAGGCGGTAGGACTGGGGCGGGAATTCACCGAACTCCGTGATGGCGATGGAGCCGCCGACGTGCTCCCAGTTATCGTGGTAGAGGTCCCATGCGCCGTTCATGGCGTCGAGATAGCGCTTGTCGCCAGTGGCGCGATAGATATCAAGATAGGCTTCAAAGTCAGTTATCAGGTAGTTATGCGGGCGGTCATAGGGATATTGCCAGACTATGTCCTTATCGTGCTTTGCGAGGCCTTCAAGCCAGTAATTCTCCTGATAATAGCGCTGGATAACTTGAATATCTTCCGGCTTGCCGACGGGGGTGAAGAACATGCGGGTGTTGCCGACCATGCCCTGAATGCCCTGGGTTCCGCCGCGCATCATTTTTGGGAGGCCGGGTGACTTGTCAAACCAGTCATAGAATCCGCGCAGCAGGGGAAAGGCCTTTGGATTGCCGCTGAGCCCCGCCTCGATAAGGCCGTGAGTGACCCAGGCGCGGGTGTAGCCGCCGCGCTCTGAGAGCAGGATCATGTCTTCTGGATATGCCATGATGTAGCCGTTGGGGGCGCGGCACTCTTCAATGCCATCGACGATAGCGTTCATGGCGGTACGGAGTTCGGCGTGCTCGATCCAGCGGAGAGTGTTGGCGGCACCCATGAGGAAACGGCCCGCGGAGGAACCGGGCAGCGTTGTGTCCCAGAAGGCGATGGGCGGGCGGAGGCCGGGGCGAACGGGCTTGCCGGCGCGCTCGCGGAAGGGGCGCAGCATTTCATCGACGGAGAAGGAGCCGAGCAGATAGGTGATGTTGTCTTGCATGGCGCGGCGGAAGAGGCCGTCGTGGAGGCTGACGCCGGAGAGCGGGACGGTGGCGAGGTTGGGAACTGTGCGCCAGGCCGCAGATGGCGTTACGTTGGCGGGATTGTCAGTAACGATGCCCTCGCCCATGGGGCGCGGGGCACGGGTGATCTGGGCCAAGTCTTTGGGGTTGCCGAGAGCTGGATCGCCGGTGACGGGGCAGTGCTCGGCAACATCTTTGCCGCCGGAGACGACATCGATTTTGGCGAGGGCGAGGCGGAAGCCGACGCCATCTTCCGCGGGGCGCATGCGGGTGGCGGTGAAGCGAACGTAGCGGCCAGAGGTGCCAGCCGCGGCAAACTCATTGATCTGATCGTATGGATTGGCGAAGTCAGAGGCAGTCTGATCGAAGAGGAGTTTGGGATTGGAGAAGGAGGGCTCGCTGGAGGCCTCGATCTTGAAGCGCGTGGGGAATCCGTGGCCGTTGGCATGCAGGTCGCCGGGAGTGAAGGCGGGATAGAGGCGGATTGCGTCGATGGCGCGTGGAGCGCCGAGGTCGATCTGGAGCCATGTGCTGGCGGCCGGCTCATGCGCAACCTTTGAGACATAGGCCCGGTACCAGGTGGCGGGGTACGTAGCCATTTGGCCGACTGGCTTTGCGGTGGCGGAAGCGGCAAAGGCGGAGCGGGAACCGAGGGTTCCGAGAGCGGCAAGAGCTGCTCCGGCTTTTACAAATTCACGACGATCGATGGGCACGTTGGTTTCTCCAGAGGGGGCTTGGGCACGAGAGAGCAGGGCCGTTGGCGCGGACCCGCATACGTTTGCGCCTGACGCACGGACTATAGAGCGGCGTTGGGTGCGGTGTCAAACCAAACTGGCGTCCCGCTTAGGAGACGAAATGTGCGCATCAGGCACGCGGTATGGTGATTGCCTCGCCAGGGCGCTTGCTGGCGAATGAATGACCGTCTTTGAAGACCTGGAAGCCCGCAGCCGTGAGGTTGAGGTCATAGACGTGATCACGGAAACGATAGTTAGCGAGTTTTGCCGAGCCGAGCGTTGAATTGTAGTTAGGATGAATTACCAGCGAACCGTCTGGCTGCGGCACTATGCCAAAGACTCCGCCAATGACCGCCTGTGCGCCCGCGCCACTGGAGATTTGAAGAGGCCAGTCGATTTGATGAGGCTGGAGGGCGAGTTCGTCGCCGTAGATGGTTTGCGGAAAATAGGGAAAGCGCTCGACCCAGTGCGTGCAGCGGGAAAGTAACTGCCAGGCGCGGTCCGCCTCGCCGCACAGGTAGAGATTCTCAGCAATGCGGAGAGACTGGCCGACATATTGGCCGCCACCGCCCCAGTCGCAGTCTTCCATATCCCAGTGGTCCGTGTCGCTCAATGAGATGGAGTACATGCCATAGGGCGCGAGAAATTCTCCTTCGCGAATGCGCTGGGCCATGCGGGACTTTCTCTGGTTGGGGACGGCGCTGGTTCTGAGCATGTCATAAAGGTGATAACTCAAGACGGTGTGGCGCTGGCCATCGGGATACAAGTTACTGTACCAACCGGCTTCCTGATCCCAAAGGATGCTATTGAGGGCTTTCTCAATAGACACCGCGGCAGCCTGAAAGACATCCGCATCTCGGTCACTGCGAAGAGCGCACCACTGGGCGAGCTGGCGGAAATAATCCACACCAAGGGCGTTGATGGCACCCAGCATGTGCTCGTAGCCCCTGGTGCGGATTTCGAGCATCTTGCCCGTGCCTTCGCCGATGTCGATGAGACCATTTGCACCGATGTAATGAGCGAGAAACTCTTTGCCTGCCTGCTTGAGATAGTCGAGGATGGTATAACTTGCGACTAACTTGTCGAGGGCGGCGGAGTCGCCGGTGAGGCGGATGTAATCGCAGATGATATCTAAGAGCGCGAATGGAGACTGCGCATACCATCCACGCGAATCGCCATTCCAGCCGAGATAGGTGGAGTTAAGTGCACCGCCGGAGCGCAGGAATGCGGTGACCATGCCGAGCAGTCCCTGGGGGTCAAGTTGAGCAAGGAGGCGGCTGGAGAAAGATGTGTCCCATGCGACGGCAGCTCCGCGGCCATAACCGAGGTCGTAGAAGGGCTCTACGCAGAAGTTTGACCGCATACGCCGGCAGAAAAGGACACTGAGGATGGATCGCTTGTAGAACTCGTCAAGCAGGGGGTTGTCGGTGTGTACCTGCGGCAGTCGAGAAGAGGCCCACTCAAGCTGCTGAAGGTTTGCGGCATTGCTCTTTTCAACTTTGGCAGAGAGGTTGGCACTATGGAAGCCGGGTGTGGCCTGCTGTGCGCGGGGCCTGAGCAGGAGCGCGAATGTGGCGGTGTGCTTGCTTTCGGGCGGAATCTCGATATGCCAGCCATCCGGACCGGAGGCGCCAATGTCAGAGACAACTTCAACAGCAAAGTCGCCCTCTTCACGCACAAATGCAGGCTGACGGGCGCTCTGGCTGGCGCGGGGCTGGTCAGGAATGATGGTGAGGGAGAGCGGCTTGCCGGTGCAGTTGAAGAGATCAAGCTGCTGGTAGATTTCATCTTCAAAAGCTGAGAGGAATGTTCGGCACTCCACACGGAAGGAGATCAACTTGCCTGCCATGCGGCGGTTGAAGACTCCGGTGCGGACATAACAGTGGGGCCACCAGTGGGCGTGCTGCGAAAGCAGGATGGAGCTGGCTTGAGTCTCTGTGTACACGGGACCGAGCTGGTTTGCCGAGATGGGCTCTTGATTCAGGTAGAGCGGGTCAGCAAACTCATCCTGAATGTCTTGAATGAGGGTGCCGGTGTCTTCTTCTCTGAAGGCAAGATTGAAGAAGCCGCTCTCGGAGAGTCCGAGGGGTGGAAGCCGCTGAGTATCCGAGAGGTTGAGGGGAGGATAGATCATCGCCTTGAGGCCAGTGACTGTGCCAGGACGGAAGGAGACCGAACCGCGGCCATTGAAGAGGCGCAGCGCCCTGCCCTGGAGGGCGATGCGGGGCCGGGACATGGAGAGCGCCCCAGGGGAGAGGAAGAAGGGGGCATTGGCTCCAGAGGGCGGGGCGATTCGGAAGGAACTGGCGAAGGGCGGGAGAGCTTTGCCGGGCTCCGGGGTGTCTTGCAGGATGGCTTGCGAGAGTGTGTCCTTAGCATGCAGTGGTGCAACCAGCGTGGTGGTTGCCAATCCAGTTCCTGCGAGGCGGACGAAGTTCCTTCTGGAGATCTTGCTCATGGTGTTCTCCGAAATTCACGGTAACGATACCATCCCATAGCCTGGATGGACAATGTGGAAGCAACGGGGCAGGTGCTAATAAGTTATGCAGAGATGGCCCTGACGGGCGGCTCGGAAACGGGGGTGAGCCGCGAGATCCAATCGCTGCAGTTCTTTCTTCGATGCCACCCGCTCTCTGCTTTCTCAAGGACCACGGTTCCGCCGTTGCCGCAGAGGCTGCCACAGAAAAAGCCGTAGGAGACGATGGCTTGCTGGTGCTTTTTGTCGAAGCGGATTTCGCTGAGGGTGACGAGGCCGTGGGCGAAGCCATTACGCACGGCATCCTCAATGGATGAGCCTTCGCCGACGGTCTTCTCCGGATCGTTGTCGTGCACTTCCCTTCTTTGGCGGTCGGGGTCAACGAGGGTGATGGTGCGGCCGGGCGCAAGTTGCGCAATATCCTGGGGTCGGAAACGATGAACGATTGCGGTTGGGGACGGCTCAAGATCAAGACCTTTGGCGCATCCCTCATCGCTGAAGGGGCCGCTGGACTGAAGGGGCACGGTCTGGATGGAGAGGTTGAGCGAAGAGAGGTCGTGCTCCATCCAGTGGCCGAGAACTGCGCGGTAAATGGAGAGCTGCTCAGCAGTGAGCGGTGAGTTTGAGATTTTGGGCTTGGCCTGGTCTTGCGCCAGGCAGACGGTGGCAGCCACGAAGGCGAGTGCGAGCAGAACAGGACGAGCTGCGGAGCGAGAGCGAGTGCGTCGAAGGGCGAAATCCGTATCGACAGGAAGCATGGCAACCTCCACTAGCAGGATTTGTACCTTGATTGGACACCGCGGGAGGGGAGATGGGATAGGGAATTCTGAAATAGGCTTTAGACAAAAAACGGCCCCCGGTATGAGCGGGGGCCAAGTTGCCTTGGTTCTCTCGCTGTGCGAGAGCTTGGTTGGCGGCCGGACGGCGGGGTAGCCGTGGGCGCGGAAGATACCTCGGGGTGAGGGGGTTGAGACCTTACGGCCTTTCCGCGCTGGTCAAAGCAGCCGTACCCTGGGGAGGCACAGCGGCCTGGGCCGCCAAACTGTTTTCCATCAACCGCAGATGCACACTGCTGATCCGTGCCGGCTTGGTTACTTCATTGCCGGCTGCGGCTGCCTCGGCATTGCCGAGCGCTACAGAGTGCAAACGGTAGACGGGAATCTGATGTTCGATTACGAGATAGCGCTTGACCGCAGCGGCCAGACGCTCGGAGTTTTGTATGCCAAGGCTGCCGGCATGCGGCGAATACGCCTCAATCTCCACGATGTAACCCTCACGGCCGGTGAGGCTGGCCGCGATGTCGTCAAGTTGCTTACGGGCTGCCGGTGACAAGACCGGGCTGCCGGTGCGGAATTCGACTTGAGCTTCGCTCACCTGGCGATAGCTGTCGAGACCGCTGACAGTTGATTTCAATTGGTCCACATGGCCGGATGCGGTGAGAGCAATTCCATTCGCATTTTCCGCCCTGGTTCCAGCGGCAGTGGCGGTCTGGTTGGCCGCGTCTGCAGAGGACTGCGCCTTGCGGATGCCTGCCTGCGCACGGCCATCCACGTCTTGAATGTCGCGGGAGTTTTTGCCGCTCAGCTGATCGAGCTCACTCAGGCGGTCATTGATGGGATCAGTCTGCCTCTTGACCCAGGTTTTGCGGGCAAAAGGATTGACGCGGCCCCAGAAGCCTTCCTTCGCGGGAGGCACGTAGGTGGTCGCCTCGGGGGAGGGCTGCTGTTGTGCCGCTGCAGGTGGAGCGCTCTGGGGGTCCGCAGGGGTCTGGGCCTGCTGCGCCCCGGCGGGAATTCCAATAGCAGACGCCAGCATGAATACAGCGAACTGGCTGGGGAAAAATCTCCGAGCTTTATTGCGGTTTTCCATGAACTGAAATCCCTCTTGGAAGATTCTCCGCAATGGTTCGCGGGGGGAGCGGTGTTGTCTGCTTGCCCTTACTAAAGCAATGCCAGGGCCAAAGTGGCATGGCGGTGGGAGTATTTCTTAAATTATTGATAAATATAGGCTTGCGAGATATTTCTCGGCGTGCGGGAGTGGCCGCGGTAGCCTGCAGAGGGCGGCTACCGTGTATTTTTTGCACGGCTAGGTATTTTCTACACTGTAAAGACGCGCAGTGGGGGCTATTTTGTGTCTACGTGGATGATGCGGAGCTCGGGAAATGCACCGTCCCAGTCTGGGGAGACGGCGTCAAAGATGAGGCGGAAGTCGCGCTCGTCGCCGGGTTTGAGGGGCGCAGCGGAGACGGGACTGACGTCAATGTATGGGTCGCGCATGCGAATCAGTTTGAGGGGCTGGGTCTCGTTCTGGGTGACTTCGCGGGCGACATCGCGGAAGAGCACCTGGACACTGATGCCGGAGACAGTGCGGTTGCCCGTGTTGGCTATGTGGCCATCCAAATAGGTGACTTTGCCGCCTGCCAGATTGCCGGACTCGCTCATGGCGAGTTTGGTGATGGGGAGGCTGGCTGCATAGGGATCTGGCCTGGCAGAGATGGGGGTTACTTGACCGGAGCGTTTTCCGTGGCCAAGGAATAGAAGCAGACCGGCTGCAACAGCGAGAACGAGCGCGACAGCCACGGCCAGGGGGAGCCAATTGCGCTCAGAAGAGGCATCAGGACGAACAAGTTGAGGATCGGTGCTCACGAGCGAAATTTTACACCTGTGACCGAGAGATTACCTTGCGCTGATTTGTTTGTATAAAAGGTTGGGTATCCGCGATCCGGTGCCGATAAGGGAAACAGCTTGGGATTTCTCCAAATGTTCATTTCATGCGAGCATCTCCCGTGATTAGATTGCGTCTAAGGATTCAAATGCGCGTGGAACTTGCGCCGTGATGACTACGTAACATTTGCCGCAAGGCATGGAAAGGCTGGCCAACGATGCAGATCTCCCCCGAGTTCTCAACTCTTACTCTTCCCGCAGCCGCGGGCAGTGCTCAGACGCACAGCCAGGTTGCGGATGTGGTTTACCAGAGCCTGACAATCACGGCGATGCTATTGCTGCTTTGCACTCTTTGGGTGTTCTGAAGGGCCAGGCCGACCGGCGGAGATTACGCCCCTGATGGGTTGCGCGCTGCCCTGAACATGGCCACGACAAACCAGGCGATGGTGCCGAAGACAGCGACCAGAGCGATGGGCATCAACGCGGGGGACAGACTCCGCGGTACGTGTCGAGCCGCTTGAATGGTAGCCCACTGAATCCAACTAAAAGTGACCAACACCTCAACTTTGAGCCAGGCAATCATGGCCAGCGCGAGTGCCTGCAGCTGGGCGCGGTTTTGAGCGGTGACTCGAACCGGATAATTGAAGGCGGACGGAAACTGCGCCGCCGCGGTGATGAGCAGGTAGATACCCAGGGAAACCACGGGCAACAAGAGCAACATGGCAGGTGAGCCCCATCCATTGGGGTTGCCGGCCATGTCAAAGTGGGTGGGAATCCGGTCGGGCAAGCGAGCCGGGCCGTTGATTGCGCGATAAGTAATCCAGAGTTGCACCGCTAAAACAAAGAGACAGACAGCTTCAAGATTTCTGCGCACGAAGTCCTTTCGGTGGGCAGCACTGTATCGAAACGATACAGTGGCCTGCGAATGCGCCTCAGCCGAAGCGGGCGCGCTTGACGGTCTGGCGGAAGTCTTCGCCGTTCATTTCAACACGAACGCACATCTCGGCTAGGCGAGAGCGCATGCGGTCTCCGATGCGGTCGCCGAGGGTAGGTTCGCGGGCGGCTCGCTCGGCATCCGTTTTGGCGCCGTTGCCGGCGGGAAGGTCAGAGTAGTTGGTGGTGATGATGGTTGTCTGCTTGTCGTTGTAGCGGGTATTGAGGATGAGCGCGACTGTGTCCCATACCCACTCATTGGGCTTTTGCGCACCCAGATCGTCGAGGACCAGCACCTCAGCAGCGAAGACAGGCTTGAGCAGTTCGAGTTCCGTGGTGTGGACCTGGGGGTTATAGCTGTTCTGGATGTTCTTGAGCAGCTCGCGGTAATCGCAGAAGAGGCCTTTTACGCCGCGCTCCTGAATCAAACGGCGCAGAACGCCCACGGCGAGGTGGGTTTTTCCCACGCCGATGGAACCGGTGAAAAGGAGACCTTTTCCGGCGGTATCCACGGGGTAGGCTTCAACGAATTTGCGCGCCGTGAGGTGGGCCTGTCCGAGCGAGGGGTGCGCGCCTCGAAAGGCGGTCTCATAGCCGTCGAGAGTGTATTGGCGGTAGCGCTCTGGAATGTGCGCGGCAGCGAGGCGACGCTCTTCGCGCTCCATCTCCTGACACTGGCAGGGACGAGAGACCCAGCTTCCGGCGCTGTTAACCACTCGGACCAGTCCCACTCCATCGCAAATCGGGCAAACGCTCATGTGCTTCAAGGGTAGCGCAAACCGCGACCGAGAGTGCCTGTGCGTAGCGTGCCCCCGATGGTGGAAAAGCACGAACCCGGTGGCGGGATATGAAGCGGAGCAGTTGTTGAGGCTAGCCGGGCGAGGTGGGGGCAGGCAGGGTAAAGAGGCTTCAATTTGTGCCACATTGCGGGATTCTTCGCCTCTTGAGTGAGGTTTGGGGATATGCAAATACGCGACAAATTACGCCATAGACGGATATATCCAGACTCGACGAGGGCAATTTTTTAAAAACCGCTCGATAACTTAAATAAATTTCAGCGGACGACAATTATTTCTACGATTTTGTTGCTTTTTTGAAGGGGAGAGGAGTATTAGGGATGTGCAAAAAATTTCCCGACGGGAGGGCTCTATGTTCCGGAAGTACTTTGTTCTCATCAGTATTTCAATCGTCACGGCGTTGTGCCTATCCGGATGCGGAGGCAGTTCCAAGACGGTTGGTGTGGCAGTCACGGCGTCGGCATCCACAGTGGATGCGACCGATGCGGTGACGCTGACCGCTACAGTGACAAACGACAAGAACGCGGGCGGGGTTACGTGGAGCGTGAGTGGCGGCGGTACGCTGTCAAATACGACCACCACTTCAGCCACGTACACGGCGCCAGCAGCGTCGAGCACGGCGTTGACTGTAACTGTAACCGCCACTTCAGTAGCCGATGCGACCAAGACTGGAACTGCGACAATCGCCGTCCCAGCGGCACCATCCATCACGACCAGCGCGCTGCTTGCAGGCACGGTGGGCACAGCCTATTCGGCGACCATAGCCGGCAGCGGCGGCATTACGCCCTACACATGGACGATAACGAGCGGGACACTGCCCTCTGGCCTGAGCATGAATTCTGCCGGAGTGATCTCTGGCACGCCGGTGGCCGCGGGGGTTGGCACGACCAACCTGACGTTCCAAATAAGAGATTCAGGCACGGCGACAGCGCTGACTGCCACCAAGACGCTGGGGCTGACGATCAATGCCGCTCCGGCGATTACGTTTACCGGCACGGTGCCGGCGACGGGGATGTTTAACGTGGCCTACACAGGCAGCGCGGCTGCCAGCGGCGGCGGCGGCGCACTGACGTACACCGTTTCGGCAGGTTCCCTGCCCGCAGGGTTGAGCCTGAACGCAAGCAGTGGCGCCATTACCGGAACCCCGACAGCGGTAGGCACATCGACATTCACGATCCGGGCAGCGGACGCGTATGGCGACTCTGCCACCCAGGGCTACTCGATTGTGGTGAGCTATCCGGCGCTGACAGTGACCACCGCCGCAACCTTGCCGGTGGGCTATGTTGGAGGAACCTACTCCAAGACACTGACGGCGACAGGCGGCTCGGGCGCGGGCTATCAATGGTCAGTAACCGCAGGCTCCGTGCTGCCGGGAGGGTTGAGCCTCTCTGCCGGTGGCGTGCTGAGCGGCCAGCCAACGACGCAGGCCATCTCAACTTTCAGCGTGACGGTAACCGACTCGGCATCTAACGTGGGCAGCGCAACACTCTCACTGACGGTGAACGCCGGGGTAAGCATCACGACACCAGCAACGCTGCCGGTGGCTTATGCCGGATCCAATTATTCGCAAACACTGGCGGCCACGGGCGGCACAGGCTCGGGGTATACCTGGGCCGTAACCAGCGGTTCGTCTCTGCCAGCGGGCCTGAGCCTTTCCACATCGGGCATCTTGAGCGGCAGGCCGACCACTACGGGCACGCCGACATTCAGCATTACGGCGACGGACACGGCAGCCAACACGGCGAGCGTGGTGTTCAGCCTGACGATCAACCCAGGGATCAGCATTACGAGTTCGGCGACGCTGCCGAAGGGCTACCAGGGAGGGGTCTATCCGGGCGCGACACTGACGGCGACGGGTGGCTCGAACTCAAACTTCTCATGGACGTGGGCCGCAGCCAGCGGCTCAAGCCTGCCGGCGGGGCTGAGCCTGTCGACGGGAGGCGTTGTCTCTGGCACTCCGACAGCCTCAGGCACATTCAGCATCGTTGTAACGGTGACGGATTCGGCATCGAATACGGCCACGCAGACGGTCTCGCTGACAGTGGAGGCAACACTCGCCATCAGCACGGCAAGCCCGCTGCATGGCGGCTCGATCAACATTGCCTATACGCAGACGATGGCGGCGACGGGCGGCTCGGGCTCGTATCCAACCTGGACGGTAACCCAGGGAGGCGCAAGCTTGACGGCGTTGAATCTGAGCCTGTCAACGGGTGGCGTACTTTCAGGCACGCCAACGTCGACAGGAGGCGCGTCGTTCACGGTCCAGGTTACGGACTCGGAGAGCCACACGGCGACGGCCAACTTTACGCTGACCATTTACGCGGCGCTGACCATTACGACCACCAGCCTGCCAGCCGGGTTCACGGGGACAGCGTATTCACAGACGCTGGCGGCCGCGGGCGGCACCGGCACGAACTATTCATGGACGGCCGCATCGAGCAACCTGTCAACCTATGGCCTGAGCCTGAGCAGCGCGGGTGTGGTTACGGGCACGCCATCGCAGACGGGAACCGTGAGCTTTACGGCGCAGGTAACGGACTCGGGCAGCAACACAGCCTCGCAGCCGCTGAGCTTTACGGTGTACAACCCGATGTCGTTGCCAACACCGAGTTCCACGGTGCCTGGCCCGGCAACGGTTGGCTCGCCTTACAACGGGACGATCTCGTTGTCAGGCGGCAGCGGGAATTTCAACTGGACGGTTACGGGGCTGCCGGCGGATAGTTTGAGCGCAGCGCTGAGCGGAGCAACGCAGCACATCACCGGCACACCGGCAACGGCCCAGACGGTGAGCTTCAGCATCTCGGTGACTGACACCACGACGAGCCAGAGTATTGGTCCGATCTCCTACAGCATCCTGGTAAGCAACCCGCCGCCGCTGACGCTGCCTACGCCGAATCCGAGTTCGCTGCCGGCGGCAATAGTGGGGCAGGCCTATACGGGAGCGATCAATGCGACCGGCGGCGTAGCGCCCTATGTATGGACGGTGAACAGCACGCCTGTGCCAACCAACGGGAGCGCAGTGAGCCTGACGAATGGCTTGAGCGTGACCAACACCGGCGGCAATACGCTGGCAGTTGGCGGAACACCATCCTCGTCCGGGTCGGTCACCATCGCCGCCTCGATCAAGGACAATCTGAATACCGTGGCGGGACCGAACACATATTCGGTTACGGTGAATCCCTCCGGCTACCAGGTAACCGGGAATATTTTCCCGAGCAACTTCTGCGGCGGCAGTTCGAATATGCCTTCGTTCACTCTGGCGATCAACACGAGCCCGGTGCAAACTGTTACCTCTGACAGCAACGGGTACTTCGCGTTCTCGAACATTCCCAACGGGACGTACACGATTACACCTTCGATCGTGGGTCCGAGCGCCATGTTCTATCCCGCGACGCTCACGGGTGTTGTGGTGAATGGCGCTACCGTGACGGGAGCGAACCTATCGGCTTCACTGGGCTACACCATTACCGGCAATGTGAGTTACGGCGGGACAGCAACGGGACGAACATATGTAACGCTGACCGGCGGCTGTTCAGGCTTAATCGGCACAAGCATTGCGGCTCCTGGAGCATTCACTATCCATGGGGTGCCGCCGGGCACCTACACGGTGAAAGCCTGGATGGATACGGTTGGCTACGGCTTCATCGATCAGGCCGATCCATTGGGCAAATCGACGAACGTAACGGTTTCCGGTTCGAGCCTGAGTGGGAAGAATGTGACGATGACCGACCCGGCAACCTACTCGCTCACTTCAGGACCTACCATAAAAGCGATTAGCCCAACGGACCAGGGTGTAGTACTCAACTTCACGCCGATCATAGGGAAGCTGAGCGACGGCACACAGGTAGAGGTTGCCACTTCCTATACCGTGCAATGGAGCACAAGCTCGAGTTTCACGGGAACGCCTTCAAGCTACACCTTCTCGGCAGGCGCCCCGATTGGTGCAGGGGTGTTGTTCCTCAACAACTCGACGACCGGCATCTCCGGCACGTTCACCAACGGCACGCAGTACTACTTCCGCGCCCGCGGTATGGCGGCCAGTGGAGCTGGACCGTGGACCACGTATGGGAGTCCTACAGCAATAACAATTGGCGCGCCCTCAGCCGCCAATACCATCTCAGGCGCGGTGACCTTCACCGGCACTGCCACGGGACCGATGTATGTGGGCTTCTACGATACGAGCAATGGGCTGTTTTATGGGACGCGCATTGCGAGCCCGGTGAGCCCGCAAGCGTACTCAACCCAGGTTCCCAACGGGACAAGCTACTACTTTGTGGGAATCGTGGATAACAACAATGACGCATTGATCGATAGAGGCGACTTTAGCAATACGAGCGGCAACATGACCACCACGTCGATCACGGGGTCAGCAAGCGGGCAAAACCTGACCTTGCCCAGCGGCAACGCCATCGTCCGGGTGACGACATCGCATGGGAGGCAGCAAGGCGTGACCGGCAGCGACAACTACAACCTGAACTTCGACGTGAGAGAAGGGATCAAGATGCCGGTGGCTGCCCAGATGACCTCTGGCCCGAACGTAATCAACCCTGTTGACCTGGGCAAGTGCATCGATTGCGGCAACAACCAACTCGAGTACTGGGCCAACACTTCGACGGTCTCTCCAACCGTGGGCGATACCTACGCAATCAATGTGACCTATAGCGACGGCACATCGGAGACGCTGAACGGATCTGTCTCAGCAGTGCTGAACGCCTTTGCCAGCAACCTTGCTCCGTACACTGGATCCAGCATCAGCGTTACACCGACGTTTACCTGGACCTATCCGTCGAACGCCAGCAGCTACCTCTACGAGTTCTGGATCTCAGACAACAATGGAAACAACCTGTGGCAGATCCCGGGCAACAATTCCAACTCGAATGGCTTCTCCAACTCGGTCAGTTCAATTGTTTGGGGAACTGATCCGACAGGCAACACCGGCAACACTCCAAGCGTAACCACTTTGACTTTGGGCACGAGTTACATGTGGAATATTCAAACCATGGATAACAACGGCAACGACGCCGTTGAATCAGTCAGTTACGTGCCGTAGACCCGTGGTCTGCAGCACCAACCAAGGGCGGCCAACTGGAAGGGTGGCCGCCCTTCTTTTTTGTAATGAGACTGGCGGCCTAAACCGGGGCTGACTTTTTCAGGATAGGGAGATAGCGATGGCCGGGGCGGGGCGCGATTGCCTACAATCGACAAGGTATGCGGGCTGGGCTGTTTGATTGCGGCCAACTTGCGCCTGCTGAAGAAATGGAGATTCCCATCGTGAGTGGATTGAGACTGCGCATAGGCTTGTTCGCATTGGCCCTGACCGGGCTGGCTGTTCCGGTCCAACTGCAAGCACAGGAGACTGGTAGCCGTCCGGAGACGAAGGCTCCCGCGGCGGCACAGGCTGCGCCCGTTACCGCGGCACACATGACGCGCGAGGAGCAACTGAAACTCGACTGGCCCTGGCTGGGCCGCTTCAAGGAGGCTGATTTGGCTCTGGGCGCACCGGCAGCGGGCGAAGACCGGGTGGTGTTTATGGGCGACTCGATTACGCAGGGCTGGAAGATTGAGGGCGCGGAAGGGACCTTTCCCGGCAAGCCGTACATCAATCGGGGCATCAGCGGACAGACGACGCCGCAGATGGTGCTGCGCTTCCACCAGGACGTAATCCGGCTGAAGCCGAAGGTGGTGGTGATTCTGGCGGGGATCAACGACATCGCCGGGAACACGGGGCCGATGACGCTGGAGGAGACAGAGGACAATCTGGCCGCCATGGCGGAGCAGGCCACTGCGAACCATATCAAGGTGGTGCTTTGCTCGGTTCTGCCGGCATTCGACTTTCCGTGGAGACCGGGACTGACGCCGGCGGCCAAGGTGGTAACGCTGAATGACTGGATCAAGGCCTATGCCGCGCAGAAGGGGCACGTCTATGTGGACTACTACTCAGTAATGAAGGATGAGCGCGGCGGACTGCCTGCGACACTCAGCAAGGATGGGGTTCATCCGCTGCCGGCCGGGTACGCCCTTATGGCTCCGCTGGCGGAGGCCGGGATTGAGAAGGCGCTGAAGTAGGGCAGGGCGAGGGGAACACTGGAACTGTCTTGTTTTCAGTGCAGGGCGACTGTATTCAGGGTGCCTGGCAGTAGGGTTGGGCCTGTTTTATGAACGGTGCTCTCTGGTTGCCGCGGTGGCTTCATTGCTAAACGGGGGGAATCCCCCTACAATGGAAGAGAAGAATTGCAGGAAAGGTCTGTCTTTAAGCGATGCCCAAGGAAAAGATTCATCCCAATTACGCCGAGGTGCATGTAAAGTGCGCCTGCGGAAACACATTCGAGACCCGTTCGACCCACAAGGGCGACATTCACGTGGAAATCTGCTCGGCCTGCCACCCGTTCTTTACCGGCAAGCAGAGGCTTGTGGATACCGCAGGACGCGTTGAGCGCTTCCGCCGGAAGTTTGCCAAGTCCGACGGGGCACAGGCAGCAGCAGCAGCAGCCAAGTAACCGCCGCATATCAAGCGGCCAGCAAGATCGGGCCTCCGCTACGGCGGAGGCCTTGTCGTGTTGAAGCGCGCGCATGAACTTTTGAATGCGCCCCATGTATTTTGAATGCAGGAAGTGACCGACGATGCCACGCGCAAAGCGCACGATTGAGTCCGCAACTACCATTGACGGCATTTCGCTGGTGTGGCGTCTGCATCGCGAGCAGCAGTTTTCAACCGCAGATGGCTGGAAGGGCGCTTCGATCCACGCGCGGGTTGCAGAGGGAGTGCGGCGGGAGTTGCACTTGGAATACCCGGCTGTGGCCACGCAAAAGGGCGCTTACATACGGGTTACGACCTCTGCCAAGCTGATGATTCGGGCGGCAAAGGTGGAGGCCCATATACGGGAGGCGATGGCAGCGGGCTGGGACCCAAACTCTCGCGGCAAGGCGTTTGTTCATCAGGTTGAAGAGCTACCAAGCTAATTCTGGAGTGTAATGGCGGGCAAGGGTTTTACCGTAAACAAGGACTGGGACAACCCCACGGACCACGCGATGCCCGATGAGGCGCGGGTGCCGGCGGAGGTGCGCCTGGGTACGGTGAGCGTTGCTCCGGCGACGGTGCTGGCTCCCATGGCCGGGGTAACGGATACGGTTTTCCGGCGATTTATTCGCCACGCCAGCTTGTTTACCGCAGAGAATATTGAGGCTCAGTGCAGCGCGCTTCCGCAGGGGGAAGCCGCTCCTGCTGGAATTGAGGCTACGGTCACCAATACGCAGTCCGGCTGCGGGCTGCTGATGACCGAGTTCACGTCGGCGGATGGGCTTTCACGGATGCGAGAGACCAAGCGGCGGAGGTACCTGACCTTCTACGACGATGAGCACCCGATTGGAGCGCAGCTTTTCGGGTCGAATCCAGAGACGCTGGCCGAGGCGGCGCGCATTGTGGAAGAGACGGGCTTTGACCTAGTGGACTTGAACCTGGGCTGCCCGGCCAAGCGCGTGGTGGGGTGCAACGGCGGTTCTGGACTGCTGCGCGACCTGCCCAGGATTGGCGAGATCTTTCGGGCGGTGCGCAAAGCGGTGACAATTCCCTTCACCGTGAAGTTCCGCATGGGCTGGAATGAGAAACAGATTGTGTGCGTGGAACTGGCGCGGATGGCCGAGGCCGAGGGGTTGAATGCGGTGGCTCTGCACGCCCGGACCAGAGAACAGGGTTATAGCGGCCAGGCACAGTGGGAGTGGATTGCCGCAGTCAAACAAGCGGTGGGGATTCCAGTGATTGGGAACGGGGACATCCGCACTCCGGAGGACGCGGCGGCGATGGTGGCCGAGACGGGCTGCGACGCTGTGATGATTGGACGCGCAGCGCCTGCCAACCCGTGGATCTTCAGGCAGATTGCCCAGTACACCGCGACCGGCAGTTATCAGCGGCCCACGATGGAAGACCGCTACCGGATGATCCGGGCGTATTTTGAGATGCTGCTGAGAGAGGCCGAGGCGACCAAAGACCTGCCGCGCGATGCACGCATGGGCGACCCGGCGGGGAAGATGAAGCAGTTTGCCACCTGGTTTACGCACGGTGTTCCGGGAGGCGCAAAGCTGCGCGCTTCAATTTACCATGCGCGCACCGGCGCCGAGGTTCTGGGCGAGGTGGAGCAGTTTTTTGTACGGGCTGGCAAGGCCGGCACCGAGGTGGAAACGGACCCGAACCCAGGAGCTGAATACGAGACGCTGGAATTTCCTGAACAGACGCTGATTTGTGATTAGTCGCAGCATTTAACCTGTCGTATCCGCGGGGTTCCGCGCTGGTTTTCACAGTTATATAGTCCTGCGATGTGGGTATATAGTGGACACAATCTATTCATTGGAAGAACTTTGCTAAATAAGGCACAGAAGCTAAGAAGCATCCTGGGGACTCTGGCGTGGGGAATTGCCACGCTGAGCCTAATAGTGAGTGCTTGCCAGGCGCAGCACTACAGTTTCACCGAAACAAGCAAAGGCATCGACAACCTGGATGTGGATTGTATTGCCCAGGACATTTCCGGCTATCTGTGGGTGGGAACCGAGAACGGCCTTTACCGCTACGATGGAAACCACGCAAAGAAGTTTGGCGCGGAACTGGGCCTGAACGGGCGCACAGTCGAGAATCTCTTCGCGGGTCGCGATGGCACCCTGCTGGTGGGGACCACGACCGGGATCTACTTTCGCAAGCACAATGGCAACTTTGGCGAGATTCGCGCCCCCGGGCAGGTGAGCCAGCTCTCGCAGCGGATCGGGTCTGGCTTCACAGAGATTGCGCCGGGCCAGGTAGCAATCGCAGACCGCAGCGGCGCCTACCTGCTGCGTCATACATCCGCAGAGCAATGGACCGCCGAGCCCATGCATTTGGAAGGGGGGGCAATCTGGAGTGTGCTTGCTACATCCGATGGCGCGCTGTGGTACGGGTGCGGCTCGGACTTATGCCGGCTCGCAGGCGGCAAGACCAAGCACATGGGGGCGGAGCTGCACCTGCCCGCAGATAACTGGCTGCATCTGCTGGCCGCACGCGATGGGAACCTCTGGATTCGCGGGACACAGCACCTGGGGGAAGTGATTCCAGCGGAGAGCCGCTATGCGGAGCACGATCTTCCCGGCCACTCAAACGCCGTGCCCTATGAAGCGATGACACTGGACGCGCAGGGGCGCATTACTGTTTCGCAAGGATCTGCCTTTGGACTTTGGGAGCAGGGACATTGGCACATGATCACGGCGCACAACGGCTTATCCCGCTTGGATATCTCAACGCTGTTCGCAGACCGCGAGGGGTCTCTCTGGATTGGGATTGTGGGCCACGGGCTGATGCGCTGGGTGGGTCAGGACCGCTGGGAAGCCTACACGATGGCCGAGGGCCTGAGCAACGACATTATATGGGCCTCAATGCGCGACCGGAGCGGTCGGCTTTGGGTGGGCACCGAATCAGGCCTGAACTGGATTCCCGCAGGCGAGAACAAGGCAAGGATATGGCAGAGCGCCGGAATCCGCGCGACACGCGCCTATTCCCTTGCTGAAGGCGCGGATGGCAGCATTTGGGTGGGCAGCGGAACCGGCGGCGTGGTGCGGGTTGATGGCCGTACGCTGGCGGGTCGCGCCTGGAAGGTGCCTGAGGTATACCGGATTCTGAGCGACAGCGCGAATCGCCTGTGGATAGCGACGAGTGAAGGACTTTATGTGGTGGATAGCATGGCGGGAAACAGTGCCCCACGCCTGGTGGAAGACCCTGCCATTGCCCATCCCAAAGCACGCTTCAGAGACCTCTGCCTGGACAGCGCCAAGCGGTTGTGGGCGGCCTCCGACGAGGGGCTTTACCGACGGGACGGCAACGGGTGGCGCCGCATTGATCCGGGAATCTCCGGCGTAGTTCCTCAACACATTGTGGCCGACAGACAGGGAAATTTATGGGCCGCAGGAGACTTTGAAGGCCTGATGCGGCTTCGGGTAGCAGGCGACCGGGTGGCTGAGACAGAGCTCATCGTGCGTCCGCATCTGCTGTCAGAGCAAGTGGTATCGCTGGCCGTGGACAGCCGTGGCTGGCTGTGGGTAGGCCAGGACGCCGGGGTGACGGTCTACGATGGGCACACATGGCGGAGCTTTGACCAGGACGACGGATTGATCTGGAACGATGTGGACGGCTCTGCGCTGAACGAAGACAAAGACGGGAGCATGTGGATTGGCACTTCAGGCGGGCTCTCGCATGTGATCAAACCCGAGACCATACCTGCGATTGCGCTGCAAACGCCCGCGATCTCTGGAATTGTGTTTGGGACGGCAACGGTCAGCGATGGAGCCAAGATTCCGTGGACATCAAGCCCGCTGGCGATCTCAGTATCCGCTCTCAATTTTCGCGACGCTCACCATCTTCGCATCCGGTATCGCCTGCTGGGGCTGGAGCAGGAGTGGGTGGAGACAGCGGATGAGAATATCCGCTATTCAAGGCTGGAGCCGGGAGTTTACCAGTTCCAGGCTGAAACGGTGGATATATCCAGCGGCACAGCATCGCCGGTGCAAGAGTTGGATTTTCGCATTACGCCGCGCTGGTGGCAGAGTTGGGAGCTTCGGCTGGCGCTTTTGCTGATGGCGGGGCTGGCGGTGGTTCTGGTTTGGCGCTGGCGAGTACATATACTTGTTAGCCAAAAGCACCAACTGGAGAAGGCTGTCCAGCTAAGGACAATGGATCTGGAACGCGAAAAGGGCGATATGCTGCGGACACGCGAGCAGATGCGCCACTTTGCAGAACACGACGATTTAACCGGGCTGTGGAATCATCGCATTATTATCGAGCGGCTTCGTGGAGAGGTGGACCGTTCTCGCCGGGACGGAATACCGCTGAGCTTGATTCTGGTGGATCTGGACCACTTCAAGCTGATTAACGACACTTATGGCCACCCTTCGGGCGACCTGGTACTGAAGGAGATTGGCTCGATTTTTCATCGCTCAGTGCGTTCTTACGACTGGGTGGGCCGTTACGGCGGCGAAGAGTTTTTGCTAATTCTTCCAGGATCGAATTTTGTGGGAGCGCGGTTGCGCGCCGAGCAACTGCGGCTGGCCGTGCAAGCGGCACTTGTGCTGGACGGCAACAGGACAATTCAGGTGACGGCGAGCCTGGGAGTGGCATCCGGCTTTCCGGTTGATTACGAATCGATATTGCACATGGCAGACGCCGCTCTCTACCGCGCCAAGGACAATGGGCGGAACTGCGTAATTGCAATGGAGATTTCGCCGACGGCAAGCGCAGATGGTTTGAGTAAGAGCTAGAGTATGCGTTGTGAAGTTTAAGACGCACCATGCGCGGGCCGCCGCAACGAGAAGCGGCGGAGAAATGACACGCCCACCCAAACGACGATTCGAAGGCTTCCGCGCGCACTATTTTTCCTGCCCGGCGCTATAATCCATCGCAGGCCGCCGGGCATACAATCCGACGCCGCGAAACCAGTTTGTGGAGAAAGACCCATGCGCACCGCCCTTTTGGCTTTCCTTGTCGCCATCCCCGTGCTTGCCCAACAAGCACCACCAGCCACGCTTGGCATCGACGGTACGTTTCTCGTCCAGTTCAAAGCCCACCCTTCTGCTGCGGTACTTGAAGCAGTGCGCGCCGAGGCCGACGAAGCGATGCAGCAGGCACCGGTTTCAGTGATGGAGAAGAAGCAGGTTCCGGCGAGCGGCGACAAGCACGATTACATGAGCCTTGCTCCCTACTGGTGGCCGGACCCCGCGAAGCCCGACGGGCTGCCTTACATTCGCCACGATGGCCTGGTGAATCCGGAGAGAGCCAGCATCTCTGACGACACCTACTTCAACAAGGTGCAAGGCGCCGTGCAGGCGCTGGGGCTGGGCTACTACCTGACCGGCAATGAAGCATACGCTGCCCATGCCGCGCTGCTGCTGCGTGCATGGTTCCTGACGCCCGAGACGCGCATGAATCCCAACCTGAACTATGCGCAAGCCATCAAGGGCATCAATACCGGGCGCGACATCGGGCTCATTGACGTGCATGGGATTCCGCGCCTGCTGGACGGAATTACGTTGCTCTCCGGCTCTCGTAGCCTGACCGCAGAGGACAAGGCCGGGCTGCACAAGTGGTTTGCCGATTATTACGACTGGCTGCAGAACAGCGTGAATGGCCGCGGCGAGGCAGCGACGAAGAACAATCATGGAAGCTGGTTTGATCAGCAGATAGTGGGCGTGGCACTCTTCCTGGGTGACAAAGAGATGGCGCGCAAGGTTGCCGAGACCGCGAAGACCAAGCGTATCGCTTACCAGATCAAGCCTGACGGCAGCGAACCTGAGGAACTGGTGCGCACCAACGCCTTTGGCTACTCTACGTTCAATCTTGATGCGCTGGTGAAGCTGGCGCGCGAGGCGCAGATTGTGGGCGTGGACCTTTGGGGCTATCGCTCGGCGGAGGGGGGCTCAATCCGAGCTGCGCTTGAGTATCTGCTGCCCTTTGCACAAGGCACAAGCAAGTGGACATACCAGGCCATCCACGGGATCCAGGCGGACGGGCTCACGGAGCCCTTGCTGCTGGCGGCTGTGAACTATCACAACCCGGCATATCTTGAAACGGCCAAGAAGCTGGAGAAGAAGCCCGGCGCAGAGCTTTTACTGCTGCAGGCGCAGGCCGAGCAGCTACTGGCAACGCACAACTGATTCTTTCCCAGTGATGCTGGTACGTCAGTGAATCAGCATCACTGGATTCACCCAAAATGCCACGCGGTGGCCCGCAGGATCGAGCACGCTGACCTGGCACTTGTATTCGCCCGGCGCAAGGCTGCCCAATGCAATCCTGAAATTAAACGGCGTAGTGCCCAGGCGGCTTTTCTCCTGCGGGGTGACGGCCATCGGGGTAGACTCGAAGGCCTTTTTGCCGTCGCGATAGAGGCTCACAAAAGCGATGAGCGGTTGAGCAGGTTTCGCCGCACTGGTTCCCGCCCCTGTCGCAGCCGCGACGGCATCATAGGCCTGGAGATACACATACATTTCGCGGCTGGTGCTGAAGACGCGCGTGACGCTGGGAATGAGCTTATGGCCATCCTGCATGAGCGGATTTCCGGCATCTTCCCTGGACTGCTCCTTCCCCTTTGAAGCGTTGTAGAGGGCATCCTTTGTATCCACGCGCTGGCTGCTCAAGACCACCGAGCTGATGGGCACATGCGCAGTCTCCTTGTTCAGGTTGGGGATGATGAACTCGGTTTGATAAGTGCCGATGCGTCCGGTTTCGTCGTCGCGGGCAAGAAATTTGATGGAGTATCGTCCGGGCAGAAGGGTGAAGCCCGAGTCGTATTCCACGGAACGCCGCGCCAGTTCCGCCGCGGTAGCATCAGATAGTTTGATGTTGGTGAAGTCGCGCACATTCGAGACGGTAACGCCGCCAGCCTCATCCTTGATCTCGCATACAAAATCAATAAGGGTGCGCTCTGCGCCGAAGTGTTTTGCCAATGCCAGTTCACGGCCTGGAATCTTGACGATGATGGGCACGAAGTACTCTGCCCGGTTGAGTTGGAAATAATCGATCTCGATTGCGATGGTCAGGTCAGTGATGGGGTCGCCGAGCATGAGCGCATCTTCAAGCTGCCGCTCCTTATCAGCCTCAGTGAACTTTGCAAACTCCTTGTTGGCGAAGTATCCCTGGCGATAGTCGAGGCTCGCTTCCTGCGCGGGATTGAGCGCGATCTTCACCTTGCGGAATCGGCCGTTCTGCTCAGAGTTGCTGGTGTAGTAGCCGACGATGTAGTAGTCAGAGATGGCATGCTGCGCCTGGACTATGCCCATCGACAGGTCGTTGTTGTCGAAGAGCGCCTTGCCACCCGTGTCGGCTGCCAGCGAGAACATGGTGTCTTGTGATTTTTGAAATCGATCGGTGATGGACTGCACAGCGGCTCCCGAATACATGGCAGCATTCCCGGGCGAACCCTGCGTGGCATCCCCCAGCGGCGCAGAGGCGACGAGCCCGCGCGCATCCACGGGCCAGAATGAAACTCCGGCGCGCACGGCCGCGTCGATGGTGGCGTGCAACTGCGCCTGATTGTCAACGCCGTTGAGGCGCATGCCGCTGGCGAAATAGACCAGCGACTTTTTCTCGCTGGCCGTGCCCAGCATCTTTGCCGCAGTCTGCAGCGCGGCGAGCTGACGGTCGGTATTGAAGATATTGAATTCGCTATCGTCCTGGCCGAAGGCTGCGCCGGTGTCAGTGCTGGAGGCGTCGTCAACGGAATCCACGGAGCCACTTCCCTCCCCCACGATCATTGTTTCAACGATGCTGAGGAGGCGGTTGCGATCGGCTGTGAAATCCTGCAGCACATCCACTGAGCCGCCGTTGAAGCGCAGGATCGAAACCAGGTCGGCGGCGGTCATCTGGGTGCGAATGAATCTCTCTGCCGCTCCGAGCGCGCGCGACTGATCGAGGGGCGGCATGGCGGACATGTCGAAATAAAGAGCCAGGAGCCGCCTGTCTTTGTACTCAACGCCAGCGGTTTTTTCGGGCGCGATCTGGGTACGGGCGAGCCGGTGATAGATTGTGATTTCTTCCTGGTCACGCTGGGTTTGAGGCAGCGGAGTGACCGCCTCTGACAAATGCTGGTGCTCGCAGATGCTTACGGTCTGCGGCACACCATCTTCAGTCACCGCGAAGTTCTGCCGTGTGAGGCCGCCAATGAAGTTGCCCTTTTTGTCTTTGGCGACAACGGTTTCAATAACGAGTTGGGAGTTGACTTTGAGCGTCAGGGAGGAATTCTGGCCCGGCTCCGCATTGGAGCCAATCTGCTGCGACCCGGCGGCAGATGCGGCCAGTGCGATGAACACGAGCAATGCAGACCCTTGTTGCATGGTCAAAACCTCAACCGTCCTGTTGCCTGGAGGCTACGCATGGCATTTACGCTTGCCGGCAGACCGAATGTGGCGCTATTCACTGTGGTGTTCCATCCGGTAAACACGGCGTGGTTCATGAGATTTGTTGTATCGATTCGAAGATCAAGATTGAGGGTTTTGCGCAAGGTGAAGCTGCGCGACAGGGCCGCATCCAGGCTGAATTGATTGGGTCCGGTAATGGCGTCTCTGCGCGCGTTGCCCCATGCGCCCGCCGCAGGCTGGCTGAAGGCGCTTGCGTTCAGGTGGTATCCGAGGGTTGAAGCGGCGTAGATGGACGCGCCCGTGAGGCTTGGCCGGATAGTGCCTGTAACGCCTGTGCCAGGCACAGTGGCCAGGAACATTGGCGCCTCAGGCCTGCCCGTGCCTGCCTGAATTTGCGCCATGCCAGTCCACTCTTTGAGGGCGCGTCCACGCCAGCCACTGAGCAGAGTACCGCCGTGGATTCCCATACCGACGGTGTATTGGAGTTGCATCTTTACCAGGTGCCGCTGATCGAAGGTAGAGAGCGCATGCTCGGCACGCAGGTCTCTCCAGTTCTGCGCGATAGCAGGATTGCCGCTGGATTGCTCTCCACCCGCGACCGAGGTGTGCCCTTGCGCGCCCACCTGCGCATCGTCGTCCAGCGCCTTCGCAAAGGTGTAGTCGGCCGTCGCGGTGAACCCGCTACGCAGCCTGCGCCGCAACTGCATCTGCCCGGCTTGACGTGTCGAGTTGCCGCCAGAGGTGCGGTAAACGAAACCAACGGCACAAGCCGGACATGGATTGGCGGCCCCGATTGGATAGGTGTTGGGCAGAAACTCCTGCATGCCGTGGACGCCCCTTGTACCCATATAGGTCGCGATCATCACCATTGCCCAGGGCATGTCCCGCTGCGCAGAGAGACTCCATGTTTGCGCGTAGCCCACGCGCAGGTTGGGATCTACCGCAAATGTATCCGCGGTGGTTCCGGCGCAGTTGCGAAAGCCGTTGGCCAGCGTAAGCGGGCAAGCGGTGCTGTTGGCAACGCTGAGGCTGGTCGAAAGGGGCGCCTGCTGCGCCATGCTCTCAGCGGCAGAAAGATAGACAGACGTGTCGTCATAGATTCCATAGCCGGCGCGGACCACCAGGGTTGATGCGGGAATGGGCCGCCATGAGATACCAATGCGCGGCTCGAAGCCACGGTGGTCTGGCCGCAGCAGCGAGCCGGGATACTTTGTCCCTGTCAGCGATCCGATCGGGTTCTTGCCTACGACGGGTGTTGCCGCTGCAAATCCCGGTACGATGTCGAGGTTTACCAGCCTGCCAAAAAGCTCAGTCATCGGCGCACCGTAGTCCCAGCGCATGCCCGCGTTGATGCTGAACTCCGGCCGCAGTCTCCAGTCGTCTGTAAAGTAGGCGTCGTAGACCGATTGCCTGAAGTACTTGTCAGGATTGCCGAAAGCGATGGCACTTGTATCAGGAATCCCAAACAGAAAATCTGCAATGTCTGAACCGGTCGCCGTCGACGTGCTGCCGGGCGCATGGGTGGCACCCCCCGTAAAAGTGAACCTTCCACGCGGATTTGCCTGCTGGTATTCATTGAACTCCTGGCGGCGAAAATCTGCACCAAAGATCAGGTTGTGCTTTCTCCGCATCATCGAGATGTTCACTGACGCGGCTTCAGTGCGGTTGCGATTGAAGGCGCTCTCCGCATCACTGAGGGGAAACAATCCGCTTGAGAAGGCGAGGGCGGGCGGACCCCAGTCGGCAGGATCCTGATCGTTGCCGCCGATACCGGCCTGACCAGAGATATTCCGGGCGTGTTCGAACTCGGGCCGCACCTCGGTGCGCTGCCGGGTGAAGTGATAGCCGAAGAGCGCGGTGATCTGGTGGTTGAAGCGATGCTGCCAGTTTGCGTTGGCATCAATGCCAAGCGTGTTGGTGGTGTCGAGAAAATCAAGGAGGTTGACGCTGCCCGCGCGCATGCTGCGGAATCCGAAGCCGCCGTAAACCTGCTCCCTGCGCCCGAGCGATTTGTTGAGCCGCGCTTGCATCGCATCCGCGTGGGCGTTGTTCAGCACCTCAGCCTGGTAGTTGTACCTTGAGTTACCGGAAGGACTCGGCATTGGATACAGGTTGAGGAGCGCTGCGGCCTGGGCGCTTACCGGGATGCTGCCAGTCATGAGGAGGCCGGTGGCGGGGTTGTAGATGGCCACTGGCTGCCCTTGCGCATTCAGCAGGCCGGACAGGTCGCCGCTACGCTCCAGTGCGGTGGGAACCATGCCTGCTGCCGTGGATGCGTCGGCGCTGCGCGTCCACTGGTAAGCGACAAAGAAGTTCGGCCCGTTTTGAAGGAAGTGCGGGATTCTGACAGGCCCGCCGATTGTAGCCAACATAGTGATTCGGCTATAGGCGGATTTGGGGGTCTGCCCTCCGGACAACGAATAGGGGCGCGCATCCAAGGCTGAGTTGTCCAGGATGGCGCCGATGCCGCCGTTGTAGAGCCCCTTTGTACCGGGCCTGCGATTGCCAAAGGCCGGGGACAGGCTAAACCGCGACGTGGCTGCATTGTTCACGCTGCCATTGATTACAAATCCATCGGCGGCCTTCTCGGCATTCTCGTCGATGGGTGGCGGCGCTTCGCCGGGGGCAGTCTCCGCCGGTTTGGGAATTGGCTGAAGTGGGGGCTTTTCGCTTGTGGCGGACTCGACGGATTTGGCGCGCTCAGCCTCGGCCAGCATTTGCTCCAGCCCCAGCATCTTCATTTCCCACTGGCCCGGCGGCGCACTCAGCCCGACTTGAGCCTTGCCCACCAACTTAAAGAAACCGCGCATTTCGATCTCGACCTTCCACTCGCCATCGGGGAGGTCAGCAAACTCAAAGAGGCCCTGCCTGTTTGTGACAGTGCTGAACTGCTTGCCGTCCTGCTTGACTGTGACCGTCGCGCCGGGCAAGGCCTCTGCGTTGAACAGGACCTGGCCACGGTACTCCGCCGCTGCTGACAGGCACAGGGCACAGAGCCAGACCGCCAAACACAAGAGAGCCTTGTTGGGCCTCCGCAACAACAACATGCACTTACTCCAGCACTGTTAGTTTTCTGAAGGCCTCTCGACACGATCGACAACCAGCACGGGCACAGGACCTTTTTGCGATTCCAGCTTGAGTCCCAACTGCTCTTGAAGCGCGGTATAGATAGAGGGGCTGGCGGACTCTCCGCCGACTGTACCCTCCCCCGGCATGGATGGCCCTTCTTCCTCCGGCGACCACTCGAGCGTGAAGTCGTAGTTGCCCTTGAGGCCGGTCTTGTTCACCACAAGGTGATGCAGCCGCGCCGTCAAGTGCATTGCCAGCCCATCCATGGGAATTCTCTGGGCGCTGAGCCTGCCTGCGGACATGCGCATCGAACCCCTGAACCCCATGCCGCCGGCGCCCTGCGATCCATTCACGCCGTTCTTTTCAGGCTCTGACTCATGGAGCTTGGAACCGGTCTTTGCCACTTCAAGGATGAGCACGGGAAGCTCTCTTGTCTCCTGGTGCAGTGTGAGCTTCAGCCTGTCTGCCAGCAGAGCCTGCAACATGTGCTGCGTCACGAGCTTTCTCTGGGGCGGGTCAAGCTTGGCGACCTGCTCCTCGAGTTCGGGAGCGGGTTTTGCCACGAGCGAGTATCGCTCCTGGGAGAGCCACCCAGGGTCCCCCACAATTTGCCCCTCATCCACTCCGTAGGCCATTCCCAGGAGCATTCTTATGGTGACGCCAGAGGCGTTGAGCGTTCCGCCCGGAGAGTTGCCAACGGTGGTGGTAATGCGGCCGCCGGCAGTGACCTTGTCCAGGTGAATTGACGCGACATCGAACGCAGCGGAGGAGGCCAGCGAACTGCCCGCCGGCGGTGCTGCATTTGAATCTGGAGCTGACTGGCCAAACCCCAGCGGCACTGCCGCCAGAACAATGGTAACGGCACAAGTGACAAGCCCCAACCTGAAGCCTGGCACCAATCTTATTCGCCTCATCATGGTGTGTGGAGTCCTCTTCAGTTCAGACGCGCATATGGAAGTAGTGTCATGCTGAAGCTCTTGTGGCACAAGCCGGAGTTGCCGACCTTTGCCGCCGCCGGGGTGGAGAACGATCGAGCGGGCTATCCGATGATCGAATCCCACTTGATCTGCCGACCTGCGCCGCACGCGTGCCAAGCTAGTTCGCTGAAGGCTTCTCAACGTGGTCAATCACGACAACATCATCCGGAGCTTTGCCGGGGCCAATTTTGAGCCCGAGTTGCTCCTGCACAGCCGTGTAAAGCGATGGCGGCGCCGTGGCATCGTCCGTTGGCGGAGGCACCGCCGGGGCTGCTCCGCGGAACTGGCCAAACTGGCTTTCGTCCGGGGTCCACAGCAGGTGGAAGTCGAACTTGCCAGTGAGGCCGGTCTGGTCCACAACTGGCTTGTCCATCACGCTCGACTGCATCCAACTGGCAAACTCAACCATGCTCATGTTTCTCACCGACAGGTCGCCCAGCTTTCTGAAGCCGAAGCCCTGCGGATCAGTGGGGGCAGCCGTGCTTTTGGTCAGCTTGGGGCCGCCGCCGGCCACGGTAATTATGTAGACAGACAGCTCCTTTTTATCGTGATGAAACACGAGCTTGAAGCGATCAGCCAGCAATTTCTGCACCATCAGGCCCATCTGCTTCAGGTCGGGCTGGCCCTCGACATCCGGCACGCCGTCAATGTCAAACAACTCGGAGCTGAACCAGTCTGGCCCGCCCACAATCTGCTTGGCGTGGAGCCCATAGGCGAAGGCAATCAGGTCATTCATGTTGGTGTTCATCGTCATGAAGTGACGGCCCCTGAAGCCGAAGCCCTTGCCCTGCCTGCCTGGCTGGCTGGGCTTGATGGTCACGACGTCAAACCCGGGATTGGCATCGGCTGCCATGTGCTTGGGCGGCTCTGGAATAGCCCAGGCCGTCTCCGGCGTGGTGCGCTCGAGGTTCAGCGCCAGAGAGGCCGGGCCCTGGGTCCAGGTGCCGGTAATCGTCTTGCCGTTGGCAGAGATCTTGCCTTCGTAATTGGCGCTGACAAAGTCGATGGAGTATTTGAGCACGCCATCTTCAAAGCTGGTCTTGGTAGCTGCTATGGGCGGGCCGCCCTGGTCAATGCTGTAAAACATTGCCTTCAGCTCGCCCTTGTCGTTTCTGCTGATCTTGTTGACAATCCGCAGGTCCTTGGGCGCGTTAGGAATGTGCAGCGATCCCTGCCACGTACCTACGATGCCTGTTTCAGGCTTCACAGCGGCTGCCGGCGCCTGTGCTGAGATGATTCCAGCGGACACAAGCCCGGCGCTCACGCAAGCCAAGCCAAGCAAGATCCTCGTGCCTTTTCCACTCATCGACGCAACCCTTCCAGTCCACTCAGGACATTCGATTTCAGCGGCTGGTATCGAACTTTCAGGCAAGGCGAGCCACTGTCAGCTCCCGGCATTGCGGGAGCACCCACTGATTAAGACGAGGATAAGCGCCCATTTGTTCCCGTTGCCGCGACCTATTTCCGGCGGCGAACAGGCCGCCTGCCGGAACGCATGCTTGCAACAAGTCTCTACTTGCCGGGCCATGCCGGGTTAGGGCTGGAGGACATGTGGAACACCAGCGTACCGCCTGCGGTGATTTCAGAGTGCTTGAGCCGGAACCGGTTCAGCGGTTTTCCATTCAGCGTTGCCGACTGGATGTAAGGAGCAACATCAGAGTCGCGCTTTACAACGATATGGAAGATCTTGCCATTTGGCAGGTGGATTTTTGCATCGGGGAAAAGCGGCGAGCCAATTGCGTACTCGGGAATGCCCGGCGTTACCTGGTAGAAGCCGAGGGAGCTGAGCACGTACCAGGCGGACATTTGCCCGGCGTCGTCGTTGCCGGCGAGACCGTCCGGCTTGTCCTTGTACCACTCGTTGCGCGCCTCGGTGACATGCTGCTGCGTCTTCCAGGCCACACCCGCATAGTCATACAGATAAGTAATCTGGTGGCTGGGCTCGTTGCCGTGGTCGTAATACTTTTTGGCAAACAACTCATCGAGCCGGGCCACAAAACCATTGTTGCCATGCTCGAGTGCGATCAGGCCAGGGATATCCTGGGGCACAAAGAAGGTATATTGAAACGGCAAACCTTCAGTGATGTACGAAGCGCGCATGCCCGGATCAAATGGAGTGACCCAGCTTCCATCCGCATGGCGTCCGCGGGCGAAGCCGGTTTCAGGATCGAAGACGTTGCGGTAGTTCTGGGCGCGCTTGCGGAAGAGGGCTTCATCGTCGTGCTTGCCGAGCGCGGCGGCCACCTCTGCCAGAACAAAGTCGTCGTAGGCATACTCCAGCGTGCGGGAGACCTGCTCATTGACATGGGTCGCGGCAGAGACCGGATCTTCCAGCGGAATGTAGCCGTACTTCAGATAGGAATCGAGCGAGCGGCGGCCCCTGCCGTCGAGATACTCCGCTGCAGATGCCGGTGATTCAGTGGCGTTCTTGCGCATCAACCGGTAGGCTTCATTGATATCAAAGCCGCGAATCCCTTTGAGATAGGCATCCCCGATAATGGCGTCGGCATGGTCGCCCACCATCTCTGCCGTGTAGCTGTTCCATGCGGGAAAGATGGGCAAAAAGCCGCCCTGCTGCCCCTTCGCGATGAGGGACTGGACCATTTCGCTGGTGCGCCTGGTATCAATGATGGTCAGCAGCGGGTGCAGCGCGCGGAAGGTGTCCCAGGCGGAATAATCGTCGTAATAATCGAAGCCCTTGGCGGTCTCAATCGTGTGCCCGTCGGCAAAGCGCGGATAGGTTCCGCTGGCGTCAGAGGAGATGCGCGGCAGCAGCAGGGAGTGGTACATGGCGGTGTAGAAGATGCGGCGGTCATTGCTGTCCGCAGTAACTTCAATAGCGCTCAGGGCCTTGTCCCATGCTGCGTGGCTTGCCTTCTCGACGGCCGCGAAATCCCACGCGGGAATCTCGGCGCGCAGATTTTTCCGTGCTTCATCCACACTCACAAACGAGGTGCCGACGCGCGCCAGCACAGCTTCGCCCGGCTTCACGTCAAAGGTAACAAATGCGCCGGAAGGGCTTTGCGCGGAGTCCTGCAGGACGCTGCCTGGGTGGAGTTCTACCCCCGACCATGCCCCGCCAACATGGAAGGGATGGTCGAACTCAACAACGACGTATCCGCTGAAGCCAGCGAGTTTTCCGTTTCCCGCGTAGAGCCGCCGCACCTTGTTGTATCCCGTAATTTCGCCACGGGCTGCATCAATTGTGAGGGCGCCGTCGCCAGTGCGGGCGTTGTTCTGCACGTCAATCCACGCTGTTGCTCCCCTGGTGAAAACAAAGCGCAGAAGGCCGCACCGCGTGGTGCCTGTGACTGAGGCCGACACGCCAAGATCGGGAAGCTTAACCTCGTAAATATAGGGCGCGGAGCGCTCCGCATCGTGGGAGAGGTGGGCTGTGGGAGCGTGGCCGTTCCACGGGAAGGAGCCGTCTCCAGCCAGCAACTGAAAACTGCCATATTCCTGGGTCGCTGAACCGCTCAGGAAGTGGCTTCCGCGAATGCCGCGAAAATCGTGATCGGTATAGAAGTAGGGGACAACCGCTTTTCTCTCCGAGTCCTGGGTGGCCGGTGTCCACTGGGTCATGCCAAACGGAACTCCAACGCCAGGAAAGGTCTGCCCTTCGGCGGCCGTTCCAACCAAGGGGTTAACGGCATCTGCAGGCGACTGCGCCAAGGCGCTGCCGGCAAGCAGAACAAAACCAATAACAAGAAGAGGCAAGCGGAGATTCAAGTGGTACCTCATTTCTGATAGCCGGCCTTTAAACCGGACGAAACTCATGGAATTCATAAATAGAGCGGTGCATTTACAGCCCGCTACAATACCACGAAAGATTACCAAAAATGGCCCCTGTGCCACTTGAATCCGCCAGTTCTGGAGGCAATCAAGCTTGCGGCGGGAGCGGGCGGCTTCCCATTGGGCGGGCAGGGCCATCGGTTTCAAGGAAGACCAGCCACGAGGAATCCTGTGCAAGCACTGTCTCTAATTCCGGCTCGCACAACACCATGGACGCTGTCGAAAGCGCATCCGACTCAGCCGCTGTATCAGTGAGCGCCCAGGCTCGATTCTGGCGCAAGGCAGGCTGTCCGGTGCGCGGATCAAGGATATGGCTTCCCTTCACCGCCAGCCCGGAACCGCTCAGGGAGGCGTGCGCCAGGAAGAAGCGCTGCGGCGCGTTGTCGTCTCCCAAGCCGCAGGACCAGCCGGAAGCATCGATTGGCGCATCGCCCGCCAGAATGCTGCTGCCGCCGGCAACCAACAGGAACGCGGGACAGTCCCAGCTACGCAACAACTCTGCCATGCGGTCTAACGCGAAGCCCTTGCCAATGGCACCAAGGTCAAAATTAAGACGCCCGCTCTCGCATTGGATTGAAGAGCCGGCCGAGTGCAAGTTCCAGCGCGGGAACGACGGTTGCGTTTGCAGCGCGGAGGATGTGGCAGAAAACGCGCCGCCTGTGGCCAATTCCATTTTCTTCGCAATTGTGAGGCAGGCAAAAGCGGGCTCGCTCAGGCACATCTTCTGACCCGGTTCGAGCTGCGCTATCTGCGCCATCTCGCTGCTGACGCGGAAGCGGCTCAAATTCGATTCGAGTTTGTCCAGGAGATCGAGCGCTGCCTGGGCCGCCTGCGCCGCATAGGTTCTTTCTTCATTGGCGATGCGCACCTGGAAGTGCGTAGCCATGGCGCGATGGTTGAATTGGTGGATGTCAGCCATGCGAACTCACTTGGGCGCGGGCGACCACAAAAGGATCAGCACGCCGGGACGAACCCCGAAAAACTCAGGACTGAAATTCTGCAATTGATCGCTGTATTGGTTGGCAGCCTCAGTGGATGTGATGTAAAAATCGGCTTGCCCAACAGGCTGACCAGGCTGCCAGAATCCAACATTGGAATAGTGCCGTAGATACCACGGGAGCGGCCAAGGATCAGAGGCTATGACGGCAATACGCGGCGACGCGAGAGCGCTTTGGCGGGCCAGGGTTGCGATCTCCTCAGGCAATCCGAGCAAATCGTCCGACGTATGGGCATAGGCGTACGGATTGGACTCGTCCGCCGGATGAACAAAGACGCGTTGCCGCGTATCGTGGGCGATGAGAAACGCGGCCACAACCCCAAGCAGGACGCAAAAAGCAGGCATGGCTCTGCGAAGAGTGGAGCAGTTTGCCGGCAAGCGCCCAAGCGACGCGACGGCCAGGCCGGCGAACAGCGTGATTGGCAGAAATAAATTCAGGGCTAGCCACGGCGTCTTGTATGGAATGAGGCTGTAGATGACGGCGAGGAAGAGAAGATAGAAGGCAAAAAAGCCAAACGCGGAGGAGGAGCGCTTTCTAACAGTCTGGATGAACCCGATGCAAGCCAAGGCTAAGAGCAGGCCGCCAGACCAGCCGCCGGTGAGCAACTGCGCATAGTACCAGAAGGGCTTTTGATGGCCTTCACCACCCGCTCGCGCAAAGAGATGGGGAATCGCATTCAGCAACGCGGGCAGGGCTTTCCAGTTGCGACCAAACCATGTGAACAGAATCACAGTGAGCAACAGAAAAACCGCAGCCGCGGCGATCGCCGCTGTTGGCTGCAAGAATCCGCGAAGGCTCTTTCCGCGCATATTCCAGAGCCAGAAGACGAGGGCGGCGGCAGCCAACGCGAAGAAGTGCAAGACGGCAGTCTCTTTGCAGGCCAGCATCAACGCGGCACAGGCGGCAGCCAACGCGGCACACGTGACGGAGAGCTGCCGGCAGGCGCGACCTGCGGCCAGAATGAAGGCAAACGAGGCAGCGACAAAGAGGGACTCATGAATGAAGTACCGGTCGTAATAGACCGGCAGCGGTGCACAGGCAAACAGGAATGCGCCGATGAGGCAGGGCACCAGGCCTAGCATCTCAACAGCAGCGCCAAAGAGCAGAATCGTGACCGTACCGGCAAGAACTGTTGAAAGGCGCAGCTCCGACTCCGTCAGGCTAGAAAACGCCATTGCACCCTGCATCCTGACCAGCGGCAGGGCGAGCGCTGAAAGCGCAGGACCGTGGCGGTCTTGCGGATCATAGGCGAAGGGCTCTCCGGCCAGGAGCTGTCCAACGATGTACGCGTTGATGGCCTCATCCGTATGCATGGGCCGCACACCCAATTGCGGCAGGCGGATGAGAAGTCCGAAAAGCGCCAGAAGCAGAAAAGCCGCCCAGCGCAAACGCATCAACCTTGCGGCTGCGCTTTTTGCGGGCGGCAACTCTGGGATTTCAAGAGCATCGGTCATGCGCGATTGTTCCTGCCTGATGCTCACAATTGGCGCCTATCTGTTGCCGCGCCGGAATGCCGGCGCGGCGAACAGGAGAGCTTAGACGGCCGGCTTGCCCCACACTTCAACTTCAATGTAGTGGTTCAGTTTGTTGGCCGTGTTGCCGTTGCTGTAAAGGCGGACAAAGCGCCCCTTCACGTTTTTAGCGTCGATCAACTTGCCCTGATACGTCTCAATGTAATTCAAGTCCTTGCCCGCGCCGAGGCCAAGGTCATTGTGAAAGTCAGTGTTGAAGATGGTTGTGACACCTGACCGAAACGTGGGATCGTCAGAGACCTGAACGACGACGTCGCGATACACCCGCGCTTGTGAATGGAAGTGCCAGATGAGAACGGCGGAGATGTTGGCTTTCTTCGCGAGGTCAATCTGCACCCACTGCTTGCCGGGCCCAAGCTCAACCCAGGAGCCTTCGCTGCCGTCCTTGTCTCCATCGACGACCATATCCAGCGTTCCAACATTCGGATTGTCGTCGCTTGCTGTGACCTTCTTGCCTTTGGAGAGGTTGATTGTGCCTGCGGGCACGTAAAAATCGGGGCGCTTGCCTTTCATCGGCGGCTCAAGATTGGGCACGTTGAGGGGCACGGGGGTTCCCACAAAGAGAGGCCGTGGCAATTGAGTCTTCAAGACAACTTGGTTCTGCGCAAGCGCAGCGGTTGCCACAATCAGGACAGCAAGGGCGGAAAATGTTCTGGAAAGTATTTTCATTCTTCTCTCAAGCTCTCACTTCTTCGGCTGTGATGGCAAGTCTGGTTTGCGCGGCAATGGCTTCGTTGGCTTTGTGGATTGTGTATTCGCTACTGAAAGCTTCGTCGCCGGGGCAATTCAATTTTGCCGTGCCGCGGATGGTGTTGAAGAAGTTCTCCAAGTGCGGTTGATGGGGCGGCTTATTGAAAAATACCGGAATCTCATACTCTGCCAGTTGTGCGGTTTCGCGCACGTCCACCTTCGCGGCGTCCTCCCCGGAAGCCGCCTTGGCGCGGACGTAGCCCTTCTGAATCAGATCGTCCCATGAAACCTCAGTGGCACGGGCCTCACGGTAAATGGCGCACAGGGATGGATCTTCCGACATCTTAATGGTGCCGTCGTCGCCCATGAACGTCTCAAAGTAGCCGCCGCCGGCGCTGGAGGTCGTCTGCACCTGGTAGGATGCGCGCGCCACTCCCTGGGCCAGTGGATACTCGTAGATGACGATGGCGTTGTCATACCAGTCGTGGTTTTTGTAGTAATCGAGCCCGCCGCTTCCGATCACGGACTTTGGCGTACCCAGCCACCAGTTGAAGATGTCAATCTGATGCGCGCCGAGATCAGACAATGGCCCGCCGCCGAGTCCCTTGTACCAGCGCCAGTTGCGGAACTGGTGCATGTCTTTGTAGCCGTATTTTGCGAGCATGCTGGCGGGGATCTCGTACTTTTTTGGCCAGCCAAAATCTTCCTTGACCGCCCGATTCCATTGCCCCTGCGCGGCGGTGAGGCGGCCGCAGAACTGGGCCTCATGCAAAAGGCGGTTCATGGTAAAGAGGTAGCGCGGATTGCTGCGCCGCTGATGGCCGATCTGCAACAGCTTTCCGGTTTCGCGCATGGTCTTTACCATGGAGCGCGCGCCGTCAATCGTGTTGCTCATCATCTTTTCGCAATACACGTGCAAGCCGGCTTTGAGGCATGCGTTGGTCATTGGCGCATGGCAGAAATCCGGGGTGGCGATGATCACCGCCTGCAGGTCTTTTTCCTTGGCGAGAAGGTCCTCGTAATTCTCGTAGGTGCGAACCTCATTGCCGATCTTCTGGAGGTAGCGCGCGCCTTCGTTGAGGTGGAAATCCCATATATCGCAGAGCGCCACAAGCCTGACGCCCTCAATATTCAGAAGGGATTCGAGCAACACCTTGCCTTCTTCGCCATAGCCGATGAGAGCGATGTTGATGGTGTTGAGCGAAGAGGTTTTGGTGGCCGCCGTTTTAGGGGTGGAGTCAGACTTGCAGGAGTTTAACAGCAAGCCGGCGCCAGCGACTGCGGTGGCGCCAATAAATGCACGACGATTCAGGAAGGGATCTACCATCTTTTGAGAACCGTAAATCTGTTGTGTTCGACGAGCAGGAAGGCACCAGCGATCAAGGCGATATGAATGCCCAGCCAAGCAACGCCGTCATTCTGATCGATCAGAACCAGGCCGACTGTGAGCGCGATGAAAAGCAACCCCTGCGCGATGAGCGAGAGGCGGGTGCCGAGGCCGATAATGAGCATGATCCCAGTGAGAATAAAGGCCGGGCCAAGCATGCGGTCGAATGCGACCAATGCGAATTTTGGGAATAGCGGCTCATGAGCGAACTTGTCTCTGAGCGCAACGGGGATGCCCGCGTAATTGGCCAGAGCGTAGGACTTTACGTTGACGTTGACCATCACGCCGCTCGCGTCAGGCTGACCGGTAGCGGGATCGAGGAGTGGCATCGCCACGGATTTATAGGCACCAAATTTCTGAATGCCAACAAACAATGCACGAACACCAAGCCAAAGCCGCAAAGCTAGAAAGGCAAAGGTAAAATCCCAATTGACTTTGCAGCCAGCGTTCAGTTTTCTTTCAGTTAAATCAGTCATGTATTCCTGGTCGATGCCAATTTTGATTGGCAAACTTAGTCTGAGAGGCGTTAAGTCCCTAGCGGGACATTTTCAGCAGTCGTCTGCCCAATGCAGCTACATTAGCGACCTGAATTGAACGGCATCAGACTACAAGGACCACTGGCGGATTCGTTCCGTAGAAATTTTAACATTATCAGCCCCCGCAATTTCGAGCGTGGTTGTCCCATTGAAACCCATTTTTCCTAGCGCCTTAACAATGGCTTGTATCCCCACCACGCCGTCTCCCAGAGGGATGGCCGCCATGCCGCAACCATATGTTTTTCCACGCTTTGGCAGCCATGATTCCGGCATGTCCTTCCAATGAACGTGCTGAATGCGGCTACCAAAAACCTTCAGATAATCCAGCGGTTCGGCTCCTCCGAGCCAACTGTTACCGGTATCCAGACAGATGCCGACAGTGTTTTCGTGGCCGAGCCGTTCAAGCAAGTCGCCCATGTGCTTCACGGAATCCGTGACGATGCCGTGCGGCTCGAGCAGCAGCTTTACACCAAGTTCTTCTGCCCATTCGATGGGCGACTGCAGTTTCTCGCAGATGGTGAAGAGCCGTTCACTTTCAGTGAGTGCATGACCAAACCTGGTTTTCGGATCACCTTCGGTGGTGATGACTTCTGGAATTCCCAAGGCAGCGGCCAGGCGGATGGCCTTGATGATTTGGAGCGTGCCATATACATCCGGCGCGGTGGGATCAAGCAAATTTGCATGTGCGCAGACGGTGCTCAATTTGAGATTGTGCTTCTGCGCGAGCTGCCGAATTCTCGACGGATGGCTGTCAAGGCTCACGGACGCGGAGAAACCAAACTCAACACCGAGCGATGCGCCGTCGTGATTATCGGTGAGGTCAACATAGTCAATATCCAAACCACGGATGAGTTCAAACTGCCGTTCAAGAGGCGCGAACGGTTCAACGAGGGCGAAGCAGCCGATTTTCATGATGGTCCTTATAAAGCCTGGTCTTGAGTGTCGTGATCGGTGATGAGAATTTTGTAGCGCAAAACCAATTTCTCGCCTGGCGACAATGTGAGCGGACTGGTGAACAGCAGCGCGGGACTGAAGAAAGGCATTTCCTGGTTCACATACCAAGGCGACGGATGGCGCAGGTTCTGCGCGTCATCAAAAATTGTCACCGCGGGAAGATTGGCTCCCGCTGAAAATTTGAGCCAGTTTGCTGGTTTGCCGTGCAATGCGGCGACACCTGTAGCGCCGGAACTATTGGAAAAAGTCCAGCCACCCGTAGCCTTGTTCAGCCGCAGGGAGAGCCCGGCGTATCCGCCATAAGACTTACCATCGGGCTCGCCCGGTAGCGGGGTTCGTGTCAGATTCACATTCGTGACGGCGGTGAATTCAGACGTCCAGTTGATCTGGTAGCGGCCATTGGTGGGGGCTGAGATTTCAATCGTTCGGTGCTCAGTCAAAATCGCCGGGGCATTCCACGGATGATAGCTGAGGGAAAAGGTCAATTCCGCCGATCCGTCTTTGCGCGGCTGTAGATTGGAATCAACCAGTTCAGTGGCAGCTTCGCTTTTGCGTGTATTGGGGTCTTCTTCCCAATAGTTCAGGCCATTGATGAACTTCCAGGAAAACCACAGGCCACGATGCCAGGGGTGATCCTGCGGGCGCAGATCAGTCAGCACCCTGGCGCCGGGCGTTGCCAGGGGATCGAAATATGGCTTGCCCTCTGCAGGATCAGCGACGACTTGCCAGACGACGTTCTTACCATTGAGCAACGCAAGAGTGTGCTCAGTTTGACGCCAGGAATATGTTTGAGCCGGCAAGGCAGGCGCAAAAACGAATTCCAATGCCAATAAAATCAGAATAGTCTTCACGCCGATGCCTCACTCAAGCTAGCTTTGTTTCCAGTCGCCGCGGACCGGGCTGTGCATCTGGCCGTTCAACTCCTTGGGCGACGTGATTTTGTATTCCTTTGGATCCCAAACCACTTCGCCGCCGGTCTTGATGGCCATGAGCGAGAGATGGCTTATGGCGTCGGAGCGCAGCGCGTCCTGAATCGGCGCGATGGACGGCGAGCGCTCGCGCACACTATCCACAAACGATTTGTAATAACGGTTGTGATAGAGGACGCGCTTGCTGCCTTCGCACTGCCTGAGCTTGAGCCATTCAGGGTTGCTGGCGGCAACGCCGTTACGGCTCAAGCTGACCCAGCCCTTGGAGCCAAAGAACGTGGTGCCGTCTGATTGGTCGTCATCGCGGTATTGCTTCACAATCGGTGCGGCGTGATTAGCGCTCATGAACCGCATCGGAATGCCATCGTGAAATTTAACTTGCACATCCCATGCCGCGCAGGTGTCATACAATCCGGCCGGCTTTGGAAAATCGCCTGTGCCACGAAATGAAATCGGCCCCTTCGTATCCGAGTCCGTGCCCCAAATCGCGATGTCCAGAGGATGCGCACCCCAGCCGGCGATGAAACCTAGCGCGTAATCCGAGCAATACCAGGAGCCGTTGCTGGTAATGCGGTCTTTGGTACAAGGTTTCATTGGCGCGGGACCGATGTAGAGTTCGTAGTCCAGTCCTTCCGGCACAGGAATCTCATCGAGCGAGCCGCCCGCCTTGCCGCCGGGCGCCCAGACTTCAAGCCTTTGCAATTCGCCGATATATCCATTGAGTACCAGTTCCACGCCGCGCTTGAGCATCTCTTGCGAGCGCTGCTGTGTGCCGTATTGGAAGACCCGTTCATGTTTCTTTACGGCTGCCAGCATGGCCTGATTTTGTTCAAGGCTGTGGCCGAGCGGTTTTTCGATATAGACATCTTTGCCCGCGCGCACCGCCGCCAGGCCGATTGGAACGTGCCAGTGATCTGGGGTAGCGATGACCACTGCATCGATACTCTTATCCGCCAGCAAATCGCGGAAGTCGTTGTAGAGTTTGGGTTCCAGCCCTTGCGCCTCGCGCACAAACTGGGCGGCATTTTCGCGCCGCTGACGGAATGGATCGCAAATCGCCACGGAAGCGGCGCCGTCCACTCCGAGAAAATTCCGCAAATCGCTTGTGCCCTGGCCGCCGACGCCGATGTGGCCGAGCTGGATTTTTTTGCTCGGCGTCATTTCACCTGCAAGCACACGCGACGGAATGAAATTTGGCGCAACAGCCGCGGCGATTGCGCCGCCCAACACTCCGCCAACAAACTTTCGGCGGCTGAGTTCAGTATTTTGCTTCATGCTTTTCAATGTTTACTCCTTGCTGACTGAGACTTTTCCAGTCGCTGCCCATTCGGTGCCGCGACAAAGCAGTTGTTGGAAGCCCTTCGCATCCATGCCGTGGGTATCGTGGCCGAGAAGCAGATTGAAGGTACGGCCCTTACCAAATTTCGTTGTGAAGGCCACCGGCTCATTATCACCGGTGCCTTTCCACTGCGGGGCGGAAAAGGCGGTGGCCAGAACTTCAATATTCGACTGCAGGGCCGTGCGGTGCCAGAGCTCATCGGTGGTGACAAAATCAGTCAGGCCGCGCGTGATGGGATGATTTTTTGCCACGATGCTTACCGTAAATTCATGTTGTGGCCCGTGACCGGTCTGGCCGATCTTCCAAGCTCCGCCGGCGAGTTGCTGATACTCCGGCCAGTCGTAAAACGATGAACTGCCCGCATGGACAGAGACAAATCCTTTTCCGCTGCTCACAAAAGCAAGAAACGCCGCGCGCATTGCCAGGGGCCAGTCAGCTACTATGGGTTGGCCAAAGGTATTCCAGTTGCTGAGGATCACATCGTACTTGGCAAAAGTGGCCGCGTCGCATTGCTCAGGATGCTCGGTGACATCGACTGAAAACCGCCCCGAACTTTCGAGGATGGCCTTGAGTCTGGGCGTGGTGGCAGACCAATCGTGATTATTCTGCCCAGTGAAGATCAACACGCGCACAAGCGGATCAGCGGCGTACGCCGACCCGAGGCCAAACATTGCAATCAATGCAACGATGACGATATGAAGTCGGATTCGCATTGGCATAAGCCTCATTGAAAGCGATTCCAGCATAGAGGGCGATTTTGAATAAAGTCTTGCGGGTTTCTTCACCGAAGGATTTTACAAGTTTACGATATAGAACTATCCTCGGTTGAAGCAACAGGCGACACTGAAAACAAGATGCCTCTACCAAAGAAAACCAATCATCATGCCACCTACCGCGCAAGCGGGCAGACCTTTGTAGCCGACAGTTGCCGCGCGCTTGCGGCGGCGGCGGATGCAGGCACAGTGCGTTTGCATGCGATTGGCCGCGGCGGTTACCCGGGACCGCGATTACCGGTAAACGAACTTCCCGGTCTGCGGAGCATTGGAAGCTGGGATGCGACTTCAGCCCAAACATGGGGATTGCCGCTGCATCGCAACGAGGGCATCGAGATCTCTTTTCTCGCCAGCGGCGAAATCACGGCGCGAATCGAGAACCGATTTGAGACACTACACCATGGTGAATTCCTCGTCACGCGTCCATGGCAGCCGCATCAACTGGGCAATCCCCACGTTGGTGCAAGCCGGTTGATCTGGCTCATCCTGGATGTGGGCGTGCGCCGACCGCACCAGAAGTGGAGCTGGCCGTCCTGGATTATTCTGAATCGAGCCGATCTCGCCGAACTGACGCGCTGCCTGCGCCAAAACGAACAGTTTATCTGGCCAGGATCGCCGGATATTCGCCACTGCTTTCTTGGCATCGCCCGCGCCATTGAGAAGAACAAGAAGGAGGGCGATAGCTCGCGTCTCGCGGTATTAATCAATGAACTGTTGCTGGCGGTGCTTGACAATTTTCGCGCCCGACAGATTCCGCTGCGAAAGTCTCTGGTTACGACGGAGCGCACGCTGCAACAGTTCATTGCAGAGTTAGGTGGCTCTTTAAGCGACCCTTGGACCTTGGAGAAAATGGCGGCCAGTTGTCACCTTGGCGTGACCCAGTTTGTACACCATTTCCGGCAGACGACGAATTTCACTCCCGCCCGCTACTTGATGCAAGCCCGCGTGAATCATGCCAGCAAGCTTCTGCTGAGCGAACCGGCACGTCCAATCATAGAGATTGCGCTGGACTGCGGGTTTTCTTCGAGCCAGTATTTCACCAACGTTTTTACGCGGCAGATGGGTTGTTCCCCGCGCGCATTTCGGCGGAATCAGACGCGAGGCACAGACTGTTGAAGAGGTCTCCAAAACCCCGAGGGCAGGTAACGTTCAAAGATGAACCATTTACCCTGCCATCGAGGCATCTGTGAGGAATGCAGCTAGCTCATCTTCCACGGACCCCGGTATTCGCGGGTCAGGAGTTTACTGGCTTCAGGATCGCCGATGATCTTCTCTTCCTTCGCGTCCCAGCGGATCTTCTTCCCGGTAAGCATTGAGATCAAGCAAAGGTGTCCGGGAATGGCTGAGTGATGTCCAACTTCCACGGGCGTAACCGTCTGTTGACGCGTTTTTATGCAATCGAGAAGATTCTGCTGGTGATTGGCGGAGGTGTAGAGCTTCACTGTGCGCAGTTCGCGGGGCAGGTATTTTCCTTGCTTCCATGCGGGATTCGAGGATTCAAATCTGCCTCGATCTACCCATACCCAACCTTCGGTGCCAATCCACTTTGTGCCCATTTTGATGTCAGGATAGCCGCCCGCGATCGTCATGGTGACGCCCCCGGGATACTTGAGCTCGAAGCGGTACTTCGGCGACGTGTTATATATCGCGTTGGCTGACGGCAGTTCGCCGCTGCCTTCTACCTCAGACGGGCCGGAGTTGTCGAAGTCCAGACCCCAGTGCGCGATATCGCAATGGTGACCGATCCAGTCCATCAACTGCCCGCCGCCGGTGTTGTAGTTCCAGCGCCAGCCCATGTGTGACCGCGCCTTTATGTAAGGCACCATCTTCGACGGGCCGATCCATGTCTCATAATCCAATTCCGGAGGCGGATTAATGGCCAGCAGATCCCAAGCCTTGGTACCGGGCAAAACCTCTGTCAAGCTGGTTGCGGTTACGCCATTGGCAGCCAGTTTGGCCAGCGCTTCCTTTCCCACGCCGCCAAAGTCCCCATGGCCGGCCGGCAGGCCCACCTCTACGTGAGTTACTGTACCGATGAGTCCGTTTCGAACGATCTCAGCGGCCTTGTGAAACGTCGGTTCCGAGCGCTGCCACGAACCCATCTGCCAGATAATGCCGTTCTGCTTGACCGCGCGCACAATGGACTGCTGTTCTGCGATGGTGTGGGCGAGGGGCTTCTCGGAGTAGACGTCTTTTTTGCGTCGAGCGGCTTCAGTGGCTACGATCTCGTGCCAATGATCGGGCACCGCGAGCATGACGGCATCAATGTCTTCGCGTGCGAGCAATTCACGGAAATCGTGATAGCCTTTGCAATCCTCGTTCCCATAATTGTCGTTGATCATCTTGACTGCGGCTTGGAGATGGTTCGCGTCAATATCGCACGCCGCAACTACCCGGCAATCATCCGAGGCCAAAAAGCCCTTGGTATTGCCAGGCCCCTGCATCCCCATGCCGATTACACCGACATTGATGAGGTTGTTGGGTGAACTGGTGACGGTCTTGGCAATAGCTCCCGAGCTTTGTGCGGCATTGCCGCGAAGTGCCGCAGGCAGAATTGCTGCCGATCCGGCAGCCTTCAGGAAGTTACGGCGATTGAGCAAGGGGAGTCGCAGTGTGTCTTGAGAACCAGGCTGTTTTGACATGGTCCAATTGAATATCACTTTCACCCGTGGAGATGCAAGAACTCATTCAACATTTCAAGATGGTGCGGGTAAATCGCTGTATTTCAACGGATGTAGGCAGTGCAAGGCACTCATATTCAGAGGCGGGAAATGGCGAACAACCCTCATCCGATTTGAAAGGGTGCCAACTTGTCATCGGCGCAGATGTCGCACAGTGACTTTCTTCAAAGAGTACCCAAAGTTTCTAATTTGAGAAGAATTTCAGCCAGCGGCTGAAGGCGGGGTGAGGCAAGGGCTATACCTTGATTGCTCAAGAGCTAGCACTAATGATGGTGGGCGAGGCGGGGCCTGCCCCCCGGCTTAGAAGGTCCAACCGGGGCAATTCTCTGCTTCGCCGCCATTTCCTGTTGTGTACTTTTCTTCAGTGTTTATGCGGGTCTCCGCGATTCCTGCATTACTTCCGTCTCCGGCTGACTACTGTGGGGACTCCCTCCAATTTCAACCACACTCCCCACAATTTCCCCCACAATTCTTCGGCTCATTTTCGCACCAGAATTGCGCCAGAATCCCCCACAGCGCGCTGGTGGACGGAGGCCAGGATGCAAAAGGCAGATCGTACACAGCGCCCTCATTCCCCGGAGCGAACCTTTAAAGCCGAACCTATTCCAGCCAAGCTAGGGCGGCGAATCGGGTTGCGGCATGACCACCAGTTCTCAACTTCACAACGGCTTAATTTTTGGGTTTCAGGTCACCTGCTCATGCCCATCAGACATTTATGAGATGGGTTCTAGTGTCATCGCTTGTGCGTTAGAAGATTCTGCGTAATTGACCGCGCGACGGAATCCGCCAGAATGTCGTACCCCGCATCTGTCCAGTGAAAGCGGTCGCCGCGCGCCATATCCAGGTGGTTCATCATCAGAATATGGAGATCATCAACTGCAATCCCACTCTGCCGCATCATTGGCTCACAAAGAGCATTCCGTCCCGCAATCAGCTTGTCCAGTTCGTCAGTCTTCCCGGGATGGCCGGCTTCTGTCACCGGCGTGGTGGATGCCCAGATCAACCTTGCATGCGGAGCAGCCGCCTTGAGCACATCTAGATAGCTCTGCATCAGCAGCCCATACTGGCCATCTGGAATTCGCCCTGGTACCCAGGCGTGCAGACCAGACTCATTGAAATGAATCACGCTATAGTTGGCGTCTTTGAGAACGGCCTGCGCCTGCCTGCTCAACTCAGGCCCAAGCCAGTTGGGAGTTACCCATAAATCGACATTCGCCCTGCCTTTGAGACGCTCTGCTACCCGTGCTCCATAGCCGATTGCTATGGAGTCTCCAACGACAAGAACCCGTGGCAAAGATGGATTCTCTATCGTTGCACGCCTCACACCCCACTGCCCGCCAACAGGCGGCTGACCCTCTTTCTCCGCGGCATCTGCTGCATGACCGTCCTCATTCTTATCTGCTGGAACCAGCCGGATGGCGATTCCTCCGTTTGGCGGGATAGCTGCGTTTACGACGGCTGCTCTATCCACCATGCGTTCTTCAATATGAACGCCGTGCGTGTCAGGATCATCTGCGTAGATTAATGCCTTGAATTTCATACCAGCGGGCAAGAAGGCGAGCGTGATTGGAAAGCTTCCATCGACAGGAGCGATGGCTCCCAGATACCATTCGTCGCCCTTGCGCCGTGCGACCACTGCACGCTTTCCAATCTCGCCCTGCAGCACATGCGTCTCGTCCCAAGTGGTCGGCAGGTGATCCCAGTACTCCTCAGCGGGCTCATCGGGCACTGTGGAAGGCTTATCGTACCAGTAGAGAAACTGCCACGGACTGAAGAAGATGGTCGATAACGCCATCTGATGCGCCTTAGTGTTCTTCAGCCGTGGCGTGTTCCAGCAGAATGTGTAATCGGCTGGGCCGCTTAGAAAGCGCGTGAAAGGTAATGCCGCGTTGTGCGTCGGCGTTGGAAATTCTTCGTTGCCGCGGATGCCCTCCACCGTGATCAGGTTCGGATATGTCCGCTGGTAGCCCATATTACGGAACTCATCGTGCACATCGACCATCAGATGATGCGCCGCGGCCTTGCGAATCGCCTCATGCACCAGCGCGGTCCAGTATTGGCTGCCCACATTCACGAATCCAAACTTGACGCCTTTCACGCCCCACCTCTCGTAGAGCGGCAGCACCTCGTCCAGTTGCTGCTCCATCACAAGATGATTTATATACAGAATCACGCCAATGCCTTTCGAGTTTCCATACTCGATGACCTCGTGCAGATTCAGTTTGCTGCGGCGCTCGGGCGCAACCTCGCGTGCGTCGGAGGCCGGTTCGCCTTCCGGACCATACCAGCCGGCGTCGTACTCGATGTACTGCAGGTGATGTTTCACAGCAAAGTCAATGCAGGCCTCGCCTCCCGCCGTTGTCAGGGTAGTCTCACGAATGACCTTGCCCGGCTTGATCCAGGAAGTATCGGCTAACTCAGAGGGATCGTTCAGGTTCAGTACCAGGTAGTTCTGCTCCACAAGTTTGCCGGGCGAGTCAGCAATCATCACAACGCGCCAAGGCGTCGCGAAGGGTGTCTTGCCCATCACCTCGCCGTTGAATCCGACGCCATCCCCATCGCGCTCGGCGTCGAGGAACGCTTCGAGCGTAGTCTGCGTTCCCTCGCTGCGGCGCAATTTCATACGCGCATAATTTGAGATTCGCGCCTCTGTGATGGAGGCATAGAGGTTGCCTGCCAGTTCCACCGTCAGCGGACGCTCAGCGCCTGGCTTGATCTGGCTAATAGGAACGTTGCTGTTCAGGTAATCTGCCTGTGCCACATAGATGGCCCATGCCGGGTAATCCGCAGCAAACGCGAACTGCGTAGCTTCGCCCTCGATGTCGACGAACATGCCATTGTTCTCGCGCGGCAACGAGTAGCTGAACGCCACACCCTCGTCATAGGCACGGAAGGTGATTGTCAGTCTGCGCGCATGGCTCGACGCGCGGATCGTTTGCAACTCAACGACGAGTTGGTTGTAGTGGTCGCGGATGGTAGAGCGCTCGGCCAGCAGCGGCTTCCATGTCGTATCGCTGGCGCTTGCTGTTTGTCCTACGACCCGAAGATTGCGAGTGAGCGAAACATCGCGCAGTTTCAGGCCCATCCGAGATTCTACGAGAACAGGACGCCCGTCATAGCTGACGCTGTACACCGGGCAACCTTTCGAGTTGCTGATGTCCTTCAGGTCGAAATTCACCGCGATTCTTCCATCCGGAGACTTAAGCTCCACGGCCCTGCCCAGGCATGCTCCGCCAATCATAAAGAGAATGAATAAAATTGATGCGTAAACACCGGTAACTCTTTGAGTATTCATTACAGGAAGAATCTCCTCTTTCTTAGTCCTTCGGATGAGTATGAGCCGTCCCGGGAAGACTTGTTTCATACTGAAGAATCCTTTAATGGCCGTGCCTATTCGGGTGGTCAATACGAACGAGGAGGACGTCGTGGGCACCTAACTTAATCGGCAATTCATCGGAGAGGACCATCGATTCGCCAGTCCATAGGTCCCTGGCCTTTTGCGGTCCATTGAGTCCTAGTTTGCTCAGCTTCAGGTGAAACGACGGATACTGTCGCTCCTCTCCAGTGCTGAGTACGGCAACAGCCAGCGCACCGCCAGCCAGATGCCGCGTCCATACATCCATCTCGCCCTCGGAATAGATGCGCGTACCCTCCTGGCCCAGTTTGTCCTGATCGATGGAAATCACTTCGCGGTTGGTGAGGATGGCGCGAACCTCCGGCGTCATGTTCGAGAGATCGTTGCCTGCAATCAAGGGTGCAGCGAGGATAGCCCAGATGGAGAAGTGCGAGCGGTTCTCGGCGGGCGTCAGTTTGCCGTTGCCCACTTCGAGCATGTCGGGGTCGTTCCAGTGGCCGGGCCCGGCGAAGGGCGCAAGGCCGGCCTGCTCGTTCATGTTCGCGGAGATTCGGTCCCAGCTTGGGTTAATGTCCAGCGTCGTACGCCACAGGTTCGCGCCGGCAGACGGAGCCCACTCCCAGGGCGCATTGAAACCCCCAAAGCTCAGCGAATAGACCATGGGCCGCCCTGAGGCTTTGATCGCATTCGACATCTTCGTAAAAGCAGCCTGATACACGCGAGTCTGCGCCTCTTCGTCATTTGGGGCTTGTTGCCGCACCATGCCGTGTAAGCTGCACATGTCGTACTTCAGATAGTCAATGCCCCAGGCAGCAAATGTCTGGGCATCTTGCGCTTCATGGCCGAACGAACCCTCAAATCCCGCGCAGGTCTTAGAACCGGGCGAGGAGTAGATGCCCAGTTTGAGCCCTTTCGAGTGAACATAGTCGGCAAGCGCCTTCATGTCAGGGAACTTTGCGTTCGAGTGAAGCGTGCCGCTGGCGTCCCGCTCGCCCTCCCAGGTGTCATCGATGTTGAGGTACTCGTATCCGACGTCTTTCATGCCGGAGGCAACCATCGCATCCGCCATGGCGCGGATATCCTTATCCGTGATACGACGGCCGAAGAAGTTCCAACTGCTCCAGCCCATCGGCGGAGTCTGGGCCAGTGACGGAAATTGAGCATGAACTGCCGAAGGAATGTAGATCGATGCCAGGACAACCACCCAATAGAGCATTAAGACTCTGCGCATGTACTGGATACCTCCTCTTTTCGTTCCAACTGCTTGTCAAGCCAATCTGAATTCTACGTGCGTTGCTTGCTGCTCTCGCGAGCGCTTTCGCTGCGGAGGGATAGGGCAGATCACATACCACCCCGGATACTGGACCCATGGGTCTTCGCACTCGGCAGGCAACGTTTGAAATCTGCTGGATGCGGAAGCACCGTTCGCGCTATCGATTGCCTCCCATGGTTGCTAGAATTTCCGCTGCGACTTCACTCCCCATGAGTTTGTAGCCAGCCTCTGAGAAGTGAACGTTGTTTGGCAACTGCAATTCAGCCAGACGGTCTTTCAAGAGCGCGTACAAGTCGACCTCGGGAATCCCGTGCCGCTTCATCACTTCGTCGGCGGCTTGGTTGACGCGCTGGCATTCCACGTCTGTATACCTCTCCTGATTGGCCGCCGATGGAGGTGCTGGCGTAGTGCGCACCCAGATCAATCGTGCGCCCGTCTTCTCCAGTCGACTGCGAAGCGTTTCGAGGTTCATCTTGTAAACATCCAGGTCGGTATCCCGGTCATGAATCCCAAAATTCCACGCGATTACATCCCATTTGCCGTTGCCCAGCCAGGTTGCGAGGTTCTTCAGTCCGCTTGCCGTGGGTCCGCAGTTGGCTGGAGCACGATGCACGTCCACCTTGCCGGCAAGGGCGTGGCGAACAGTCACGGTATACCCGCGCGAGATGGAATCGCCGATGATTAACGCCCGCGGCAGGCGGGGATTGTCGCGCACATAGTCCCAGGCCGTCTCACGGTGCGCATCCTTATCTCTGTAGTACGCGGGGAGGTAGTAGTTGCCCAGGTTCGCTTTGAGGGTAAGCTCCCACGTTAACTCGTCCGGTGACATGGCCGCGCAGCGTGCTTTCTCTGTCGCTTGCATCTCAGCCGTGATGCCCCCGGGTTCAGTTTGCTGCTGTGACGCCTGTTGCGCGTTGGTGGGCTCGCCCGTTTGAGCGTTTGCGCAGACGCACAGTATGACAAGTGAGATGATCAGGTTCAGGACGTAGTTGCCGGTTCTTGTATTTATGCGATTCCCTTGTAAGGCGACGCGGACGTATCCTGATTTGTTCAATGAATGTTCCTTTCCTATGGTTCTTGTATCAGAAGATACGTGGCCTGGTTCGCGCCTTTTTTGATCCTGATTCAAAGAGGCCATCCCCGGCAGTGATCTTGCCGGGGATGCCCGTTCAGGTGGAAGCAGCTACTTAGGACGTAAGGCGCAGGGTGGGCATGCAAGAACAATTCAAACTTCTCCGCGGCCGGAAGCGAATCTCTTGTACACGCTTTTTGGCATTTTCCACATTTTCGGCTGGGGGTTGAAGGCCAAGATGGAGGTCTGAAATGAAGGTAAGTATATGAAAATAAGGGAAGTGTTGACTTCATGGTGGGCGAGGCGGGGCTTGAACCCACAACCCCCGGCTTAGAAGGCCGGTGCTCTATCCGATTGAGCTACTCGCCCCACGCTTTTTCATTGTAGCTTTGAAGCAGCTGTTCTGGGAGGCATTGATGGCGGAAGTGCATCCACAAAGTCAGCCAGCGCGGCTGTGAGGGCGGTGGCGGCGGCGGCTCTGTCTGTTCCCGCGGCGCTGATGTAAGCGGTGATGGCAAATCCCTCAGTAGCACCCGCAATGGCCTGCCGTATGACCAGTTCAACGGAGCAATCCGATGGCCCCGCCTGAGCGAGCCGCTTCACAAAATCCCTGCAAAATTCCTCGGCCTGCTGCCATTCCGCAAAGACCATGCCTTCAACCGGCAGGAGGTCAACATAGCAGGCCAACGACGATGATCCCGCTGCTTCTTCCGGCTCCCATAGATCGCATTTTGCCGTCCAGACCGGTGAGTGAGCGCCATTCAAGCCCAGCAGCAATGCGGTCAGCGGAGGAAATGACGCCGCCTCGCAAATTTCGCCAACTCGCTCGGGATTAGCACGCAAGTCAATGAACCCCTGCCAGTTAGCCTCGATAACCGGGGCTCCGCCGCCGATCTCAACCTCCCAGTCAGCATCCATGCCGTTCACCGGTGACTGCCATCAGGTAGCGAACGACGGTAGCCTCTGCCCAGTGGGTTTCGTTCCCGGGGTCGCGTGAGAGGTAGGCGCAGTGGCCACCGTGCTGCGTCTCAACCAAATCAATATTGGGGTTGGCGATAAGCCGTGCGCGGGTGTTGGGCTGGAGGCGGATGAAGGGATCGTCCTTGGCGCAGAGGATAAGGGTGGGAACCGCGATCTGGTCCACAACGCGGGCTGCGGCGGCCCGGTAATAGTAGTCGTCAGCATCGCGGAAGCCGCAATAGCGGGCCACAATCTTGTCGTCAAAATCGCGCAGTGAGCGGATTGGCCCAACCCCCTCTGTCTGGTAGCGATTTGGGAACAACTCCGCCTTGCGCCGAAAGCGACGCATTAAGCCGCGCAGAAATCGCCACTCATACAGCCGGTTCGCGGTTTCATGCAGAGCGTCAGAGCCGGGCGCCAGATCCACAGCCGGGCACACCGTGGCTACGGCGACCAGCGGCGCCCGCTGGCCCCATTCCCCGGCAAGCTTTAGCACCAGATTGCCGCCCATCGAATAGCCCACCAGCGCCACCCGCCGCAGGCCGAACCTGGCTGTAAAGTGGTCAACCACCGCTCCCACATCCCCGGAAAGGCCGGAGTGATAGAGCGTAGGGGTGAGCGCATCCGTATCGTTGCAGTTGCGCATATTCATGCAAACAACATTGCAGCCAGCTGCCCATAGGCGCGCGGCTATGCCCTGGATATAGCGGGAATCCGACGAGCCCTCAAGCCCATGCACCTGGACCACGGTGAGCCTGCCTGCCCGCTGGGGCTCGGGCTGCCAATGAGAATGGCACAGAACGCTGCTGCCGTCGGCCGGGTCAACCAGCACCGTCTCAGCAACAGCAGAATGGCGAAAAGGCGGACGAGGCAGGAAGTTGCCCACAATCGTCTGCAGGTGCCCGCTGCCCAGGCCGCGCTGCGGCACAAACGAGTTGAGCCACGCAGGCTTTGCGCCGGCTGGAGTGTCAAGAATTGTATTTTCAGAGATTTGTGAGGTCACGGAGACTCGGCAAGCGCGTGAATAGAGCTGTTGCGGTCCGTGTAAATTGGGGCGGCTAGAGGGGATCGAACCCTCGACATCCTGTGCCACAGACAGGCGTTCTGCCACTGAACTATAGCCGCCATGAACCCTTTCGATTGTAACATCGAATCAGGTCCTTTGACTCAGCCACTCTCTTCCAACACAAGGTGAGCCTGAAGGCGGTCATTGATTCCAACACAAGATGAGCCTGAAGGGGCGGTCATGCTGGGTAGTGAACATCCGCATGGTTCGAGCAGAAGCGTTGAGTTTGGCA